>JFJP01021689.1_pt1 | contig 13618 bp, 13 predicted proteins | sample 431651 | NCBI WGS metagenome assembly JFJP01 (sample SAMN02602958, study PRJNA72255) | Microbial mat metagenome, whole genome shotgun sequencing project. | biome: fresh water; feature: sink hole; material: water; isolation source: purple microbial (photo- and chemosynthetic) mats found in...
AACTCGGATCAACACCGCCAATCCCCGAAACACTCTTCGAAAAGATTGTAGCACCGCGCTCGGCAATAATTCTGAGATTTTTGCCCCTTTCCACAGCGGCGGCAATTTTCATAGTGGCAGTTATTCTGTTTTTCACTCAGAGTGACTCTTCCGAATACCTCGAGATTGCCGACGAATCAGATCAAACAGAACAATTTGCCTACTATGACCCACTTAGCGAACTGTAACAAGGAGAATCCCATGATAAAATCAGCACTTTTCACTCTCGTCGCGGTGGCATTTCTCGCGGCGCAACCGGATCAACAGGGAACCGTCCCTTCGGTGGGAAAACTTCCGCAACACCAACCGGAACAACTTCGCCAAGCGCTGAATCTCACCGATCAGCAGGTAGCGCAACTCAAGCAGATACGGCAGAAACACCGCCAGTCGATGCAGCGTTCGATGGATCAGGTAGCGCAACTTCACAAACAACTCACCGCAGTCTACACCGATGGGCGCAAGTCCGAACAGTTAGCTGTTCAGATCGGCGAACACCATCGCCAGTTAGCTCTGCTCACGCGACAACATCTGATGGAAATCGATCAGATTCTCAATGATGATCAGATGAAAAAGTTCATAGAATTTCGCAATCAAAAAGGAGGACATCCAAAGCACAAAAAAGGCCCCAAGTAGATTTCAATACTCAGGGAACAGCGCGGGAAAAAGAGTGATCCACAATTCCTTTTCCCCATCTCTTTTGGAACGGTACTCTCGATACGATAATAAAAGTACGTTCTTCTCAATTTGCACAATCATAGGCACATTACATTTTCAAAATTCTATTGAGGAACATTCCCTTGTTCTTTGCCTTTAGCCCCTTTCACGAACTATTTTGTACCTATCGATAGAAACAGAATAGATTTCCATCAAAGGGAACAACATGAGTAAAAAATATCAGGTCAGCAGCGATGGATACTACGGCGATTTCGGCGGAGCGTGGGTTCCGGAAATGCTCTATAAAAATGTCGAAGAACTGCAAGCGAACTATCTTCAGATTATCGAATCTCGCGAATTTCAGGAAGAGTTCCGCACCTTGCTCGAAGAGTATTGCGGTCGCCCCACCCCACTCACCTACGCGGCGCGCCTGTCGAAAGAGTACAATACCCATATTTTTCTCAAGCGCGAAGATTGCAACCACACCGGTTCACACAAATTGAACAACGCCATTGGTCAGATTCTTGTGGCGAAACGTCTCGGCAAAAAACGAATTATCGCCGAAACCGGCGCCGGTCAGCACGGCGTGGCAACGGCAACGGTCTGTGCGCTCATGAACTTGCCCTGCATCGTCTACATGGGCGAAGTTGACATCGCTCGCCAACAACCAAACGTGAAACGAATGGAGATGCTCGGCGCGGAAGTACGACCCGCTCTTTCGGGAAGTCGCACGCTCAAAGATGCCACCAACGAAGCGATTCGCCACTGGATCGCTAATCCCGACGATTACTATCTCATTGGATCGGCAATCGGATTCCACCCCTACCCTGACATGGTTGGACGCTTCCAGTCGATTATTTCCGAAGAGATTCGCGCGCAATTGAAAGCGAAAACAGGAAAAGAGACTCCCGATGCGGTGATCGCCTGTGTGGGCGGCGGATCAAATGCGGTGGGTGCATTCTACCATTTCCTCGACGATGATTCGGTGCGAATTATCGAAGCCGAAGCTGCTGGTTTGGGGATCGATTCGGGAAAATCAGCGGCCACATCGATTCTCGGCACCGAAGGAATTATCCACGGCTGTCGCACCCTTTTGATGCAGACCGAAGATGGCCAGATCGTAGAACCGCACTCGATTTCCGCAGGACTCGACTATCCAGGAATCGGGCCACTTCACGCACATCTGATCAAAACAGGCCGCGCCGAAGTTGTTCCGGTGACGGATCAGCAGGCTCTTGATGCGGCGTTCAAACTGACCCGTCTCGAAGGGATCATTCCCGCGCTGGAATCTTCGCACGCGCTGGCGGCTTTGGATCAGTTGACGTTCAAACCCACCGATGTGGTGATCGTCAACGTCTCCGGTCGTGGCGACAAAGATATGGATACCTACATGAAAGCAATGAAAGACGGATCAACGACACATTGACTCAACGATGTAACAAAAATCTATTGCGTTGAATCGTTGAATCGCTTAATCGAAAAGGAATTAGAATGAATAATAGAATGACCGCTCTCTTTGAAAACAAACATGAGAATATTCTCAATATCTATTTCACCGCGGGCTACCCGAATATCAATGACACGGTGACTATTATCTCCGAACTGGAAAAGGCGGGCGTCGATCTAATCGAAGTGGGAATCCCCTACTCCGATCCTCTCGCCGACGGCCCCACCATTCAGGAATCAGGTACAGTGGCGTTGAAAAATGGATTCACGCTGAAACTGCTGTTTGAACAGATCCGCGAAGCGCGCAAAACAACCACTGTTCCGCTGATTCTCATGGGGTATGTGAATCAACTGATGCAGTACGGGATCGAAAAATTCGTCAAAGAGTGCGCCGATTCTGGTGTCGATGGATTGATTATTCCCGATCTTCCCCCGGCTGTATTTGAAAGGGACTACAAAGAGCTCTTTGCGATTCACAACCTGAGCTTTACGTTCCTTGTGACACCAAACACCAGCGATGAACGAATCAAGATGCTCGATAATCTCACCACTGGATTTCTCTACGTGGTTTCCAGCGCGTCGATCACGGGAGCGAAATCGGGGATTTCCGATGAACAGGTCGCCTATTTTGAACGGATCAAACCGCTGATTTCATCGCCAAAGTTGATCGGTTTTGGCATTTCAGACAACGAAACATTCACAACCGCTTGTTCCTATGCGGAAGGAGCAATTATCGGATCGGCATTTATCAAAATGCTGTCGAAAGATGGCGTTGGCGGAATCGCGAGCTATATCAAATCAGTTCGGGGATAGTATTCGCTACAATGTGCAAAGGGGAATCGATGAACGTCGATTCCCCTTTTTGTTTTCGAAAAGTGAACAAACGCGAGAATAGCTACGCTTTTCCCGTGCGAAGAGATGCGGCATAGCGTTCAAACCCTTCATTTTCAGCAGCAGTCGCCATTCGTTCCACATCATAGGATACTTCGCGAATTGCAGCAGACACCGAAGCGCCATCGATACAGATTTCCGCCCACGTTGCCACGGGACGACCAATTTTCGGTTTTCCCACGCTGCCACTATTGATAAAGAGCGTTGAACCGATCTGTTCAACCCACGGGAAGTGAGTATGCCCTGCGATCAACACATCGTGCACACAGGTTTCCGCATAGCTGCGGCTGTTTGCTTCTCCTTCAAAAAGATACTCTTCGATATCTTCAGGCGACCCGTGAACAACTTTGATCGATACCGATTCGAATCGACATTCGCAAGTAAATGGCAATGATTCCAACCACGCAAGTGATTCATCTGAAAGCGAATCGTAGGTGAACCTGAAAATATCCGGCAACTTGGTAATATTGAACATTTTGTTCACCACATCGTTGTCGTGATTCCCCCGAATGCAAGTCGCACCGATTTCGCGAAGCCGATGAACCGTTTCATCGGGGAACGTATGGTACCCCACGATGTCGCCACTGCACAAAATATGATTGATTGAACGGTCTTTCATTTCGGAAATAACCGCATCGAGAGCATCTATATTTGCATGAATATCAGAAATAACGCCGATTTTTACCATTTTTACACCTTTCAGAGCGTCATCATCACAGGGATGATTTTTCCTTTTGTATATTAAATTGGTCCGAATATAGGTAATGGCAGGTTTGTGATAAAACAGGAGTTGAAACAATGGAAGTAAAAACCGAAGATTTCGAAGTAACACGACTGGGAAAATGTACCGTTAAATCACCGCTCACGCTCTCCACAGAAAACGATGGATTCGTGGCGAATTTTACAATCAACGGACAGCGCGTTGTTCTGAATAACCTGGTTCACAAAAATGACATCGACACCTACAAACCAATTCTCCTTGAAGCTGCCGGCCCACGTCAGATGCTCTATTTTGATCCAAGTAAAGTTAAAGCGGCGATCGTTACCTGCGGTGGACTCTGCCCTGGCCTGAACAACGTGATCCGCGGATTGGTATACTCGCTGTGGGATCAATACAAAGTGAGAAATATCATCGGGGTTCGCAACGGTTACATGGGACTCCTTCCGGAATTTGGCATTGAAACGATGGATCTCAATCCAAAAATTGTAGAAGAGATTCACCGCGATGGGGGCACAATTCTCGGTTCGTCACGAGGCTATGGAAACCGTACTGTCGATATGGTCGATGCGCTTGAACGAATGAATATCAATATGCTCTTTACAATTGGGGGCGATGGTACTCAAAAAGGGGCAAATGCAATCTCCGAAGAAGCGGCGCGGCGCGGAATCAAACTCGCCGTTGTGGGGATTCCAAAAACAATCGACAATGATCTGAGCTTTGTACAAAAATCATTTGGATTTGAAACCGCCGTTGCTTCCGCCGTTGAAGCTGTGGAATCAGCTTCAGTGGAAGCTCACGGAACCCTGAATGGCATCGGCTTGGTAAAACTCATGGGACGCGAATCGGGTTTTATAGCCGCCCACACGGCACTTGCCAGCGGTGAAGTGGATTACGTTCTCGTGCCCGAAGTTCCATTCGAACTCGAAGGTGAATCGGGATTCCTCGCTCACCTTAAACAAACGGTCCTAGAACAACAGCGGGCGGTGGTTATTCTCGCCGAAGGCGCCGGTCAACAGCTCATGGAAAATTTCGACAAAAAGTATCGCGATCTAGATGCGTCGGGGAATCGCAAACTCGGTGACATCGGCGTGTTCATGAGAGATTCGATTGATGATTTTTTCCACAACGAAGGTATTTCCGCGACGGTGAAATACATCGACCCATCCTATATAATCCGTTCACAGCGAGCGAACTCCAATGATTCAATCTACTGCTCTCGCTTGGCAAACAATGCTGTTCACGCTGCCATGGCAGGAAAAACAGGGATTCTTGTGAGTAAAATTAATGAACAATATGTTCACGTTCCTATTAAATTAGCCACGGCAAAACGAAATGTTATTGAACCCAATAGTTCCTTATGGCTGGGAGTGATTGAAGCGACCGGTATGCCACATCTCATGGTCAATGGAGCGATGCCAAAAATCTAAAAAAAGCCCCGTGATCTGTTTGATCACGGGGCTTTTTAGTTACGTTTTTTAGTTTCTAGCGAAGGCTGCGAATGCGTTCTTCCGGTGAAACCAAAGAGATAATTCGCACACCGAAACTCTCATCGACCACGACCACTTCACCCTTTGCCACAACCTTATTGTTTACCATCAGATCAACCGGTTCACCCGCAAGGCGATCCAGTTCCACAAGTGCTCCCGGCGCGAGTTCCAGAACTCGTTTAATCGAAATATTTGTTCTTCCCAGTTCAATCGAAACATCAAGTTCGATATCGAGAAGCATATCGACACTTCCCTTGGGAGCGAAAGATGATCCAAATCCGGGCATTGCCATCGGCATGGAAGCAACGGCGGGTGCGCTATGCCCCGACGGGGATGATAATGACTCTGTTGCCGCAGTGAGCGAATCTATCTCATCTTGCGAGAGAAGAGAATCGGTATCGAAAGAGAAACCACCGCTCGGCGATGATTTGACATACTGTTTTTCAAGAGAATGGGTCAAATCTACATCAAACGTGGCAATCAGTTGGAACGGAGCAATATCGCTGACTGAGAGATCGAGAAGAATACACTCATCAGAAATGAGAATGTCCAATCCTTCATCGTCTCGGAGCACTGTCGAGCCTGTTGAACAGGAACCACCCGATTTTTCCCGAAGGAATGTGGCGTAATTTCCCGCAACCTGATTCAATATTTCCGTAATACCATCTTTCACATCTTCGCTGTACGGTGCAGAACCATCGCCCATGATCATCAAATCATAGAGAACCGCAGCGTTGTTTTTCAACATGGTCAAATAGAGTGTTCCCTGAACCCCGCCGGTCAACGGAAGTGCTACCGAAAGATAACCTTCTGAACCGAGATAGGTATTGACCATCTCCGCATCGCCGAGGAACTGGTCGCCGGGAGCTGAAAAGATTTCACGACCGGTGAGCGTATTCAGGACCACTGACATTTGATCGGTCAAATCGGCGGCGGCATTTTTTAGAAAATCGGCGCTACTCTCCGCAACAGATGTTGAATCCGCTGAACCAAAGCCACTTTGCAGAAGAGAGTCTATATCATCCTGCGAAAGAAATTCACTCATATCCCTCTCCTTCCTCATCATCCTCATGTCCCGCACCGGGAACTTCATCAACGAGGATTTCCGTAATTTTTACTGCTTTTTTGCGACCGACAACACCGCTCTTTCCAGCCATTTTGCTCTTTCCACCGACTTGCACAATCAAATCTGAATCTTTGCTCTTATCAAGGCAAAGAATATCATCGGTTTCAAGCTGAAGAAGATCGCGAATAGTCAGTCGCGTATTTCCCACAACCACAGAAAGCGGAACGGTGAGATCTTGAATTTCATGTTCCATCATTTCCCGCGTTTGCGGAGTCACCTGAGCCTGAGTCGTCATCCACGACTGCCCGCCGAGTGCAGAGAATACTTGATCAATAATCATGTGAGGGAAACAGATACTCATGAGTCCCGATGATTTTAACATGTGTACTTCGAAGGTAATCAGAATCACCGTTTCACCGGGAGGTGCAATCTGCACAAACATCGGATTCGTTTCGTAGTCAGTGATTTTTGGCGCAAATTCTCCCATGTGTTCCCACACGCCAGCCAGATCGTCGAGTCCGCGTGAGACAATAGAACGAATTACATTCTGTTCGATACGGGTGAGTTCTCGGTTGTGTTCGGAAACGCGGCCCTGACCACCAAAAAGACGGTCAATAATAAAAAACACAAGGGATGGATTCATTTCGAAAATGGCACTGACATCAATGGGATCCATTTTAAAGAGATGGATACAACTGGGATTTGAAATTGACATAATGAATTCAGAGTAAGTCAACTGGTCTACAGAAACGACTTCGATTTCAACGAAGGTTCTCAGATAGTTGGTAAGTGAAGTCGAAAAGATTCGCGCATACCCTTCGTGCATATTCTGAATCGTGCGCATCTGATCTTTGGAAACGCGGTCAGGTCGACGAAAGTCATAGAGACTGAGTACTCGATCCCCAATATCATCATCATCATCATCGTCTTCCCAAAAGGAACTTGCAAAAGATGGGGAAGCTTCATTTGCGGCGGGTGAAGAGGAAAATGAGGGCGTGAATTCAGGGGATGATGCAACCGGTGCACTATCCTCTTCATCGTCACCAAATGCACCAAAATCCCCACCTTCAGCAACGGCAGAGAGAAGTGCATCGATCTCATCTTGTGAAAGTATATCACCCATACTAACCGCCCTAGAATTTACTGTATAATATACTGAGTAATATAAACATTACTTATTGACCCACCACCAGCAGGGAAAAAGCTGTTTATGCCACGCAGCAGATCTCCTCGAATATTCTGTTGAGCGTTTTTATCGCTCGCTTCTTCAAACGTTAATGAAGAAAGATACTCGTTTATATGATTGCGAATCTGAATTTCCAATGTCGGCAATTTTCCAACAAGAGATTCCAGAATTTTTTCATCCATATCTCCATCGTAGGCGATTTGAATTTGAACTTTAAGGTATCGTTCTGCATTTGTTCCGGCAATTGTTACAATCATATCAAAAGCCGTTGCATAAATCTGTTCATTTGCTGGCGAAGTTGGCGCAGAAGTGGAGCCTGTTGTATCTACTGTTGAATCAACTTGAGCTGTAGTGTCAGCCTCTTCTTTAGGAGCGGTAATTTTTACCACAGCAAAGGCAATTCCCAATTGAGCCACGATAACCACAATAATGATTATCAAAAGTGGAACCAAATTTGATTTCTCTTTTTTGGGCTTTACTTCCGCGCCTGCTTCTTTTTCTTCTACTTCTTCTTTAGCCATATTTATTTCCCCTCTGGAGCAGAATCCATTTTCTGCAGATATTCAACGAATATTTCTATTCTTCGGTTTTTTTGACGATTCTCTTCACTGTTATTTTCGACTATCGGTCTAAACTCACCGTAGCCAACAGCGCTGAGCAGTGCCGGATTTTCACCATTTTGATAAAACAACTTTACCACCGAAAGCGCGCGAGCTGTAGATAACTCCCAATTACTGGGAAAACGAGTACTCTTAATTGGCACGTTATCAGTATGACCTTCTACACGAATATCGCGGTCTGGCATATCTTTAATCACACCGAGAATTTCAATAAGTGTTTTCTCAAACTCCGGTTGAAGTTGATCGCTGGCAATGGAGAATCCCACCGGATCGGTAATCTTAATGGCAATTCCCGCATCGGTTACTTCAACCTTGACCGCATCCTTGAGCTCTTCGCTCTTTTTAACAATATCTTTGACTCGTTTTGCCACATCGGCGGCAATTTTTTTATTCTGATCATCGCCGCCCAGTTTCGGTTTTAGCACTTCCTGATGAATCGCCACCGTGGGAAGACTTTCAAGTACGCCGCTGAGGGCGCTCTGAAACGAAGATGCGGCCATTTCGAACTTCTTTGCATCCATAGATGCCATAGACAGGAGTAGAACGAAAAAGCAGAGAAGGAGCGTTACCATATCGGCAAAGGTTGCCATCCATTCGGGAATACCTTCCGGACATTCGGGACATTTCTGTTCATCATCAGACACGGGCTACTTCTCCTTTGATACAGCAGCTCGCGCTACAGGATCGAGGAACGCGGCCAGTTTCTGTTCAACGATATGAGGATTATCCCCAGACTGAAGTGACATAACACCTTCGAGCATCAAACTTTTCACAAGAATTTCATCGCCGGACTTACTTTTCAAAATACTTTCAATAGGAATACAGATCACGTTTGCAATTACCGATCCATACAGAGTGGTAATTAATGCTACGGCCATACTGGGCCCAAGAGATGAAGGGTCACTCATGTTCCCGAGCATCAGAATCAATCCGATCAGCGTTCCCAACATTCCCATCGCCGGTGCAATTGATTTACCAAAACCGATAACACCAGCATTTGCACTGTGGCGTTCCTCCATGTACACCAGTTCCGTGCGCAGAATGTCTTTAATGAGATCCGGTTCAGTACCATCTACCGCAAGTTGAATACCTTTTTTCAGAAAGGGGTCTTCAATTTTTTGCGCAGCGTCTTCAAGGGAAAGAATTCCTTCACGACGAGCCTTGTCTGCGAATCCCACTAACAAAGTAATGGTCGCGGATGCATCAAAGTTATCTTTGGAGAACGCCTTTTTTAGAACAGCAGGAACAGCTTTCATCGACGACAATGGATACGCGAGAAACATTGCCATAATCGAACAACCGATCACAATTGCCACAGAAGGAATATCAATAAATGACCCCAAATTCTGCGGTCCCATACCGTAGAGTAAAAATACCCACGTGCCTACAAATCCAATAACTCCAGAAAGATTCATTCATTCCCCCGCATTTCCCGATCGTTCACAACGCGAAGTGTGGAGTTGCAAAATTGACGATATTTCACACACTTCTTTACAATATCAGCTAAGTTATTCTTAACAATCATAGAACGACCAGAAACTAACTTAATAACCGTATCCGGTGTCGATTCGATTGATTCGATGAGATCGGCATTGAGTATAAACTCTTGTCCGTTGAGACGCTGCAGTGCAATCATATCTTTGTCCTTCCCCGTAAGATTTGGGAAATATACCATTTCCCTCAAACGGGAAGAGAGCGGAACAGCATATCACTGTTCCGCTCTATCACCTATTTATCGAACAAGTCCTACTAATTCCTGTAGGAGTTCCGAAGAAGTGGTAATAATCTTCGAAGAAGCCTGATATCCGCGCTGGGTGGTAATCAGGTCTGTAAACTCAGATGCGAGGTCAACATTTGACATCTCCAACGCACCCGGTTTAATTTTCGAAGCTGTTCCCGAACCCGGCTGATAAAGTACTCCTTCACCAGAGTTATTCGATTCGGACCACATACTGTCACCAGTTCTCAAAAGCCCCGCCGGGTTTGTAAACTCAGCCAAAAGAACTTTCGCCAACATACGGTTCGTTCCATTGGTATACAATCCGTTGATGGAACCATCTTCTGAAATCGAAATTTCCGACAGTTTACCCATCGTATACCCATCCTGTTCTTTCGCCGCAGTTGTTGTGGTCGAACGGAACTGAGTGATCCCGGTAAATACATCAGGAGATCCAATTTCTAAGTCAACTTTCATTTCGCCGGCACCGTTCATCGGATTGAAACGGAACATATTGTTTCCATCGTCAAACGTCCAGGTCGAAGGCGAACCATTTTCAGAGAAGGTCAGCGTTCCACGATTACCGCCGAAAATCTGTTCCGAACCGTTCATCGTGATTTCCCACAGCCACTTATTCGGTGTTCCCGAATGAGTATAGGTGGTGGTCATGGTGTGAGCAGCTCCCGATTCGTCAAAGATTTCAATCGAAGTCGAGTGAACGGTAGTATCACGAGCGGCCTGCAGTTCAGTGGGAATCAGGTTCGCATTGAATGCCGTCGGAGTTCTCGCATTGTTGTTCGAGTTGCTCGACTGAATCGATAGCCCACTGAACGCAAATGGCTTACCGGCCTGACCGCGAATCATAATTCCACCCACCGGCGCACGAGTATCACCTTCAAAGGCAGAGTTAATCTCCACCGAAGGATCCACCGATCCCGCTTTATTCGGAATATCATCAGGCAAACTCAACCGCGCCTGAATATAGTTCATCAACTCTTGCATCGTCGTCGTAGCAGGATTGTACACCAATCCAGTTGGGTCGTCTTTGAGATTTTCACCACCCACCGAACCACCGACGCGAATCACGTCATTTACTTCAAGACCCAACGGTTCACCATTTGCATCGAAAACATTCGCCAACAGATCGCCACCAGGCAACGCAGGGATATTCCCACGAGCAGGAGCATTCACGTGACCAGCACTCGGTCCGGCAACTGCACCGTTCCAAAGGAACAAGTTTGACACATAGTTATTCGATGTAGGACGAGTAACGTTCTTAATGGAGAGATTTGTCGCCGATCCACCAGCAATATTCAGTTCCCCGTCAGCTGTTAACGTTACAGTTGCCCCTAGTTCATCCGCGAGTTCTGCCATGAGATCAGACATTGTCGCAATTTCTTGGTCAAGGCCTGCAGCTTTATTCGCTTGTTTAACCACGGTAAGATCGCGTTTATGTTCTACCCCAAGGTTGTCTTTATAAATAATCTGCATAATATCTTTTTCTTTGATATTCAGATCATTACCACGTCCATCAAAGAGCGCTGTCATCGGGTCTGAACCTGTGGTTTCGGCACGGCGAAGGAAACGCGCAGTATGAAGTACTGTACCTACCCCAGCCGAATCAGCATCGAGATTACAGGCAAATTTCACCTCTTCGGTAGCTTTAGCAGGTGCTTTTTCGCCAAAAGGAACACGAATATCTCCGGGAACTGCTGTTCCAGCAATTTCACCATCAGCATTTGCGGTAAGGCCCTGAAGTTTAAATCCATTATTAGGAGAAACTAAACGTCCCTGCGCATCCATCTGAAGTGCACCATTTCGGCTATAGAACATTCCTTCACCACTAGAAAATGCAAAGAACGCACGACCTTCAACCGCCAAGTCAGTAATCTGACCTGTTGACTGAAGAGAACCCTGATGCATAAGGGAATCGATAGAGCCTACCGCCATACCGAGACCAGCCTGCATTGGGTTAGTACCACCCGCATCCCCTGGAGGACGAGTCGCTCCTTTGAGTATCTGAGAAAAACCTTCTTTAAAGGTCACGCGCTGTGCTTTATATCCTGACGTATTTACGTTGGCGATATTGTGGGAGGTAATATCCATCTTTACCTGATGGTTACGCAGCCCTGAAATACCGCTGTAGAGTGATCTAATCATCCTCGTACCTCTTTCTGAGGTGCGACTGGCGGCAAGGATCTATCGTTCACCCTGCCTTAGCTTCCCGCGCTAAGCGGGACCGGCTAAATAAAAGTCGCACTGTCAATATTCGTTATCACATTATCTTTCATTGTCTCACGATCCATTGCCGTCACTACGGTTCGGCTTGAGACATTCACAATAAACGCTGAATCACCGGCAATCACCGCCGTATCTCGGCCGCCTTTTGCTGCCACATTGCTCACTGCCTGATTCAATTTTTCTTTCAGATCCTGAGTCAGTTCGATTCCCCGACTCTTGAGCCTGCTTTCCGCGTGAGCTGAAAACTTCAGATCTTGCGGTTGCACTTTTTCGCGGATCAGATCGCCGAAGCTTACACCGGTTCCGCGAAATTGATTGACTCTGCTCTTGAGATCAATCGGTTCGCCGACGCCATTTCCGACCCTGTCAATATTCATTTTTTACCTCCTTTCTCTATGCTGTAACCTCCAATATCTCTTTCGGATTCATGATTGTTCCATTTACTTTCAACTGAACGCCGGTTCCCGATGTTACCACACCTGAAATTTTACCGCTTTTGTAGAAATACGCTCCACTGTTATTTTCGATAGAGACAGAGTATTTTCCGCCGGAACCACTTTTGTCTTCCATGGGAATCTCAATACTCAATGAACCATCTTTATCTGGAACAGGATATTTCTGGACCACATTTCCATTGCCATCTTTCAGAACAACGGTAGCGGAACTTCCTCCAGCTAATTCGACATCATACGTTTTCGACTCACCATATTTGGGTGCATAAACTGTGCCAGTATCGCGATATTTCACGTCTTTTCCAACCAAACCCAGTGCTTGTGCCATACTCATATCACTAACACCACCTGTTCCACCAACTTTCTCAGGATTCACCTCGAGAATATTGCCTACGGGAATCTCAGTTCCGGCAATTTTTACCACCGGTCCCTGTGCTGTGTAGCGAACCCCATCAACCATATCTTCAACAAAACAGTAGAGTGAAGGATCTTTGTCCTGACCTTCAATCACAATCTTATAACTATCTGCACCAACGGGCTTTCCGGTAAGATCTTTCCCATCCCACTTTATTGATCCGGCATTGGTCGCATCTTTTGTATCGACAAGAAATTCATTGATAATTTCATCCTTATCGTTCATGATTTTTACTTTTGCCGATTTGTTTTCACCGAGATGAACCTTGAGATCTGCGGTTCCCTTGCCATTCCAATCCACCGTATTCTGGCGCAGACGCACTGATTTTCCAATCAACGATACCGAGGTTGAATTCGTCACAGATTGAGCGGAATTCGACTGAATCCCCAGCGATGTTTCAAAGCTTTTCTGCATCGCCTCAAGAGCTTTAGTCTGAGTCGTCGTCGTTTCCAAAGTCGAAAACTGAGCGAGTTGAGCAACCATCTGGGTGTTATCCATAGGTTCCATAGGATCCTGATACTGAAGTTGTTTTGTCAACAAAGTCAGGAAATCAGCTTTTCCCATTCCCGATGTTTCCGAAGCTTTTGCGAAAGCAGAACCTTCTCGATCGCCAGTTACTTCTGTCGTCTGCAACGATCCGCCGTCTAGTGACGCTTTGACCGTATAGGGATCTTTTTTCGAAG
>JFJP01028754.1_pt1 | contig 13618 bp, 17 predicted proteins | sample 431651 | NCBI WGS metagenome assembly JFJP01 (sample SAMN02602958, study PRJNA72255) | Microbial mat metagenome, whole genome shotgun sequencing project. | biome: fresh water; feature: sink hole; material: water; isolation source: purple microbial (photo- and chemosynthetic) mats found in...
TAAAAAAATATACAAAAACCATCACAGTTATAATTGGTTGAAAATTGCATTAGATTTTAATAATTCACAAAATGGAAGCAAACTGAAACTGGGAAAGCATTGTAGGGAGCGTTGGATAAATCATTTAGATCCAATGATATTGAAGTTTTTTAACATAAAAAAAAAAAAATCATCATCAAAAAATTTAAAAAAAACATATATTTATTTAGAGAAAATTGGACTTTCGAAGAGGATTTGTTCATTTTGGAAGCTATAAGACAAATTGGAAAAAAATGGTCTTGGATTTCAAAACGAATGAAAGGGAGGCATGAAAATGCTGTGAAAAATAGATACATTTCAATAATTCGATCTTTGAAAAAAAATGATAAACAGATAGACTTAAATGATATTTATGTTATCATTGAGTCTTTTAAGCTGAAAAACATCGACGGAGGCTTTCCCATAAAAAAAGTGAAATTGAATAAGAATACGGAAAATTGCCAAATAAATTTATTGAATTTTGCTTCCGATAAACAAATTACTAAACCAATAATTGAAGCAGAAGCAACATTATCAACCAAAAACATTTTATTAAATGAAAACATGGAAATTTCACTCATTTTTGATAATAAAGAAATAACATCTCTTCATTTAATTCCCGAAATCAATGAGTCGAAAAACCTTATTTTTGATATTTCAAATTACATTGTGCCAAATATATACAAAAAAAAATTTCAACAGGAAAATGTTTCTTTGGATTCTCCAAAGAAAAAAAAATGGGAAAAAAAGTATTTGAATTTAATAATTCAAGATGAAGTTGATGATATTTCTCTAAAAATCAGCTCGATGTCTCTCAGTGATCAGCTCTTAATTGAAGCCAACAAAATATTAAGTAGCAGGATCCTCTCCATCTCCCTTCTTGGCTCAAATTCTCAGAATTCAAATTTTCATCATTCATTTGGCGGAAAGGAATTTTTCCAATATTCGTCATCTAATTTTTCAAATGAAAAATCGTTTAATTTTTCAAGCGAAAGCGAAGATAAAAAAAATAATTTTTTGATTCCATCAATCAATGATCCCAATTTTTTCGATAATTGGAATTTATGTTCATCACCTCAAAACCGCCTATTAAAATCTCGAACATCAATACATGAAAAAACTCCAATGCATGCTGATGAAAATTCTCTTCCACCATTTCGCCCAGAAAAAAAAAAAAGCTGGGACGAGCTTAAGACAATAACGAAATTTCAATTCTTCGAACAAAAACGAAAATTATTTTTTGTTGCAAAAAACTGTTTGTCTATAAAATCAAAGAAAAACAATTTTTCTTGCAATATTTTATTTTGCCTTCTACTTTAAAACCAGAAAATTAAAAAAAATTAAATTTAAAAGTCAAAAAAATTACAATATCTAAATATTCAAAATTTTCGATATATTAATCAAAAGAAAGATAATTTTAAATTAATAAAAATTAAAAAATAACATTAATTTTTGCACTTGTTCCTAAAGAGCGATTCATTCATTTATCACTTTTTTCTTAGAAAAATAATGAAAAATCATATAAAATCAGATGCTTCACCAAGATTAAAAGAATTAACTGCGATTTCAGAGATTCCCAATAATTTCAATCCAAAACCAGAAGCCGAAATATTTTTAAATTTTTTGAGTTTTATAAAAGAAAATCATCCAATCATAGATATTCAAGACAATGAAAAAATAAGATCAAATCTTAAATTTAAAATTCCTCCTTTACAAAATGCTGAAAAATTTAAAGAATTTTATGAAAAATCTTTTTTGTCAAAAAAAAAGTTTACAGAATTGATTATTTTAAAAAAATTGTTAAATTTAGAGAAAACAAGAAATCAATGAGGATAAAAAAATATGAAAAATGGAATTTATCTGAAATTACTGTATTTGTCTGGGCTGTTTGTGAATATTCATTTATAAAACGAATTTCTATAGATTGCTTTGTAAAATTACATTTTAAAAATGAATAAAAATATTTAGATGAACGATGATTGGAAATTCATAGCTTCTTTATTCCCTGAAATTTCTTTTGATAAATGCAAATATAAATGGTACAGTCTGCAGAAATCATTAATTCAAAAGGGTGATTGGTCATTAGAAGAGGATCAATTGCTTATCAAATTAGTGGGGTGAGTTAAAAAAATCAATATTTTCATTAAATTTTAAAAAAAAAAAACAGAAAACATGAAAAAATATTCAAAAACCATCATAGTTATGATTGGTTGAAAATTGCATTAGATTTTAATAATTTAAATAATGGAAACAAAGTGAAATTGGGGAAGCATTGCAGGGAACGATGGTCAAATCATGCAGATCACTTTCGAAGAGGATTTGTTTTTATTAGAAACCATAAGGCTATCGGGAAAAAAATGGTCTTGGATTTCAAAACAAATGAAAGGAAGGCATGAAAATGCTGTGAAAAATCGATATATTTCAATATTTCGATCTTTAAAGAGAAAGAAAAAAAATAATAAACAGATAGACTTAAATGATATTGATGTTCTCATTGAGTCTTTGAAACAGAAAAAACTGGAGGGAAGCTTTCCCATAAAAAAAGTGAAATTAGATAAGGATTCTGAATATTGCCAAACGAATCTATTGAATACCCTAGAAAACCTGAGCATCAATCCAATAATTAAAGCAGAAGGAACGTCATCAACTACAAACATTTTAGTAAATGAAAAAATGGAAAATTCACATAATTCACTCATTTTTGATAATAAAGAAATAAAATCTCTTCATTTTATTCCCGAAATCAATGAGCCAAAAAACTTGATTTATGATATTTCGAAGAATTACATTGTGCCGAATATATACAAAAAAAAATATTACCATAATGAAGATTTCTCCGATTCTCCAAATAATTCTCAAAAAAAGTATTTGAATTTAATTGTTCGTGATGAAATTGATGATATGTCTCAAAGAATCAGCTCAATTTCTCTGAGTGATCAACTCTTAATTGAAGCCAGCAATATATTGAGTAGTGGGCTTATTTCCCTCTCCCAGATCTTCGTCATCTCAGGTTTCAAATGATAAATCAAACAATTTTATGAACAAAAGTAATGAGAAAGATAAAAAAAAACATGTTTTGATTCCATCTATCCAAGATCACAATTTCTTCGACAGTAATCAGCATTTCTGTTCATCAGCTCAATACCCCATCTTAAAATCTCGAACAACATTAAACGAAAAAAGTCCAACGCATACTCATGAATATAATCAATTTAATGAAAATGTTTTTCCCTGCATTTCACCCAGAAAAAAAAAGGCTTTAACTCTCTTATATCCTATTAGTGAATCTCTTTCTCCTTGAAAAGTTTAATTAAAAGTTTAATCTCAAAAAACGAAAATTTCTAAAAAATTTTTATTTTTTGTAAAAAAAATTTCATGAAAAAAAGAAAATTTGATTTTTATAATAATTTAGTAAAAAAACAATGAAAAAAATCGATAATCACAAAAAATGGACAGTTTTTCTTTTTGAAAAATTAACTGATAAGCAAGAAGTCTCTTTTAAAAGCTGTCAAGCTCTCTTCTATTTAAACCTAATCCAATTTCTTTCAGTGAACCTAGATCAGAATTTCTGGGATCTTGATCCGTTTTTCCAAACAAAGCTCCTTGATTCGTGCACATTTTTTTTGAAACCTTTTCAGTTTGACATTTTATTTTATCTCCCCAATTTGAAACCCGTTATTTATTTTTTTTGGTTTTCTATTTGCATCATTATCTCTCTTTTATATGTCGGAGTTTTCTTTAAGAAACATGCCAATTTATTGAACAAATGGATCAGTGGTTATCAAAGGGTATTTCCTTTGATCATGATTCCTTTTATGGAAACAATTTTGTGTCCTTTTTATGACAGTTCTTTAAATGAATCATTCTATATTTTTTTTTCAGTAATGGGACTAACACTATTTTTCACTCATTTTATTATTAATGTTTTTATTTTCAATGAGAGTTCCTTTAACAAAAATAATAGAATGAACCGAATTGTGAATGAATTAGATGTATGGAACCATTTGGGACATATTTCTCCCATACTCATTGGACTATTCATGAGATTTCCATCTGCAATATATTTAAGCTTGATCTTTCAATTGATAAGCTCCCTTTTATTGTTCTCTCATTATCAATATAATTTGATTTATTTTGATGTGAAGATCTTTTTAATTTATGGCAAAATTCTTTGTTTTAAAATTTTTTTCCTGATTCTTATGCTATTTGGAGTGATTATACAAATAGAAAACCAAATTTTTTTACTTTTGAATGCTTCCTTTGCTTATGTTTTGGCAAGAAATTTGATTGAATATCAGTTTTTTTCTTTTTTGTTCAGTTATAAAGATAAAAAAAATTCAAATAAACACGAAGATGATGGATTCAAACAAACAATAATGAGAAGTTTCATGATTTTTAGCTATTTCTTTTATCAGGAAAACATTGATTCTAAAAATTTTTTTTTAAATTTTCGAGTCAAAATTCCTTTACAATTTATCTCATTCCTTTCAAAAAAAGATCAAAAAAAAGAAAATATTCAGGTTTTTGGCTTTGAGCAAATAAAAAACTTGAAAGAAAATCTTAGAAACCACATTTTAGAGATTTGTGAAGAAATGAAGTTCCTAAAAAATAAAGAAATTAAATTATTCTCGATTTTGATGCCTTTTTTCCTTGCTGAAAAACCCAGGCTTCTTTCCGCTGTTCGGCTCATAGAAAAAATCCAAAGAAAAAGAAATTCTTTTTCTTTGATCGATAAACTGAATTTTTTATTTTTTATTGAAACCGTAAAAAAAAAATTCAATTGCTTTGAAAATGAACAAATTTCCTCAAGCACAATTAATGAAAATTCTTTGATTTACAAAACTACGAATTTTTTTCCAAAGCGATTTTATGAATTTGACCTATATTACCAGAAACTATCAAACAAAATTGAAAAATATCATCAGAACATCACAAAATTTTTAGATAATCTTAAAAATGAATGTCCGAATATTTCCTTATTAGAAGAAAATGCATTAAATATACTAAAATTAAAAAAGGAAATCGCAAAGAATTTTTGCAGAGGAGAAGAAAACCCTGTTTATATCTATAAATACTTCAAGTTTTTACAGATTTTTTTACCAGATTCTAAACGGGAAATAATTCGATTGATCAAAAAGTTCAATTCTTTAAAGATTTTGGAACGAATGCCAGTGAAAGAAAATGCTCATATTTATGATTTTATAATAGAAACTTTGACTTTTAGCACCAATTCAAGCTTTTTATACGTGTCGGGTTGTTCTGAACAATTAGGCAGAATCCTGAAAATTGATGATAGATTTTTGGCTTTATTGGAATATAAAGAAAAAATCGAGATAGTTGGCAATAATATCAATAGTTTAATTCCCAATATCATAGCAGAAAACCATCAACATTATATGGAAGTTTATTTAAAAACTGGTGAAAGTCATTTCACTTTTAAAGAGCAAAATCTTTTTTTTAAAAAAAAAGCAGGGGAGCTTGTAAATTTCAATATGACAGTAAAACCCCATTTGATGGAAATTGATAATAAATTAATTTTTTTTTGCCATTTAAAGTCAAATTTTGACAGAAAAGCTCAATCGGTTGTCATTCTGGATGAATTGGGGTTTATTGATAGTTTTGGAGGCAGTATTAGCGAATTATTGGGTCCTTTGTTTAAAGAATATGGACAGAGATTTTATATACAGATGTTCATGCCTAATTTGCATGAGTTTTTCATTAATAGAGTGATGAATAAAAAAAAGAATTTATTTGAAGAAAAAGAAGAAAATACAATAAATTTTTTTTTTAGATTGGAAAAATATCAAAATTTATGTGATAAAGCCAGTTTTCAAGATAAAAAAAACACAAAGAATTTTCTAAAGAAAATCAAAGATAACTTTGAAGAGATTAACTGTGGTGCGAGTTTATATTGCCTTAATTTTGAGTTGAAATATGAAAGCTCTACTCATTTGAACTATTTTGTTCTCTATATTTATAATCTTACTGATGTGGGTTTCAAAACCATAGCCCAAAGAAAAAACTTTTCTAAAAGAAAAGTAGAAGAAGAAAATTTTTTGAGCATTATTCCGGATGTTAAAACAAATCATCAAATTTTAGCCAAACAAAGGATTAGTTTGAAAAAGAGGAGCACTTTTATTACAAAACCCAATAAAAGTTGTGAATTCTTTGAAAAATCAAAAACAATTAAGGTCATTCTTAGAAAATCTCGGTCTGATGAATTTATTATGAAGACAAAAACTGAAACGACAAAAACCAATATTCAAAAAAAAACTAAATCATTGTTTGAAAAGCAACTAAATAAAAAGTCAAAAGAAAAGAATCAGTTTTTTGAAGAGAGTAAACATTTTAATTATACTAATTCCTCGGAAAGCGAAAAAGAAAATCTTGAGGAAAACTCGCAAGAACAAGCTTCAGTTTCTAGCGGTTTAAGCGCAACTGGAAAAGAATTACGGGAGAATTTTTATAATGTAATCACTATAGATGCTGTTCCTTTATGCTATACAAGGTATGTAATTTTCCATATTTTTTTATTTCTCTTGGCAATCGTGAGTCTGGTTTTCTTATCATTATTGCTATCTTCAACAATTTCAACGATTTCTTCTGGTTTTAATCAGACTTTTTTGATAGAAAATTTTAAGATTAGGTTTTTAAAGACTTTATTTTATGCACATAAATTCAAAAAATTTAAATCAGTGTTTGAATTAAGCAAAATTAATGATCAAGGGAAGAAGATGGCTGTTGATATAATTGAACTTTTGAATCCTCCGTTCAATAATATCAATAACCAATTGATGGATGTATATATGTACAATAAAACTGTTCAGGTTTCTTCAATCGATGCTATAAATTTGTTTAACTCTTTATCTATCGATTCCGTTAAACATCCATATAAAATTGACATGATCATTTCGAATGGCTTAAATATTTTCAAATATTTGGAAGCAATTGCTAATATTTTAGAAATTTTATTGGGATTGATCAGCAATGTAAAAAGTCAATTGATTATTTATTCAACCGTTGTTGCTTTCCTAGCAACAATTGTTGTTCTTTTTCAAATTTTTAATCTGACATTATGCTATAATTTCATTAATGAAAATTTTAGAAAATTGCTAACTATTCCTAATAAAGAAATTCAGAAATTTTTGGACAGTTTACAAGAATATGAAACAGAAAATAATGGAAAAAATGCTAAAAAAAATATTAACAATAAAAAAGATAAAAATTCAAAATCTGAAACAAATCCAAAATATCAAAAATCCCTGCCTTCTATTTCTAAAAATTCTCAAAATAAAACCAAATTAAAATTAAAATTCTCCTCTAGAAAAAAGCATCCCGTTGATTTGATAAAATTTCCTGTTCTAAAATCTTTTTTGATTGCAACTACATCCCTTTCAGTTTTTTGTTGTTTTGTTGTGATAATCCTTTACAAATCCAATTTTATTGATCAAACTCTAATGAAATTCTTGAAAGGTGAAGTAGGATATCAACGAAGCAAAGCTTACAATTATATGTATATTATCAGAAGAGCTAACAAACTCTATTTGAATAACTTATATAATTATGATGAAGCCGAAACATTGAAAATGTTTGAAACAGTGAGAGATGGGGTTAATATTTTATTAACTCACTCAAATGATTTTGACGGGAACGATCAAGTTCAATATATTAAACTAATCAATCAAGATCTATGTGAAAAAGAAATGTTCACATTTCCTTTGGCTGCAAATTTCTCATATTGTGGGATTTTGGCTCAAGGACAATATAAAAAAGGAATTGTTGGTGCGCTTTCATTTGCGAATTTGTTGTTTGAACAAGATCTTGCTGGGGCTTTTGATTTGAATATTCAACCAAATATTGATTTATTGGATTTTACCATTATTCTCTTTGATAGGAAATTGAGAAATGTTGCTCAAAACACATTGAATTTGATGTCAAACAATTTGCAAACTCAAAATAATGATTCCTTTAATTTAAATATTGTTTTTTTGATCATAACGGCGGGTTTTCTTAGTGGATTCTATTTATTTTTCCTAAAACACTATTTGAAAAAAAGATTGCTTCAAAGCAAGCTGGTTTTTCAAATAATTCCATCAAAAATTCTTTTCACAAGCTCTGCAATAAAAACTTATTTGAGAAAATTGTTTGAAGAAAATATTAAAAAAAATTAATTTTCTATTTTAGTTTATGCAATTTAATATTTTTTCTGTTAATCTATGGCCAAAAGCATAAAAAAGAGATTTTTAAAAAAGTCTTCTATTTAAAAAAATTTTGTTTCTTTGTTAAAATCAAAAATTTTTTGTTTATTTTAGAAATCTTGTTTTATAGGGATAATAAATAATTATTTTAATATGACCAGTCTTTCTTTAGCTAATAAGGGTTTTAAATGTTATAATTTTAAAAAAGTGGGAGAAAAAAGACCTATTTTTGCTTTTGCCAATGCAAAAGATTCGATATTTTTATTGATAACCTTTGAGATATTGAAATTTCCTTTTTTGATTGCATTTAAATGAGGATCTTTAAGGTTCTGCTTTTCGACTTGCGGGAAAGCTTTTCTTATATTTTTTTTGGCATTTTTGGCAAACTTTTTGGAATTTTATAATTTTTTTTAAGAAAACATCTATTTATTAAATTAGAGATATTGAAATTATTTATAAATTTCTTCCATAACTTTCTGGTTTTTCAAAAAGACTTATTCTTTACTATTAATGGATTAATTAAAAAACACAATGAAATTTTTAACTTTCTTTTTTAAAAATAAAAATTCAATTTTTTTAGTTTGGAAATTCTTAAAGTTATATTTTCGTAAATTATAAAAAACATATTTTAAACTGAAATGAAAAAACAATGAATCTTGAAATCCAACAAGATGATTCGCCTAAAAAAATTAATCGGATGCAACGACATGGGGTCGTATTTTCAGCCAGAGTAAACACTGATGAAGAAAGATTGAAAACCGACGCTGATGAAAGACTAAAAACTGAAGAAAGACAATTTATAAATCCAGAAATCAACTTAAAATTCAAACAAAACGAGCAAAAAGCTTCAAAAACATGGGGAAAAACCATGAAAAGTTTATTTGGTTCTATTTTTAAAAGGAACAAAAGCGAAAATTTTTCTCAAAAACCCTCAACCTCTCCAAAGAGATCGATAATGAAATCGTTTTTTATTCAAAGAAAAAAAGAAAAAACAGAAAAAACTTGGATGAATTTCGAAAAAAGCCAGCCTACTCAAGAAAGAATCAAGTATTTATGGGGAGTTGCTCGTAAAAAAGTCTTTTATGCAATAAAATTTGTGGAAGGGTTGATAGATATTTGTTTTAGATGAAACTTTATATAATTTAATGATTATTTAATCGAAGTGTCAGTAAAGTTAGAGACGATAGAAGCAAAAGAATACTTATTGGATTTGAAAACGAAATTGTCAGAGAAAGAGGTTTGTTTAAAGAAAAAAAAGTTCTTTTAAATAAATTTCATTTTTAAAGTGGTTATTTCAAAATTTGCAATCTTGCCAGCAAATCTTTATTTGAGAAGTTATCGGGCTCTGCTTTCAATTTGTTTCTATTATTACATTATTTTATTGCCATATAGGTTTAAAATTTAAATTTGAATGTTTTAAGTGGATAGGTTTTGGTTTTGTTTAGGATAGCATTTAAAATGAATTCAGACATTTTTCTTTTTGTAGATGTACTTTTGGATATCTTGTTTTTAATTGATATGATATTGAATTTCTTCGCTTGTTATCATGATACATCAGATAATTTAGTGACTGATTTTAGAAAAATTATCAAAAAATACTTCAAGTTTTTTATTTCATTCAAAAGAAATTAAAGTTTCTTTTTTTAAATAGAAGCTATTTTTTCATAGATCTTCTTGCGATAATTCCTTTTTATGTTCTTGGAAATGAAGAGATATATTGGCTGTATATACTCAAACTTCTTAGATATAGATTTTTCTTGCTTTCTTTGAGTATATATGAAGAACTTCTTCTTTATGTCTTTGTCACTTCTTTTTACAACTCTAAAATCTTTAAAATAGGTCGGAATGAAAATGAGAATCCCTAGAATTATGCTCGCTTTCTCAAGCATAGGAAGGTTTTTCTTTCTTTATTTTAATTTTTTATAATTATGTTTAGATTGAATATAACACTTTCTGCAATAATTTTCTTTGTTTCATGTCTTTGGATACGTATTGGTTCTGAAAGTAAGACAGTGAAGAATACCTCCCAAAATCGATTAGATATTGATTTAAATTATAGTGATAACATCTCCACCACAATCACTTCAATTTATTTTTATTTCACTACACTTGCAACTGTGGGTTATGGTGATATTTTTCCGACAAGTGTTTCAGAAAGATTATTAATAATAGTTTTGCAATTTTTTGGGATCGGTTTGTTTTCTTATGTTTTAAGTCGAATTATGTATAATGTTCACAATTATGCCACTTCTTATGAGAACAAATTCAATGAACGAAGAGAAAAATTGAAAGATTGGATACAAAAAAGAGATTTGGCAAGAAACAATAATGAAAAAGATTTTAAACCTGGATCGAAAATCGAAAATTATTTCCTTTTTGAATGGAGATTCAATTTTAATGACATGCTAGTCAATGAATTTTCTAAAAAAATGACTACTGGGACTGAATTTCAGGTTAAAAATCATGAATAAATAAAATAAAAGAAGATTTTTTTAGATTTTTCCGAAGTTATTCTGTGATTTTTTTGAAGATTTTTCTGCTTTCTTTAATTTTGTTTCAAATCCGAAGGCTAAAATTGAAATTTTAAAAAAACTGAAGCCATTATTGTAAATTTCATTGTTTCTATTTTTAATTTGTGTTAAAACTTTTGAGATTACAAGACAAAACACAAATTGTGCAGAAAAACAAACTTCCCAAAGGAATATATTTTTTATTATTTGGAAAAGTTCATTTGATTGGAAAAATTTCTTATAATCCAAAAGGTTTCCCATTCAGAAAATTATCTCCTGGGTCTTTTTTTGGAGAATCAATATTTTTGGAAGAAGAATCAATTTTTAATATTATGTAAAAAAAATTTTGGTTTCTTTTTAAAAAAATTCTTTTAATAGAGTTCATCACAAATCTCATATAAAATGCTTATTTTGGGGACAGAAAAATATTTCAAAATTTGAAACAAGGTATCCTAAAGACATTATAAATTTGAAAAAGATGGCTTTTATGAGGAAAAACTTTTTTAAATTGGTAAAATTGAGCATTTGTTTTCGTAAAAATATTTTTTTTTTTTTTTAGAAAATTAAACAAATAGATACTTATATTAATTCTTTAACACTTTTGGAAATGCCAAAAAAAACATCTATCGAACTAACAAGTCAGATCGCCCTTGAAATGGTTCAATCAAAATTTAAAGATCAATCTTTGGATTCTTTTGACAATAAATCAAATTTTCAATTAAGTATGAACTCTACAGACGAAAAAAATCCTGCTAATATTGTTAAATTTACTCCTTCAAAACAACCAGTTATAAAAAGTAATCAAAATAGAAAGAAAATTTTGTAAAAATTATAAAAAAAACTGAAGAATTTTTTTTTAAAAGTCTCTGAATACATAAATGAAACCAATAATAAAAAATTAAATAATGGGGAACTAAGCAGTGCTAATTTAAAAATAATTGAAAATAAAGAATGCACTATCAACAGCAATAATTTTCTGGCACTTCCTGTTCCGGCTTACATACTTTCTGGCACAAAAAAAGTGCTTCATGACAACATTTTGAATGATATTGATCTGATTATGAAACAGATCAATTTTATTGAGTACGAAATACATTCGGAAAGTGATGAAACAAATGCTGGATTATGTGAGTTAAATGACAGTTTGGAAGTCCCTATTGAAGAAAATGAACCGAAATTTGAAGTGGAAAATTTTGAAAAGGTTTTGAACCATCTTGAAGTAAAATTATCTATTAAATCCTTTTATTTAAATTAAAAATATAAATTTTGATTCAAATTTTAAAAAAAAATTAGTAAAATTCAGATTTCTCTAAAAATTTTAAAAATAAATTTGATAATAGAATGAAGTATTAAAATCTGAAAAAATGTTAGAGACAAATTTTGATAAAATAGCAACAAATTTCAATTTGTTATTAGATGAAACAAAGAGAATGGAAAAACATATCATATAAAATAAAATTACCATAAAAAAACAATTTAAAAATTCAAAAAAACCATATTTTATTATTAAAAATTTGCATTAATAATAGTCAGAAACAACAGATTGATATTTCTGAATTTCAAATAAAAAGAATTATAAATCTTAAGACAAATTTAAATTTTTCTTCCATTTCTAAACTCTTCTCTTTGTAATGTCAGACATTCATTCTTTCGCTATTCCTTCCCAATCACCTCAAATTCAAGACTCACATTCAATTCCTAATCCAAAAATCCTCTTAGTATGCATCATTAATTACAAAAGAATCAATATTACCTTTGATTATCTCTATAAAATTTTCCTTCCTTATGGAGAAGTCAAAAAGGTTTTTATTTGGATTTAAATATTGTGATTAAATGTTTTAAAGATTCTCTTTTTCGAAAAAACTTTGACTTGGAAAGCTTTTGTTGAAATGGGGAATTCTTCTGAAGCCAACAAAGCAAAAAATGCTTTAAATAACATCTCTTTATTTAATGATGGAAGCAAACTCAATATATATCTCTCCAATTTGAAGGAATTGGTTTTGCCAAAAAACATGATGAACGGTAAAGGTTAGTATTTTTTAAAAAAATGTATTTTTAATTTTTTTAAAAATCAACAAAACAAAAAGATTTTACCACATATGAACCAGTCGTAAATTCCTTAAACGACCTTGCTGAAAGTGATAAGTTTATGAACTTATTTCAACCAATTTCTCTTCAAAACATCAAACATATGGATGAGAACCCTTATTTTAATGCTTTTAGGCCAATAAACAGCAACGTAAATGAAAAGAGCAACAGTGAAGCCAAAATAAATTTAGCAACTATTGGAGAAACTGATGAACATTTGTTCAATAAAAACAATAAACTCTTACTAAGAGAGCATTCCCTTGATGAAATCATCGCTAAATCAGCTGGAGCTCAAATGCTCACTTTAGCTGAACCTCCTGGTTTAGCACGTTCTATAAACTATCAAAAACAAAAAGTGTTAAAAAGTGCAGAATTATCAAAAAGATCATCAGTTTTCAACAATATCTCAAGCCCCTTTTTGGATTCAACCACTTTACCAACACCAGTTTCTTTGAAATCTCCTGTTTTTATGAACAATATGAATTCCGATAATTCAACTCCAATGAGTGAATCCAATAAATTTGGAAATAACTATGCTTCAAATACGAATGTATTTGCTGGGGAAGCGTCCAAAGTTTTGTTTGTAAAAGGCTTAGAGGATTCCAGAATAAAAGTGCAAATTATTTATAATTTATTTAGCAACTTTGGCAATGTTAACAAAATCATCTTTATGAGAAACAAAAGCGGGGCTCTGATTGAGTTCCAATCTGTTGAATATGCGACTATAGCTAAAGATTTCCTTAATAATCTTAATTTCTTTTCTCATTATTTAAGAGTAATTAATTTATCTTATTTTTTATGAAT
>JFJP01039391.1_pt1 | contig 13618 bp, 8 predicted proteins | sample 431651 | NCBI WGS metagenome assembly JFJP01 (sample SAMN02602958, study PRJNA72255) | Microbial mat metagenome, whole genome shotgun sequencing project. | biome: fresh water; feature: sink hole; material: water; isolation source: purple microbial (photo- and chemosynthetic) mats found in...
ATTATCTACCCAAAAAGCTGCCTCCCGTCTTTCTTTGCTAAAAAGGTACTCTTGAAACTTGGGAAGAAAATGCCAAGGCCCGAAATATTAATGATATCGGCAAAAACAGATATCTTGTTATCGAGTGCTGGAAGCACCAACTTTGGGTCCGCGATCAAGGCCGTAATCGGCAAGCCAGAGGAATTATACTCGCAGACGTCTACAAAAACTTGGCTAAGCAAAGGGGTACATGAGAACTACGGACTAAACAATCGCGCTGTGAAATTTGATGCCTTACAAACAGAAATAAAATTCAAGGCTACAACTAACTCCGCTCAACCCTTGCCAACTCTGTTTAATGTGTTTCCTGGGCACACTCCGCTGTTAGGTTCCACTACTGTTTCTACTCTCGGCGGCCAGGCAAGGGTGAAATCCTCATGATCAAGGGTTAGATTAGGGCTGTAGGCAGGATCATTCAATAACAGATCGCCCCAGCGTTGCTTCATATACTGAACTTCTCTAGCAAAGCGTGCTTTTTTTTCGGGAGTATCCTCGGCCCCGCGCGTAGCGGACTCGTAATGATACAATTCTGCATAGGGTGTCCAGACATTACGATAACCTGCTTCTCGCACGCGAAGACAAAAATCAACATCGTTAAAAGCTACACTGAGGTTTTCTTCATTTAAGCCGCCAACTTCCTGGTAAATTCCTTTCCTGATAACCAGACAGGCCGCTGTCACAGCTGACATCTCCTGGATCAGGTTCGCTCGATAAAAATATCCTGGCTGCCTTTTCAGCAAGTTTTTGTGAGAATGCCCCGCTATCCCGCCTAGACCGAGAACCACGCCGCAGTGCTGAGATGTGTCGTTTGGATACCAGAGCTTTGCTCCCACCGCACCAATACCTGGCCGCAAAGCATGACTAACCATCTCTGACAACCAGTCTGGCGAGATGACTTCGAGATCATTGTTTAACAGCCCGACAAGCTCGCCACGGGCCAATTTGACAGCCGCATTATTCAACGCCGAATAATTAAAGGGGCAGTCATCATGCACAATGCGAATTTTTATCTCGGACTCAATTTCCTTAAAATATAATAAGATGGCAGGATCGTCTGATGCGTTATCAATGATCAGAATTTCATAATTCGGGTAGGTCGTTTTCTTGATAATACTCTCAACGCATTGCCGAATCAGTTGCAGCCCATTTCTGGTAGGAATAATCAAGGTGACCAACGGCAATTTGTCCGGCAAGGCATAGCGCACCCGATACATCCCAAAATCCAGCACTTCGGCCTTGGCCGCCAGGCCGAGCCGTTTAAAATGCTCATTCAAAGCCGTCTCCCCGGCAAGCACCGCGTAAGGTTTGGCCCCCGCTGACTGAGCTGTACTTTCGATATGCATACGCCAATGATAGAGTACACGAGGGATATGATGAATTTGTTGAGGGCTAATCCGCTCGATACAACGCAAAGCGAGATCATAATCCTGTGCGCCTTCCAGTCCCTCCTGAAAACCACCAATTTCACGCACGAGAGCGGCATGATAGACCCCCAGATGCGTGACCAAATTATGTGAATAGAACAAATCCTCGTTCCAATCACATTTAAAATAGGGGGCAAACCTGCATCCTCCCCCATCGATTTTATCCTCGTCGGAGTATATAAGCCGTAAATTAGGTATGCGGTTGATGGCATCCACCACCCAAAACAGGGCGTGCTCTGTCAGAAGATCATCGTGGTCCAGCAAGGCTATCCACTCGCCGGTGGCCAGTCCCAAGGCACTATTAGAGGCAGCGGAGATATGACCGTTGATTTCTCTATATGTAACACTGATCCTGGGCTCTTCTGCGGCATAGCGCTCAAGAATGGTACGAATGGCTGGATCTGTGGAAGCATCGTCGGCAATACAGAGCTGCCAATGAGGATAGAGCTGACCCCGCACCGATTCGATAGCCCCAACCAGCCATTCCGGATTTGAATTGTAAGTGGGCAGTAGTAGCGAGATGTGCGGTTTCACGACACAGTTTTCCATCCGGTTCAGAATGTTGTCACGGATTTCATTGCTAATCGTATCGTAACGGCGAATCCATTCGCAATAATCATTTTTATCGCTAAAACCCCCCGTAGTCACAAGTCTTCCGGTCTGTGCAAACATAATCCTCCGTCTGATTCCGGAAAACCCCTCCCTACGGAACACATTAACACATTTGGCAACTATTCCGGTAAATCCCCCCCCTTGCTGCAATAACATCGATAAAATTTTCCGTAATCGCTTGTAGCTGTCAACCTGATGCCCAACCCAGCGCAACGGTCGGGTAACATGCCAACTGGTTGAAGCAAAAATGGCGGCTCGCTCTACTACAAGGCTGGCGATGTGCTGCTCCTGTTCAACAACGGTCTGATTGAGGCTGGCGATGTGTCCATCACGTTCGGCAATATCATGCTGAATCTCCCCAATCCGTAAATGGGCAAAGTGTCTCTCGCTGCATGTTTTGTGGTAAAGTTTACTGATAGACATGAACTCATCCGGGCAAATCCGACCGAGCCATTTGCCTATCAAGTAAGTAGTTGCCATCCGCACGGTTTCTGGATTATCCGTATTATCAAGCCCGCCGCCAGAGTCACCCCCACTAAAGTAGGTGGCGCTAACCCTGTCTACAAAAAGGAACGGGGTCTTCCTGGATACCTGTAACCAAAAGTCCCAATCTTCATAAATTACTAACGTTTCGTCGAAACAAATCCCTTGCTGCAACAGAATTGCGGGGAACAACACCGCATGGATCGGGATAAAATTGCCCAAAATAAGTTTAGCGAAATTTGCCTCTGCCTCGGCAAAACAGGCAATTTCTTTCTGTTCCGGATCGTTACGTCGCAGACCGCGAACTCCGGCGTAAGCAGCAGCGATGCCTTTCACTTTCTGAAGCGCCACAGCCAGGAGGTGAATATGGTCGGGGTCAATGGCGTCATCGTCATCAAGAAACCCCAGGAATTTCCCCTGACAGGCAGACAACCCGACATTTGCGGCCTGACTTCGTAAGAGCCTTGCACCTCCCTGATTGATGATGCGCAAAGGGAAACGACCACAGTGATCGCCTGGGTCACGGTGCTCGCCACCTTTGGCGTTGACAAAAACCACCTCGATGTTGGGCCAGGTCTGCAAGGCTATGGAATCAAGGGCCTCAACCAAGGTTGGGCGATCCATGCTACGCACGATGATGCTGACCAGCGGGACATCATTGCCGCAAACGGCTAAACCCTGTTTTTGCCGATGAAGAGACGCTCCCGCAAACAGTGCTGGCAAGGCATCACCTAAATCAGTTGTCGAAGCAAGGTAAAAGGCCTCGGCGCTCGTAGCCTGTGGCCCAAGATGGAAGGCTCGGTAACTGTTAAGCCCTGAAATGCGCACATCATAGGGCTGCTCCGCCAATTGACTGCGGAAACAACGCATGGCCTCCTGCTTTTTTCCCGACACAAGGCTTATGTCAAGGATGAGGTTCGGGTTGGCAAGAGGAGTATTCACTTCATAAAATACGGCCTGCCGCTTCCCACCAAGACGATGAAGTGCCTCGGCTCCGGCAAAGGCCAAAACTTGATGATCAGGATGCAGTTCGGTCGGGGCAGGAAGAAAAACAAGGTCAGCGTCGAATTCCTCGATCGTTTTGGCAAGACGTTCTATCAGAATCTCTCCGTAGCTGAGACCACGATCAGGCTCTTTCCAGAACAGTGGGGGGGGAAGACCCAGGATTCTGGAGGCAGCACGAGATTCCTCCTCACGGATTGCTACGAGTCCACCGTCGGTATTTTCCCCACCGAAGGCCCCATCGGTAAGAACCAGCTGTGCGATCTCAACCCCTGTCTCCCGCAACAAGCAAAGCGCTCCGCCACAACCGAAAACCTCGTCGTCGGGATGCGGCGCCAGAACTAGTGCCCGGCGCACCTGCGGCAAGGTAGAGCAAACTTCGCTCAGCAATTCGTTTTCATTTGCAATGATCATACAAGATTGCCCGTCAGTGGTTTATATGCCAAAAAAAACTACCTGAAATCGGCATCTCCCCCCATAAGCCACCAACGATCACGGATGCGTTCGACCTCGGAAGGTATTTTCCAGATTCTGGTAGGAACGGAAACACGTAGTGTTTAAAATTGAGAGGATTCACAACGCCTTCTCCTGTTGTCGGTTGTCCGAAAAAATAGCAAATAAGCCTGCCACCTCCCTGTAACACGGCATTGTACTACTGGAAGTCCGTATCCCCGGCGGTGAGCCACCACTGGTCGCGGACTTCCTCGGGCGGGAGCCCGGGGCACCAGCAACAGTTGGGAATGTATATATCGGTTTCCAGCGCCTCGCCGCCCTGTACCATAAATGGTTGCAAATGGCTTGCGGTTATCCAGGCTTTCAGCGAAACAAGGCCAAGCCGGGCGGCTAGCCGCCGGGCATGATGGATCATCTCCGGCAGGTTGGCCAGGGGGGCGATCACATCCAGGAGCAGCAATGCATCCCCGTCCGGCCTGGCAACGAGCAGACCCACCCCCCTGCCCCCAATACGCCGGCTGGCCAGCAGCACCTGGTATTCCATGGCGGGGTGCCCCAGGTAGCGGTGGCGGACATAATCCCAGTCCCGCTCGCCAATCACACTCCGGCGCAAATCCGCCGCCATGGCACCCCACAACGTGTTGATCTTTCTGGCGAGGCGCGGATCGTCGCACCCCCGGCCGATGGCGCGCAGCCGGGTTTTCAGACTGGGCCTGGCTTGGAGGGCGGGCCAGCTAATCTCGCTGATACGGTCCACCCTCTCGTAGAGGCCCAGGTGTTCGCCAACCCGTGTATGCCGATCGTTTGGAAACCCGTACGCTAGAAGGAACTGTTTACCCACCCCAACATAGCTCTCCAAAAAGGTGGCGGCGGCATGGAAGAAGGCACCCTTCCGGCTCACCCCGCTACGTCCTGCTGCCTCGGCCATGACATCGACGATCTGCACTCCTTCGCACCGTTGTCCGTGCAGCAGGATGTAACGCACCAGGCCGCCGAAATGGGCCACCATCCTACCGTCCCGCCAAACCCCGATGCCGCAGCCACGGCCTTCACCATATTTCCAGTGCCAGAAATCCTGTTCCATCTCCTGGGAAAAAACCCGGGAAAAAAGAGCGCGCATCTCCTCGCTCTGCTCCACGCCTATGGCCTGCAGAGACCAGCCTGGGGGGCAATCCTGTTCAGGATAGCCTGACATATAAACTTCCTCCATTGATCCACTTGGGATTTCCCCCTTTCTAAAGGCGAACATCTGCAACACCGGTGGCATCCATTGTCCGTGTCCCGGGACTATCGCCACATAACGACCCGGCTCCAGGCGCTCCCAGTCCTCAATGGAAAGCTGCGCAGGTGCCTCGCCCATCGGCCTGAAGACGAACGCCTCAAGCAATGGAGAAATACCAACACCCAGAATCCCCCCACCCCCTATACGGCGTGTCAACTCCTCTGCACCGTGAACCTGGCCGATATCCCTGGAAACCAGCGATGCCCAGTCCAGCGGCCGCCCCAGCCGGTCAAGGCGCGCCAGCTCCCGGGTATTCCGGTATATCCAGGGAAAATGTTTCGGATAATAAATCTTTTCGCTTTCCGCCATCATGGCAAGCTTGTATGCCTTGTGGCGATAACCATGCACCGCACTGGCTGCTGGGACGATCCCCAGCGCATACCCTTTTTTCCTGAGCCGCTGCGAGAGATCCGTGTCCTCAAAAAACATGAAGAACGCAGGGTCAAACAGGCCGCCAGCCGCCAGCACCGCCTCCCTTCGAACCAAGAGAATCGCGCCTGCCAGGCAGGATACAGCGAAGGGGCGCGAACGAGCGAGCCGTTGCCGCATGTGGGTCAAGCGTAACCAGACACAAAGCCGGATCAACAGGGGGGGCAGACGAGTTGCCAGGGCCATGACCAGCCTGACGCCAGGTGTCATGGGAAATGGGGTCGGCAACAGGAACCTCCGCCGGGAATCCCAATAGGTATTGGGGGACACAGCTCCCCAGCGACTGTCTTCCTCCATGACCGCAGCCAGCAACTCGATATCCGGGGGGGAGATACGGGCATCGGGGTTGAGGAGCAGCAAAAATTTCGAGGTGGAGTGCGAATAGGCAAGATTGCAGCCCTCGCCAAATCCCACGTTTTTTTCCGGGACAAGGAGTTGGACCTCAGGAAACTGCTGCAGGGCCAGGGAGAGGGACGCCGCCTCAAGGGGATCATCGCTGTTGTCCACTACCCGTATTCGGCCACGCGGCCATGGAGAGACGGAGGCGATGGCCCCCAGAGTGTCCTCGATACTCCGGTAATTGACGATGATGATATCAAGCGAGGCTTTCAGTGACATGTTCGTTCAGGCAGAGAAAGACGCGATTCTTTTATAATTAAATTCAGATAGTTGACCAATGGTCCCTCATCTTTCCTAAGCCATCAATCACATGACAATCACAAAACCGTGGCGAGTCACACATGAAATATTTACCTGAAGGAGTGAGGCGGCGCTCCTTCAGATTCCCGCAATCAGTTAAACTTGCCACTGCGGGTAAATTGGGACAACCTTGCACGCGACCATCGTTCCATAGGCGAAAATACCGTACCCCTGCTGGGCATAAGACTTTCTGACGAGAAGCGAAGTTGGCGGAGAAGTCTTCTTGGTGGACACTGGTGATAACCTCTCCGAATTGTTTACACAAAATTTTGATGCGTTCCTCGGCAAATAAATCGAAATTGGCGTGAATATCTCGAACCAATAGCACGGGCTTGCCTGTATGAACAAAAACACTACGAGCATAGTACTCCAGTGCATCTTCCCATTCATCAATTAAAGCAGGAGACAAGATGTAATCAGGATGGATTTGATCAAATCGCCGCTCGATTAAAGTCAGTGCATTTTTTTGCCAGCGCTCAAGTATCTTTTTTTCTTTGATCTGATGATAATGCATGGTTAGGTTAATATACCGAATTTTATCCAATTTGTGGGAAGATAATTCTTGAAAATCTTGCAACAATGCCCCATTAACATCCAAGGCAATTTCCACATCGTGATCAAGAAGTTTGCCAAGTAGTTTCTGAGAATGATTGTAGCTCGCAAAAAAATCTCCTATTCCAGAAAATGCAAAAAAAGCCTTTACGTTAAAAAAATCAAGTAAAAATCTAAAATCTCCATAATCCAAAGACGGTTGATTTTTCGCTATTGGATTGATAATGCAATAACGACAATCAAAAACACAGTGCCCCGAAGAAGAGGCAAAAAAAACAACTTCACAGGATGAATCAAGCTTTTCCATAAGAGTTCTCCATACATGTCATGCTGGTGCAATGTTTTTTTGGCCCATTCGCAGAATCACTGATTCAGATGAACCTTGAATCAGTGACGGCCCTTCAGACGGCAACTGACATAAAAACCTGTGCGGTTCAGGCTGTCTACATCGACCTCCATCCCTGACTTAATAAGGCTCTCTACAGCAGAAGCAAATTGAGGTGGCATTGACACCGGGGCGAAGCCAATGCGTTCAATTGCATAGCCACAGTCTTCGAGCAGGCGTGTGAGCGAATCGCGTGTATAAAAACGGGCGTGGGTTTCGCATTGAATCCCAACCGGTGAGTATTCCCAATGACCGGCCAATAACGCTTCGATAATAGACCAGTGACCGATGTTGGGCACCGTCAGCACCAAACGGCTGTCCGGCCTCAGCCAACGCTGTAATGAAACAAGAAGGCGCTGCGGATGTGAAAAATGCTCTAGTACATCAAGACAGGTAATGCAATCAAAATGCTCGTCGACATCCATGGTCAAAATATCGCCCTGCCATACTTCATCAAGACAATGGCGCGCCTTGGTCGCTTCCACCGGGTTTATTTCGGCACCAACGACACGGATGCCCAATCGACGCTTGACGGCTGCGCCAAAATATCCCTGAGAGCAGCCAATATCAAGCAGACTGCGTAAATTCGTCGGCAGGTACTCAAACACATCTTGCCGCTCTTGCTTATATATATCGTAAAATGACACCATATAGCAGTTAATGCACACTCTGCTCCGTTCTCCTAACTGTTGCGGCCAAGTCATGACGTCCGCATCCAAGTCGACGTCTCTCAGACGCGCCGGCACACAAACGTAGACGCCGGGATCTCCCTCCCCACGCCATTCGGTCAACGTCGATTCTAATTGAGAACAGCGAAGTGCAACACCTCGAAATCCGTGGATCGTATAATACTCCGGAACAAAGGGCAGGTCGGTGCTTCCCCCCGAAACAGGCAGAATACAGGCCAAATCCGGATTTGTGTCCAAAGCGGTCAGCATGGCTTGTATTCCCTCCCGGGTCAGCATGTAGGCAGCCGCACGCAACACCAAGATCGGCTCCATGTCGACTGCCATGATCCGTGCCCGCAGCGCGATCGCCATTTCTTCCGGCGTGTCATATCGATGCCATACGGCATAAGGGCTGATTTCCCGTCGGAAGTATCCGGCAAGATTTTGGAATTCTTCGGTTTGGTCAAAAGTAAAATCATTGAGAACAAAAATCTGCATTTCCTGTGCTCCAAAAAAAGACTTGTTTTGAGTATATTGTCCAGCTCATGTCCGGAAGCGGAATTCCGTGTCTAGGTTGGCGAGAAAGAGTGTTTCGAGCCGTCTTGCCACCTTTGCGGCAGAATACAAACTGCGTATCAAGCGCGGGCCACGCAACCGCATGCGCCAATGTTTCCAAGGACTCACCAGTAGCTGGCCTAAAGCGGCCGCCAAAGCGGGGGGGTCACCTTGGGGGGCCAACACCAAATTACGGCCACCTCCGGCCAACTTCTCATACGATGGAATACGAGTCGCTATCACCGGGACGCCACAAGCCAACGCTTCGGCCACAGGCAAACCAAAGCCTTCTTCTGAGTGCGATGCGGAGAGCAAAACGTCGACAGAACGATACAAGTCTGCTAAGGCACCGGTGGGCAAACATGAATAGTATTCGTCTATCTTCGTCAACATGGCTTCCGTGGGGGTTTGCACTTGCTGGGAAACTCGAATCAGGTTTAATGCAATACCTCTTCCGCGCACCAGTTCCACTGCTGTCAAGGCATCATCAATGCCCTTTAAGGCGAGTTCCCATGGACCGACCACCAGAACTCGTCTCGGTCGTGACATGGGCCGCCACCAATATTCAGGGCCTGGATAAAACGAATCAGTATCAACAAGTTGACCGATTTCGTATACAGGGAAGGAATCGTTACCATAACATTGTCGCAGTATCCGGGTGAGCCATGGGCCGATTACCAGCTTTGGAATCGGCCGCCTGTAAGCCGCCTCAATCGCTGGCCACCAATGTTTAAATTCTAAAAAACTTCCTTCATGTCCCTGGCACAGGTGAAAAGTTCGGGGGCACCCGATGACGACCGCTGGTTCAACCGTTGTCCAATACGTGGCCACTACGACATCCGGAAAAGCGGCATCACCAAAAGGCTTTCCCAGTTCGGCAAGGCTGGCAACCCGATCAATGGCCATCGGCCACGGATACCAATCGCAATCTCCGAAGACAGCACGTATCGTTACACGGTGGCCACGCGCTATCAACGCGCGGGCTTGATCGAACACCACTCGAACACCACCAGATAAGCCCACCGATTCAAGAAGATAGCAAACATACAGAGACATTTCTTTCACCAACTCAAGTTACGGATTCAATTCACTGCCAACCCGCCAGGTGTGGGGCAGAACCACGAGCCCCTGATCTAGCGTGACCTGGGAAACACGCAATGTTGCCACGCAAACGGCTTGGTCATAGCAGTGAATTCCCCGCTCGCAACCCAAGAAAACGCTCAGGGTATATTCGCCCTTCAGCAGGGGAAGGGCATGGAACACCACCTCGACCTCGCCCACGCCATTGGCCCGCCGGACCTCATCCTGGCAGCTGAAGACGCTGCTCACCCCCCGCCCGTCCAGAGTGGAGATGGTCACAGCCACTTTAGGAGTGGGCAGGGAGGGGTCGAAGGCGAATCGCACTCGGACGGCAAGTTCGCTTTTCGTGCTCAACGCATGGAGAGTTTTCCCCGCAACCCCGTCTACCGTCGCCTCCACCTCGACGATGTGAGCACAACCCCCGTCAGCGCTACCGGCTTGAGGGAAGACCGCTGCTGACGCGACAGAGGCGGCATTTCTTTGGGCGTCCATGCTGTCTATGTAGCGCGAGGTCACCTCGCCGGCCGCCCCCACCATGGCTACCGTACCCTTCTCCAGCCATACAGCACGATCACAAAATGCTTCAACCTGATACAAGGAATGGGAACAAAAAAGAATGGTTGTCCCTTGCTCCTTGAGTTTCATGATCCGATCAAATGATTTACGGGAAAACTCACCATCACCGACAGATAATGCCTCATCAATCACTAGAATATCCGGGTCCACACTGGTAGCAATAGAAAAGGCTAATCGTACATACATGCCGCTGGAATAAGTCTTAACCGGCTGATCAATAAAATTACGAACCCCGGAAAATTCAACAATTTCCTCGTAGCGGCTTGCAATCTCTTCTTGGCTCAGACCATTCACCGCAGCACTCAAAAAAACATTTTCACGCCCGCTGAATTCCGGATTAAAACCTGCGCCCAGCTCGAGAAGTGCTGCAACCCTTCCCTGCACCGAAACATCACCGATGGAAGGGTTCAGAGTGCCACAAACTAACTGGAGAAGAGTGGACTTCCCCGACCCGTTCCGGCCAATAACGCCCAGACACTCTCCATGTCCGACCGTAAAAGAAACATTCTTCAACGCCCAGAATTCCCGATAGTAGCGCCGTCTCCCTCTTGATAACATCTGCAGCAGACGATCTCTGGGCTTGTCGTAAACATGGTAACACTTCCCAAGATTTTCCAGAGAAACAGCCATTTCAGACAACATCGGCAAACCCCTTTCTTGTCTTCTGAAACCAGACAAAGCCAAGCCAGGCAACAAGAAATGCTACAAAAATTAGACCGAAAAGACCGCCCCACGCAGGTTCTGTTCCAAAAATAAGCAGAACACGTGTCTGCTCAACAATAAAGGTTAAAGGGTTGAGGAGGAGAAACAACCGGTACTTTTCAGGAATGGCGGAGGCAGGATAGAAGATAGGAGTAAGGAACATGAGAACCGTCGTTATAACCCCAACGATCTGACTAACATCCCTGAGAAACACCCCCAATGCGGCTAGAAACCAGGTAAATCCCATGATTAGCAGGACTAGGGGCACTACTACGAGAGGAAACAACAGCATGGTCGGATGGGGTATCCCGACAACCCAGAAAGAAAAAAACAACCACACCGCAAGACTAACAAGCGCATGAAAGAAGGCCGTCCCAAAGGCTACCCAAGGTAAAATTTCCAACGGAAAGACCACTTTTTTGACGTAGTTGGTATTCGCAAGAATTAAAGAGGGGGCTCTATTAAGACATTCCGCAAAGAGATTAAAAATCAAGAGACCAGCAAACAGGATTAAAGAAAATTCTGCTCTGGATTCATTCACAAGCCCCCAACGGGCTTTGAAAACTACACTAAAGACAAAGGTATAAACCGCAAGCATAAAAACTGGATTGAAAAACGACCAAAAAATCCCTAAGATCGAACCTCTATATCGGCCCGTAACCTCTCGAATAACTAAGACTTTAATCAGGTTACGGTTATGCCAAAGGCTAGCAACCATAGCCTTTGGCGATGTGGGAAATTTCTGCATTGGTACCTTGCTCCTGAAAGTCTGTCATAAAAAACAAGAAAATCAAGCAGCCGTGTGGTGGATAAGCGGAGCCCATCCACCAACTGAAAGTAGTCAGACACGACAGACGGGCAGCCAAAGTTCGTCTTCTGCAATGGGTTTGGGTATCCCGCGTTAGATTTTCGTAATAATCCTCACATTATTTTACAGCCTCTTAAAAAGTACAGCAAATAACAAGCCAAGATTCCCAGGCAGAGTTTGCCGATAGATTCCGGATCGAATTAAGGAGACAAGCCGGGAGAATATTCCATGCTGCCGCAGGTCCTCCCAATGTCGTAAAATAAGCCTATTCTGAGGAGTTAGCAGGTGCTGTATTCCCTGCAAGGCTTTTAGATTTCGATTATTCCATTCTTTAAACTGGCCTTGCCAAAGCAGTCTCAACCGTACCAACTTAGCCTCCCATCCAATATTACAGCCGACAAGATTGGTATTGTGCTGCCGGTAGCGGAGAGACGGTAAAGGATCGTAATAAATCCTGCCGCCGCAACCCGCGACAACAATATAAGCCCACCAATCATGACTGACAACATCAAGCAATCCACCTGCTTGTTGAAGAAGGTTTCTGGCAGCATGGTTAAAAACCATCGTGTTTCCACCGCCGATATTTTGGGTAAGAGAATTGGCAAACCCGGGGGGTTTTACAAAGAGAGGAGATAAGCCAATCTCATGTCCATCTTCATCGATGAGTCGAGTACGGGAACAATACAGCGCTGGTTCCTGACAAGAGACTGTCTCCAGCCAGTTGACCGCCCTTGCAAGTTTTTCCGGCTCCCAAATATCATCCTGATCGCTAAACGCGTAATACTTTGCATCGATCTTATCGTTACAGACCAGAGAAAGAAAATTAGCGACAAACCCCAGCCCCGGCCCGCAAAGCAGAGAAAGCTTTTCCTCACACTTAGAACCATACCAATCAAAAATATCTCGAGTGGAATCAGTTGAGCAATCATCTGAAGCCCAGATTTTCCAGTCAGTAAATGTTTGGGCACAAATAGAATCTATCTGCTCCGCAAGAAACCTCTCACCATTTCTACTGCAAAGCAACACTGCCACTTGAGTTTCCACAATCGCTTGTGTCGTCTCTAGAGATTTTATAGATTTCAATGGAGGCATAAAAAAGGAGGGAAACAACTTTCGCCGCTTTACAAGCAGTTATCAGAAAAATCAACAAGAAGAAAGTGACTACACTCAACGCCACCAAAACACACCCCTTACGATGGCCGTCATCCATATGGTTCTGCGACTCGTACACTTACTTAATTCAACCCGTCTCAGTATAATATGCTGTTCATATCGTCCCTTGATAAGGGAAGTCTACACTAAGAATTTAAAATAGCACGAATATGGAAGAGATACGAGTCTTTCTATTGAAATAATTTGTTATAAATCATCAATACTGGCCTAATGCATTGAGGCTACCGCCGATGGCATAGGCCAGGTCAGTTCTGGTTTGCTGGCGGTACTGGAGGGCATCCAGCCAGGTAATTTCGGCCCTGGTCCGACGTAGTTCCGCATCCAGTAAATCTCGCAGAGAACCAACCCCGCGTTCAAGGGCCTGGCTGGCGAACTGCCAGGCCTCCGTAGCTTGGCGCATAGTATCAACTGAGGCTGTTATCCGTGCCTCACTGTCCTGCCATAAGGAAAAAGCGGTACGAACCTCAGTGTCAATAGTTTTATCTGTATCCAATTGCTGCTGACGCATTTTTTCGACCGTCAACCCTTGGCGGCGCCAGGCAGCAATATTTTTCCCACCCTGAAAGGGCTGTATAGAGACACGAAGAGTAACGCTATAATAATCGCGCTGCTCGTCGGTATAACGACTATTTTCATAGTCATTGGCATAATCGGTCCAACTCCCTTCCAGGGTAGCTTTGGGCAGACTTTGGGCGG
>JFJP01039392.1_pt1 | contig 13616 bp, 12 predicted proteins | sample 431651 | NCBI WGS metagenome assembly JFJP01 (sample SAMN02602958, study PRJNA72255) | Microbial mat metagenome, whole genome shotgun sequencing project. | biome: fresh water; feature: sink hole; material: water; isolation source: purple microbial (photo- and chemosynthetic) mats found in...
TATGTTTGAGTATTATTATGTAGATTTTAAGCAAGCAGCAAATAAAGCAAATAGATATAATTTCCAAACTAAAGAATATAGCGGTCAGGTAGTTAACGCTCAAGGTGAAAAGGTTGATATAACCGATAGATCTTCTTTTGTTATGCGCGATGTAATTTATGTTTATCCTGATACACTATGCTGGGTTTCAGATTTTACCTACGCATATAATGAGCCATTGGCTAACATGTATTTTTGGCATCCTGCTTACGATAACTATCCAGTAGTCGGTGTAACCTGGAAACAAGCAAGTGCTTTTTGCTACTGGAGATCTAAATATCTTAATGATGCTCTTGCAAAAAGAGGTGAGTTTTTTGTTCATGAATTTCGTTTACCCATTGAAACAGAATGGGAATATGCAGCTCGCGGTGGTCTCGATCTTGCCATGTATCCATGGGGTGGTATGTACACCCGTAATTATCAAGGTTGTTTCCTAGCTAATTTCAAACCTTTAAGAGGTAATTATGCCGATGATGGTGGGTTGACTACTGTTAAAGTGGGCACTTATGAACCTAATGAATTTGGACTTTACGATATGGCTGGTAACGTAGCTGAATGGACTGTTACTGCTTATGATGAGTCTTCTTATGTATTTACGCATGACTTAAACCCAGATTATAAATACAACGCATTACCTACCGATCCTGCAGTTATGAAAAGAAAAGTAATCAGAGGTGGTTCATGGAAAGATATAGCTTATTTCTTACAAGTAGGTACTCGTTCTTATGACTATCAAGATTCTGCACATTCATTTTTAGGATTTAGGTGCGTACGTAGTTATTTGGGTAATAGTAATTAGTATTGATAAATAGAAATTAAATAGTATAAATTAAAATATCTTAGAATATGACTTTCGCAGAATTAACACAAACGCATGGTTGGAAAAGTTTTATGGCAAAGCTTTATGGTCTTGGGGCTGCTGTCGTGATTGTTGGAGCTATGTTTAAAATTATGCACTGGCCCGGGGCAGGAGCTATGCTTGTGGTTGGATTATCGGTTGAGGCGGTTATCTTCGGGTTTTCTGCGTTTGAGCCAATTCATGAAGATTTAGACTGGACTTTGGTTTATCCCGAATTAGCCGGTATGAGTGATGACGATGAAATGGAAACCTACAAAGAAAATACGGTAAACTCTAGAGGCGAAATTGGTCTTGAGAAATTTGAGAATTTGGTTAAAATCCCTACTTCTTCTATTACTTCAGATACATACCAAAAATTTAATGAGGGTCTTGAAAAGTTAAATGCAACTGCTTCAGGTATTGGCGATATAGCCGATGTTGCGGTAGCAACTAAAGCATATGCTGCAAATTTTAAAAATGCTTCTCAGTCTTTGGAGTCTTTCTCTACTTCTTATAGTCAAAATGCCGAAACCTTAAAAAGTTCCGTTAGTGTGTTGGCTAATTCGTATCAGAAAACTGCTGAAGTAGTTACCAAAATGGGATCTGATATTTATGATCAGGTTCAAAAATCAGGAGCTTCATTTACTGATACTTATAGTAAATTGTCCCAATCTATTACTTCTTATTCAAATTCAATAACCGAAGGTGGAAAAAGTTATGGAGGCAATTTAGAAAAATTAAACAAAAGCTTGGGTGAGATGAATACCCTCTATGAAATGCAAATAAAAGGCAGCAATGAATACTTAAAAACTTCAGATAGAGTTTATAAGGATATGGATAACCTGCTTTCAAATTTGACCAGCTCTGTTGAAGATACAAAAAAATACAAAAATGAAATGGCTAAGTTGAGTGAAAACCTTGCTAATTTAAATAGTATATATGGCAATATGTTGTCAGCAATGAGCACAAAAAAATAAGGATTGATACTTGATAAACCAATAAATAATAATAGAAAATAGATTATGGGTCACGGTAAAGAATCCCCGAGGCAAAAGATGATTGGTATGATGTATTTAGTGCTAACTGCGTTGTTGGCGTTGAATGTTTCAAAAGATGTACTGAATGCTTTTGTGAATGTTGATGAAGGTCTGCATAAAACTACAATGAACTTTGTTGCCAAGAATCAAGATGTTTATAACAATTTAGATAAAGAGGCCAAGCTTAATGAAAATAAGGCTGGAAAGTTCCGAGATCTTGCGCAGGAAGTTAAGAAGCGTGCTGATGAAGTATTTGAATTTATTCAAACATGCAAAATTGAAATTATTAATACTGCTGATGGACAGGGAAATGAGGCTGTCAAAGGGACAGAAGTTGATTTAAAGAATGTAAATTCTAAGGATAATACTGATATTCCTGCTCAGATAATGGTGGTTCAGGGTAAGGCTGCAGAACTCAAGAAAAAAATAGAGGAGTACAGAGCTTTTATTGTAGCTAATATTGATGAGCAAAATGCAGAGTTAAAGAATTCTATTGAGTCAGGTCTTAATACTGATAACCCACCTGTTAGTGCAGATGGTAAAATGGAAACATGGGAAGGTGAAAGATTTACACACTTGCCTCTTGCTGCAGTCATAACAATTATGTCTGGAATTCAAGCTGATGTTAGAAATGCTGAGTCAGATGCTGTGAGATATATTTACAATCAGATTACTGCGGCCGATTTCAAATTTAATAAGCTCGAAGCTACAGTTATTCCTAATTCTAATTACATTATTTCTGGAAACGAATATGAGGCTCAAATATTCTTAGCGGCTTCTGATAGTACTCAAACACCTACTATTTATATTGGTGATTACGAAGAAAAGGTAGATGCAAACGGTATCACTTCTTATAAAATGAGACCCGGATTTGATTCTATTAAAGTTTTTAAAGAAGGAAAAGGTATATTCAAGGAAAGACGATCTATTGGTCTCAGAAAATGGGGAGGTTTGATTAAATTAAAAGCACCTTCAGGTGGTTCTGATATTCTAAAACCGTTTAAGATGGAGTATCAGGTTGCAGAAGCCTCTTTAGTAGTTTCGCCCACAAAGATGAATGTGTTTTATATTGGGGTTGAAAATCCTGTAGAGATCTCAGTTCCTGGTGTACCTGGCGATAAAATATTTCCAAGTATTAGCAATGGCTCTATTACTAAATCTGGTAAAGGTTACATTGTTAAAGTGAATAGCCCAGGTAAAACTACAATTAATGTTACTGCAGAAATTGAAAAAATAAAAAAGCCTATGGGTTCTATGGAGTTTCGTGTTAAGCAAGTTCCCGATCCTATTGCAAAAATTGGAGGTATTAAAATTAAAGGTAATATCAGTAAACAGGTGCTTGCAGCGCAATCTGGTGTAATTGCAGAAATGGAAAATTTCGATTTCGATATTAAGTTTAATGTTACAGAGTTTAAACTTTCATATACCACTCCAGCTGGTTTCGTTAAGGAAGAAATCTCAAAATCAAATAAGTTAACTAAGTCTCAAATATCTTTGATTGAAGCGGCTAATAAGAATCAGAAGATTTATGTCGAAGATATTAAAGCGGTTGGTCCTGATGGAAAACCACGTCCGCTTGGTTCTATAATTCTTACTTTGAATTAATTTTAATTGTGAATATAATACATACATATATGAGAAAGACAATATTGGTTAAGTATTTGGTTATCGTTTTCGCTATGGCTTTTTCTGCTGCTATGGCTCAGGATAATCAGGTTGAGGTATATGAGAAAATTCACATTCCTCTAAAAAAACCTATACCATACACTTATGTGGGTGAGTCTGACGTAATGTGGGCAAAAATAGTTTGGAGAATGGTTGATTTGCGTGAAAAAATGAACTTGCCTCTTTATTACCCGATTGCTCCAATCGATAACAGAAAAAACCTTGTAGGTGTGCTTTTAGATGGTATCGATGGAAAAAGTGAGTCAGGATCAACTCTTACAGCTTATGATGCCAATGATGAAAAAAATGAGTTTAAGGTAAAAATGACTAAAGAGGCTATTGATTTAGCTATGGGTAAAGAAACCAAAACTATTAAGGTTGAAGATCCATCTGTGCCAGAAGGGTTTGTTGAAAAAACAGTAGAACTTGATAGGCAGGTGGATCAGGTTAAAAAGATTCTCTTAAAAGAAAAATGGTATTTTGATAAAACCCGTTCTGTTTTTGAAGTAAGAATTATTGGTATTTGTCCAATTCGTGTTTACAATCGTTTAGACGATCAAGGAAATCCAATGGACGAAGTTCTTATGAAACAAGCATTTTGGATTTACTATCCTGAAGCTCGTCCTATTCTTACTAGTCATGAAGTATATAATAGGTTTAATGATGCTCAGCACGTTTCTTACGATGATTTATTCATGCAAAGACGGTTTGCTGGTTATATTTTCAAAGAATCAAACGAATACGAAAATAGAGCTATAAGTACTTATGCTACAGGTATGGATGCTTTATACGAATCAGAAAAAGTTAAAGAGTATTTATTTAATCTGGAACACGATTTGTGGGAATATTAAAATAATATATAGTATACATAAAAAAAGCCTCTTAGAGGCTTTTTTTATGTATACTATTTTAACAATTAAATAAGTGATTCTCCCAGTTTTAGCTTAACATCTGTTACATATTGCTTAATTAACTGTTCTTCTTTCTTTTCACAAATGAGAATGATATTATCTGATTCTGCTATGATAAAATCCTTAAGGCCATGTATTACAACCGTTTTTTCACCCGATGTATTCACAATACATCCACTGCTTTCATAAATAAATGTTTGATCTGGATTTTTAATTGCATTGGAGTGTTTATCTTTTTCCATATGTTCATATAAAGAACCCCAAGTACCTAAATCAGACCAACCTATATCAGCTCGTATAACATATACATTATCCGCTTTTTCCATAATACCATAATCTATGGAAATGCTTTTGCATACAGGATAAATACTTTGTATGTATTGTTGTTCACCTGCTTGATTGTAAAAGGAACTTCCATCTGCAAATAAACTATTGATTTCAGGTAGATGCTTTTCAAATTCTTTCATTATGCTTTCAAGATTCCAAAAGAAAATCCCTGAATTCCAGAAAAACTCTCCACTTTCTTTAAAAATTACCGCCATTTCGTAATTAGGCTTTTCAGTAAAGGTTTTTACTTTTACGATGCCTTGTTGACTTATTTCTTTAGGCGTTTCAGTATTTATTTGTATATAACCATAACCAGTTTCTGGTCTGGATGGTTGCAAACCTAATGTTAAGAGGGAATTATTTTTCTCAACAAAATCAAGTGACTTTTCTACTATTTTTAAAAACTCATCTCTTTTAGTAATAACATGGTCCGATGGCGCAACTACAATATTTGCCTTGGGGTTCATGTTGCGTATTTTATAATTCGCATACGCTATACATGGAGCTGTATTTCGTCTACCGGGCTCTAAAAGTATATTATTTGCTGGTATCTCGGGTAATTGTTCTTTTACAATTTCTTCATATTCTTTACTGGTTACTACAAGTATATTCTCAGCGGGAATGATTTGATTGAAACGATCAAATGTTTCTTGAATCATAGTCCTGCCTGTACCCAATATATCCAAAAATTGCTTTGGTTTACGGGTTCGACTAAGAGGCCAAAATCTGCTGCCTATGCCACCTGCCATAATTACGCAATAATGATTGCTTTTTTTCATCCGGTTTTATTTTAGATTTAGGTTGGACGAATGTCCATAAATATATATATCATTGTTATGCAAAAAGAGGCTGTGTAAGACTTTTTACACAGCCTCTTTCGATTCAATTATTATTTACCTCTAATAATTTTAATACCGGGTAATTCTTTGCCTTCCATATATTCCAACATAGCGCCACCACCGGTTGAAACATAGCTGATTTTATCGGCCAGTTTGTTTTTGTTCACCGCTGAAACTGAGTCGCCTCCACCTACTAAACTAAATGCGCCTTTTGATGTCGCATTAGCTACTGCTTTAGCAATTGAAGAGGTTCCATTAGCAAATTTTGCCATTTCAAAAACACCCATAGGTCCGTTCCAAATAATTGTTTTTGAGTTTTCAATTACCTGACTAAATATCTTAATGGTTTCTTCTGCAATATCAAGACCCATCCAGCCATCTGGAGTTTCATTTGTCTTGGTTATATTGGTATTGGATTCAGCATCAAATTTATCAGCGTTGATAGCATCTACCGGTAAATAAACTTTAACATTATTCTGTTTTGCTTTTTCTAATAACGATAAAGCTAAATCTAACTTATCAGCCTCGCAAAGTGAATTGCCTATATTGCCTCCCTGCGCTTTTATAAAGGTATATGTCATTCCACCACCAATTATTAAATTGTCAATCAGCGGCAAAAGATTTTCTATAACCATAATTTTATCAGAAACTTTGGCTCCGCCCATAATGGCCGTAAAAGGTTTTGAACCTCCATGAAGAACTTTATCCATGGCCTGCAATTCACTTTCAATAAGGTATCCAAACATCCTGTCATTTGGGAAATAATCTGCTACCAATGTTGTTGAAGCATGAGCCCTATGCGCTGTACCAAATGCATCGTTAACATAACAATTTCCTAATGAAGCCAATTTTTTTACAAAATCTTTTTGTCTTTCTTTTACTGCTGCTTTTGCAGCTTTCTTTTCTTCATCACTTGCTGTTTCTGGTAATGCAGGTTTTCCTTCTTCTTCCTCATAGAAACGTACATTTTCTAATAAAAGAATTTCACCTGATTTTAATGATGCGGCTTGATCAATAGCTGTTTGCCCAACACAATCATCGGCAAATTTCACTTCTTTTCCTAAGTTTTTATTCAGTGCTGATATAATATGCTTTAATGAATATTTTTCCTGTTTTGTGCCGCCTGGCCTTCCTAAATGAGTCATTAGTATTACTGAGCCTCCATCTTTAATAATTTTGTTGATGGTTAGCAATGCACCCTTGATGCGGGTTTCGTCTGTAACTTCTAATGTTTTCTTATCTAAGGGCACATTGAAATCTACCCGTATTAAAGCTTTTTTGCCGCTAAAGTTGTAATTATCAATTTTATACATATCTTTAATTTTAATGTGTTTGTTTTGGCCAAAGATAACAAACTATTTTAATTAACTTTACATGATTTTTTAAAGCTTAATAAAACATATTCATGTTTTTTAAAGATGTTATCGGACAAGAAGTTATAAAGGAACGATTGGTTCAAAGTGTCATCGGACAAAGAGTGAGTCATGCTCAGTTGTTTTTAGGTCAGGGTGGATTTGGAACCCTAGCTATGGCTTTGGCTTATGCCCGTTTTATAAATTGCACCAATAAACAATCAGCCGACGCTTGTGGCGCTTGTCCTTCGTGTAGTAAATTTAATAAGTATATTCATCCCGATTTGCATTTTGTTTTTCCGGTGGTAAAACCAGGAAATGGAAAACCCGCTGTTTCCGACGATTATTTAACTGAATGGAGGGAGTCTATTATTCAAAATCCATATCTGGAGATGGATAATTGGCTGCTAAAATTGGGTGCTGAAAACAAGCAACCTGCTATTTATACCGAGGAAAGTGCTGCGATTCTTAAAAAACTGAATCTGAAAACCTATGAGGGAGACTATAAAATAATGATTATTTGGCGGGCCGAAAAAATGAATGTTACTGCTGCCAATAAATTGCTTAAAATATTAGAAGAACCACCCGAAAAAACATTGTTCATCCTTATCGCTGAATCCGCTGATTCGCTTTTGCAAACTATTTTGTCGCGTTGTCAATTGATTAAATTTCATGCTATTAAAGATGAAGATTTGCATGCGGCGATACGTAAAGTAGGAGTGGAGAGGCTGGATACTATGGGTTGGATACATTTGGCGTCTGGAAATTATAACCGCTTGTTGGTTTTACAAGATGGATTTGTAGATGAAAATAATTTTTTAGATAAATTTATCAATCTTATGCGCTTAGCATATGCCCGCAAAATTCCGGAATTGGTTAAATGGGTTGATGATATGGCAAGCATTGGCAGGGAAGCTCAAAAAGGTTTTTTGAATTATAGTTTGAGGATGCTCAGAGAAAACTTTCTGTTGAATACTGGTGTTAAACCTTTGGTTAAATTAACCCAACCCGAATCAGATTTTTCATCAAAATTTGCCCAATTTATCAATACCGATAATGTTTTTGCAATTTGTGATGAGTTCAATCTAGCGGCATATCATATTGAATCAAATGGCAATGCTAAGATAATCTTTCTTGATATGGCCATGAAATTAGTAAAAAGGATTAAAAATTAATATGTAACTTTGCTCTTTGTTTTGTTATGTATGGGATGGTTTTTTTTAATGGAAAGCTATACAGCTCTAATAAACAAAGAAAATGTAAATTGGAAAGATGGAAACAAATATATTAGCCAGAGGCTGCTCAAAAATATTTTCAGACAATAATGATGTGCATTTTTGTAATGTTCATCCCGGAAGTAAGTTGGATGTTTTTAATTGGTTAAAGGATATACCAGAAGGTTTAGCTGTTTTGGATGTAGTTGAAGTAAGATTTAAAAATACTCGAAAAGCTTTTTATCGAAATGCATCTGGTTTTGCATTAGTTGAAGGCGATTTGGTTGCAGTTGAAGCATCTCCAGGACATGATATAGGTATTGTATCTTTGTCAGGCGAATTGATTAAAGAACAATTGCGCAGAAATAATATCAATCCTTTAACTTACGAGTTTAAAAAAGTTTATAGAAAGGCAAAAGCAAATGACCTGGAAAAGTGGTATGAGGCCATTTCGTTAGAGGATGCAACCATGCTTAAAGCCAGAAGAATAGCGGAAAACCTGAAATTAAACATGAAGATTGGTGATGTTGAATATCAGGGTGATAGAACAAAGGCTATTTTTTATTATATTGCTGATGATAGGGTCGATTTTAGAGAATTGATCAAGCTTTTGGCTGAGTCGTTTCGAATCAGAATTGAAATGAAGCAGATTGGAGCCAGACAGGAAGCCGGTAGAATTGGTGGTATAGGTTCTTGCGGTCGTGAATTATGCTGCAGTACCTGGATGTCTAATTTTAATTCTGTTTCAACCGGTGCTGCTCGCTATCAGGAATTGTCTCTCAATCCACAAAAACTAGCTGGTCAGTGTAGTAAATTAAAATGTTGTTTGAATTACGAATTAGATACCTATTTAGATGAAAGAGCTGATTTTCCCGATACCACTAAATTAATTGATACAACAGATGGTACCCTTTTCCATCAGAAAACAGATGTGTTCCGCAGAATGATGTGGTATTCAAATAAAGACAATCCGGCAATTTTTATTCCTATTTCTGTTGATAAGGTAAAAGAATATTTGGCTATTAATAGAGCAGGTAAAAAGGCTTCAATGGGAAATAATACTGCCATACCCGAACCGCCTAAATCTCCTGATTTCCGTAATGATGTTGGTCAGGATAGTCTTACCCGTTTTGATGATAAGAAAAAACGTTTCAAGAAAAAAAATAGAATATTTCCTAAAAGAGGTGGAAATGATGTAGCCGAAAACAAAAATCCTATTCAATGATGAGAATATTATTAGCTTTTGTTGTACTTTTTTTATTGACTTCATGTGATAGCAGTCGTATATTTGAGCAAAACTCTAAGGTAGGGGGCGAAGTATGGAATATGAAGGAGAATAAAGAATTTCTTTTTGAGGCCAAAGATACCCTTGCTTCTTGTAATATTCTTATTAATATCCGACATAATGGTTCCTTTAAATGGACAAACCTAATTCTTTTTGTAATTGTTGAATCGCCTGATGGCAACGCTTTACGCGATACAATTGATATAGCATTGGCTGAAAATAATGGAAAGTGGTTAGGTCAAAGAATGGTCAGTACTTATTCTTTGCGGAAAATCTATAAAGAAAAAGTAAGATTTGCCCAATCAGGAAACTACAAATTTACACTTCTTCATGCTATGAGAGATGAAGAAGTGATTGGAATAGCCGATGTAGGAATTCGCATAGAAAAAGCAAAATAAGAAACCGGGAATACCCAGTTCTTATTCTTTTATTTTAAATCCTGTCCACTTTCTGATATTGCTATCGTACAACCAAAAATAACCATTGGCATAATCAAAATTATATTCCTTGCTGGTTACAGCGTATTCAGGTAGTTTTATTTTTTCATTTACTTTTCCGTTCGATTTATTGATCAATAAAATCACTTTTTCTTGCTGATTAAGTAAGGCAATTTCTTTTTTAGGAATTCCAGTATATGCAATAGCGGTAGTATTCATACTCGCTTCAGATGGTAATCCAGATATTTCTATACTACCTAAACTAGCGCCCGTTTCGCGGTGTTGGCGATATATTCTGTTTCTGTAATAATAAAGTATTTCATTTTCAGTGGTGTCCAATGTGCCCCCAGATTTTGAATCGGGCTGAATGCTTTCTAATAACACATCTGCCGAAATCATTACTTTAATTCCAGAACCACCGTAAGCATTTCCTTCAAATTGTTTACTCTTTGGATTGTACCATATTCCCCGCACGTCAAAGCCTGTAGTTGACATAAATGTGGCGGCTTTGGTTTCATCAAATATTACTACCAAATGATCACTTCCACCGGCTAATACTGTATAGTATTGATTGTTGCTAAAACTAATTCCGGCAGCATTCTTACCTATTCCCACAGGCATATTAAGCATAATTGTATCGAAATCATTTTTTGCCATTGCATTTGTACATGCTAATAACCCAATAACTAGGGCTGTTAAAAGCTTGATGTGTTTTTTCATAGTTTTAAATTTTAATTATTTGGATGGTATGATTAGTTTTTTATTCTCAAGAGTTTCTATAGCAATATTTAAGGTTTCGTCAATTTCTCTTATGATGGGGTAAAAACCATCATTATCAATGATATTTCTGGCTATATAGGCTTTTAATTGTATGTTTAATAAATGTTCAGAGATTTTGATATCGGAATCTATTTTTCGAATACCTTTCTTCTCTGCGAATAAGTAAAAATCATTTAGTAATTTAGTGTCGCTTTCTAAATACTTGTTAATTTCATTTGCAGTTTTAAGTTTTTCAAGCTTAATTCGGTTTTTATCGGCGTAGAAAAACGCAAAATTATTAATAATTCCATTATCCCGCACATTTCTATAATACTCTGAAAACCCAGTAGTATCAATCGGAACAAACAAATCTGGCATAATTCCTCCTCCTCCGTATACTATTCGACCACCCATGGTTTTATAAACCAGACTATCATTTTGTTTTATGCTGTCGGCAGTTTCAAATTCTTTATGGTTATATCGTTCATATAATTCTTGGTAATAATTGTCAATACCTTTATCATAAGGTTTTTGAATGGACCTCCCAGAAGGGGTGTAATAGCGGGCAATAGTAAGTCGAACTGCTGATCCATCAGGCAATGGTATTTGATCTTGCACCAATCCTTTTCCAAAAGACCTGCGACCTATAATCCAACCTCGGTCGTGGTCTTGAATGGCTCCAGCTAATATTTCACTGGCAGATGCTGAGCTCTCATCAATTAAAATAGCTACTTCCTGATCATGGCAAATACCTGCAGCAGTAGCATCAAAGCTTTCCTTTCCTCTATTTCTCCCTTGGGTATAAACGATTAATTTATTGTTGGTTAAAAACTGATCGGCTAATTTAATCGCTGCATCTAAGTATCCACCGCTATTTCCTCTAACATCAATAATTAGATTTTTCATCCCTTTCGACCTCAATGTAGATACTCCGCTGATGAACTCTTCCACTGTGGTGCGGGCAAATTGATTTATTTTTATGTAACCTGTTTTTTCATTCAACATGTATGATATATCAACACTGTATAAAGGAATATTATCGCGGGTAATTTCAAATTTAAGCAATTCATTTTTCCCCGCACGCTTAATTCCAACTCTTACAGTAGTACCTCTGGGTCCTTTTAATAATTTTACCACATCGTTGCTGATGATTTTTTTGCCAGCAATGATGGAGTCGTTAACAGTAATAATCCTATCACCAGCTTTAATACCAATTCTTTCAGAAGGTCCATTGGGTATGGTATTAATAATAGCTACCGTATCATCTTGAATGTTGAATTGTACACCAATTCCGCTAAACCCGCCTTCTAATGGCTCATTCACTTCTTGCAATTCTTCTGCGGGTATATAAACTGAATGTGGGTCTAATTCTTTTAACATGGCATGAATAGCAGCTTCTGAAATATTTTTTTCCGAAATACTATCTACGTACTCCTGCTGAATCAATTCTAAAATATTAGATAATTTGTTCTTTTCAGGATATATAACAACATTTCTAGAATTATTAATAGCGAATTTGTAACCAATAAAGATGCCTGCAATCAGCAATAAGGAAATGATTATAGGGGTGTAAAAACTTTTTTTGTTATAAGGAAACATGTTTAGATAAATTAATGTGAACAATTTCTATTTGAGCCCGCTTTAAAATTTGCAAACCATCATCGTTGTGATACAAATCGCTGAAAACAACTCTTTTAATGCCCGATTGGATGATAAGCTTTGAGCATTCGAGGCAGGGACTGGTAGTTATATATAAAGTGGCACCTTCGCTGCTATTATTTGACTTGGATACTTTAGTTATAGCATTGGCTTCGGCATGCAATACGTAGGCTTTGGTTTTGTTGCTTTCGTCTTCACAATCATTCTCAAAGCCTGAGGGTGTACCGTTATAGCCATCAGAAATAATCATTCTGTCTTTTACTATTAATGCGCCTACTTGCCTGCGCTTGCAATAAGAGTTTTGTGCCCAAATGGAGGCCATTTCTAGGTATCTTTTATCGAGCAATAACTGCTTGTGGTTATGTTGTAGATCTACCATGCTAAATAATGCGTATATGTATGCAAATATAATATTTTAAAGCGTTTTTTTTCATTTTTAGGCCTAATTTTGCATTGTTAATTTGAAACCAAATGATATCATTGGTATATATAGGAATTGGTAGCAATAAGGGCGATAAATACTCTAATATATCTGTTAGCGAATGCTTTATTGAGGCTCTGATTGGATCAATATTTTGTAGAAGTAAGTTGTATGTTTCCGATCCCTGGGGTTTTGATTGTAAGGATACTTTTCTAAATAAGGTAATTGGAATACAAACTTCTATAGAACCAGAGCGCCTGCTGAAAGAATTGCTTGATATAGAGAAATTGATGGGACGATGCAGAGAGAAAACACCATCAGGCTATGTTTCTCGCATTATCGATTTGGATATATTATTTTATAATAATGAAATTATTAATGAAAAAGCGCTTGTGATACCGCACCCCCTGATTTCTCAAAGAAAATTTGTATTGTTACCCATGTGCGATATAGCACCTGATTTTATACACCCCTCTATAAATCTTAGTATGCTTGATTTGCTTGCAGCTTGCAAGGATGAAACAAAAATAGAGCGCTTATTCAATGCGGTTGATTAATTTAATCAACGAAGGAATTCTGTTGTATTTTAATACTGGAGAAAAACTCTTCATTGCTCCAAAACCACTGGCACTCAAGGGGCTTTTTTTACTATCGGTTTCAAAGGTGAGCGTGAGATTCTTTTCTGCATTTTTTTTGATGTAATGATCTACAATGGCATATAATGCTTTATTGCCTAAACTGTCTTTACTCTGAGCATAAAACGTAAGGTATATTTTTTGATAAGAATTAAAAAAGAGTACCGCTGCAGTTAGATTATTATAAACATCGTAAGC
>JFJP01039393.1_pt1 | contig 13616 bp, 20 predicted proteins | sample 431651 | NCBI WGS metagenome assembly JFJP01 (sample SAMN02602958, study PRJNA72255) | Microbial mat metagenome, whole genome shotgun sequencing project. | biome: fresh water; feature: sink hole; material: water; isolation source: purple microbial (photo- and chemosynthetic) mats found in...
CAATGTGAATGTAAAAATTACAGACCTCACGGGCAATCTCGTATATGAAACAAACGCTTTGGGTGGGCAAGCAGTATGGGACGGAAAAACACTCTCCGGTCAGAAAGTACATTCGGGAGTTTATCTCATCTACTGCACAACTGCTGGTGGAGAACGTACCCATGTTGCAAAACTCCTATTTTTAAACTAAATTTCAATTTACAACTCAAGCAAAATATCGAATAATTTAAACATCTTTCCATTTATTTAGTATATTTGTAAAATCACAAATCAAATCATACAAGATATTGAGTATTAGTCATTCAAATTTTAAATTTAATCGTAACATTATGAAATTCAAAAAATTACAGTCAAGCACAAAGGAATTAACCGTATTGAGGATTTTTACTTTGCGCCACCTGCTTATGATGCTTATCGTTGGTTCGGTAGCATTTAGCACTCCAAGTTGTACTGCATACAAAGAAAAAAAGCGTATTGAACAAGAAAAAATTGAAGCTCAAAAAAGGTTGCGCGAAAAAATTGAGCAAACAAATAAAGAACTTGATGACATTCTTAACAACGAAAATCTTTCATTAGATGAAAAGAAAAAGTTGCTGAACGACATTAAATCCCGCAATTTGAATGACCCAGATATTAAAAATAAAATTGCAAAACTCGAAGCCGAAATAGAAGAAGAAGAAAGTAAAATTCGGAAAGAAAATGAAGTAAAACTAACCGCGCAAGAACAAATGCTAAAAGCATTTTCCGACATTGCAAATGCACCCACAATGGATGCTGCCAATGGAATTATTAACAACGCACTCAATTTGTGTGCATCAGAAAGTATTCCAGTACTCATAATTATAGCAGAAGAAAACGGAGTTAAAGATTATGATAAACCTACAAACATCAAAAAATATCTGGAATATGTAAAAGACCAGAAAAAATTTGTAGAAAAAGTCGAAAACATTGTTTTAGACGAAAATGGGAAGATAAAGCGAGTAGAACTTAGAAAGTAAGTTTTCTACTCCGAAAGAATAATAAATAGCAAAAAATTTTTGTATAACATTTAAAACCCTGATTAGTATGTATATCAGAAAGATTATGACATTGCTTTTCGTTTGTTTTCTATTTGCTCAATCAACTACTGCTCAAGATGTTTTGTCATCGGAGCGAAAAAAAGCAGTAGATACACTTGCACTTGAAAAAGTTAGAGACCTTAGCAAATATATAAGCATTGTAGGCAGCAAAGAAACTCCATGGGCTGAGGCAAACAGAGTAATTGATAGAGCCTTAGAATTATTTATGGAAGGTAGCGAAATTGGAGTATCATCGCTCAACCGCAAAGAAGTGCGTTACTACAAAATTCGCACTTATCTCGAACGACTAATGAGATTGAATTACGACAAAGTTTCCATAGAATGGTACAACATTGAATATGTAAGCGACCTTGAACGACAACCAGATGGTAGATATGTTGGAGTAATTACTATATATCAGCGCTTTGAAGGTGTTACCAAAGAAGGACTCAAATATGTGGATACCACAAAAAAAGACATTACAGTTTATGTTGAAAGGAAAGAAACACAAATAGATGGAATTACAATTGGCTTTTGGGATGTACTCTTAGGCGATATTCGTGTAAAAGAAACCAATAAGAAGTAAACTTTTAAATACGTATCATAAAAAAAGCCGTTTCACAAAAGTGAACGGCTTTTTTTGTATAGTTCAAAATATCTTATTACCAACTTGCTTTCTTAACACCTGGAATCAGACCATTGGCAGCCATTTCTCTAAAAGTAATACGGCTTATTCCAAACTGTCTCATATACGCTCTCGGACGACCTGTAAGTTTGCATCTGTTGTGTAAACGTACTGGTGAAGCATTTTTAGGAAGTTTTTGCAATCCAACCCAATCACCTGCTGCTTTCAATTCAGCTCTCTTAGTAGCATACTTATCAACTAATTTCTTCCGCTTAACTTCGCGGGCTTTCATCGATTCTTTTGCCATATCTTACAACTTTTTATTTTTTGAAAGGTATTCCAAATTCTTTTAATAAAGCAAATCCCTCTTCATCAGTTTTAGCAGTGGTTACAAATGTTATATTCATCCCCATCATTTTGCTTATCTGATCCATATCAATTTCAGGGAAAATTATCTGCTCAGTTATACCAAGTGTATAATTTCCACGTCCATCAAATTTGTTTGAGATACCATTAAAGTCTCTGATTCGAGGTAATGCCACAGCTATCAGTCGCTCAAGGAATTCATACATTTTATCTTGTCGCAATGTAACCATAACTCCAATTGGCATTTTTCTCCGCAACTTAAAAGCCGAAATATCTTTTCTCGATAAAGTTGGAACAGCCTTCTGACCAGTTATTGCTGTGAGTTCCTTAACTGCAGTATCAATAAGTTTTTTATCGGCTATTGCTTGTCCAATACCTTGATTGATAACAATCTTAGTCAGACGAGGTACCTGCATTATACTTTTGTATTGAAACTCATTTTTCAAAGCAGGAACTATTTCCTCCTTATACTTAACTCTTAATAATGGTGTATATTTCATTACTTAATCTCCTCTTTAGATTTTACAGCATAACGAACTAACTTATCATTGCTTCCTTTTCTACGACCGATACGAGTAGGTACTCCGGTTGCAGGGTCTAATAACATTACATTTGAAATATGAATAGGAGCCTCTTTCTTAAGTCGTCCATCTTGATTACTATTTTCGGGTTGCTTTTTGTGCTGGGTAATGATGTTAACACCTTCCACCAATACACGATTCTTATCGCGATAAACAGCAAGTACTTTCCCCTTTTGATTCTTATAATCACCGGCGATTACAATAACGTTATCACCTTTTTTTACATGAAATTTCTTTTGCATTTCGAATTGTTTTTTCACGTTATAATACCTCTGGTGCGAGCGAAATAATTCTCATATATTTATCGCGCAATTCTCTGGCAACCGGTCCAAAAATACGGGTACCCCTTATTTCGCCAGCCTGATTCAATAAAACAACGGCATTATCATCAAAGCGAATGTATGAACCATCAGCTCTGCGAATTTCTTTTTTGGTACGAACAACTACGGCTTTCGAAACACTCCCCTTTTTAATTTCACCCCCGGGTATTGCACTTTTTACAGCAACAACTATTTTATCGCCTATAGTTGCATATCTTTTACGAGTTCCACCCAGAACTCTGATACATAATACTTCTTTTGCACCACTGTTGTCGGCAACAGCCAGTCTGGTTTCTTGTTGTATCATAACTATTTAGCTCTTTCAATAATTTCAACTAATCTCCAACTCTTTCTTTTACTTAAAGGACGAGTTTCCATAATGCGAACAGTATCGCCAATATTGCACTCTTCTTTCTCATCGTGAGCGATGAATTTTGTAGTTCGATTAATGAATTTTCCGTATTTAGCGTGCATAAGTTTCCTTCGAACTGCTACAACAATAGACTTGTCCATTTTGTCGCTAACTACTATGCCAATACGTTCTTTTCTAAGATTACGCTTTTTTTCTTCCATCTCTGTAATAATTTGCAGCTTTTACGCTAATAGATTAACTTTGTTTTACGTCCTCAAGTTCTCTGCGGTGCAGTTCTGTCTTGATGCGTGCAATTTCTCGTCGATTCCATCTAATTTTCATCGGGTTCTCGAGAGGAGAAATAGCATGATTTATTTCCATTTTAACCAACATTGCTTCGACTTCATCTAAACGTTCATTAAGATCGTTGGTAGTCATTTCTCTGATCTCAGCGTTTTTCATTCTATTTATTCATTTGAATTTTCAACATAATCTCTGCGTACAACAAACTTTGTTGTTACGGGCAATTTTTGAGCAGCTAAACGCAATGCTTCTTTGGCAATTTCTAAAGGTACGCCTTCAACTTCAAAAAGAATTCTACCAGGATTTACTCTTGCAACAAACAATTCTGGTGCTCCTTTTCCTTTACCCATACGAACCTCTGCTGGCTTCTTTGTGATTGGTTTGTCTGGGAAAACACGTATCCAGATTTGCCCCTCACGTTTCATGTAACGTGTAACAGCCTGACGTGCAGCTTCTATCTGACGACCAGTCATTAACGTTTCTTCTAATGACTTTATACCAAATGAACCGAATGCTAATTGATTGCCTCTTCCAGCATTACCTTTCAATTTGCCTTTCTGCTGCTTCCTGTATTTGGTTTTCTTCGGTTGTAACATTTTTCAGTTCCAATTATAATTTGTTAATTTGAATAGTAGATAAAAAGTATTGATTACTTTCTTCTCTTTCTAAATCCCTTTTGTTTTTGGGCTTTCATTCCTAAATTTGGAATCAAATCAGGTTTTTTGTAAATTTCACCTTTACATATCCACACCTTGATTCCAATTTTTCCTACTTTAGTTTGTGCCTCTGCAAGAGTATAGTCAATATCTGCTCTTAAGGTATGCAAAGGAGTACGACCTTCTTTATACATTTCAGAACGTGCCATTTCTGCTCCATTTAAGCGACCAGAAATTTGAACTTTTATTCCCTCAGCCCCCATTCGCATGGTATTTGCAATTGCAGTTTTAATAGCGCGACGATAAGCTATTTTACCTTCAATTTGACGTGCTACGTTATTGGCTACAATTACTGCGTCAAGTTCCGGACGTTTTATTTCAAAAATATTGATTTGAACTTCCTTTTTTGTGATTTTTTTAAGCTCTTCTTTCAACTTATCAACTTCCTGACCACCTTTACCGATAATTATACCCGGACGTGCAGTATATACGGTAACAGTAATCAGTTTCAAGGTGCGTTCGATAATGATTTTCGATATGCTTGCTTTTGCTAAACGTGCATTAAGATACTTGCGTATTTTTGCATCTTCGTGCAATTTGTCTGCATAATTCTTTCCGCCGTACCAATTTGAATCCCAGCCTTTAATAAAGCCAAGTCTGTTACTTATTGGATTAACCTTTTGTCCCATTTATTCTAAATATTAGATATCTGTTTCGTTTTCTACTGTTTCGTCAATTTTCTTGCTATCGTTTTCCTCAAGCAAATCAGCATAACTACCCAATACAAGCGTTACATGATTCGAACGTTTTCTAACCCGATGCGCTCTTCCTTGTGGCGCTGGTTGAATACGTTTCAGCATACTCCCTTCGTCGACATATATTTCGCTAATATAGAGGTCGGCATCTTCTAATCGAGCACTTTCATTTTTCTCCTTCCAGTTTGCAATAGCAGATTTCAATAATTTCTCGATATATTTTGATGCGTGTTTAGGATTATAATGCAAAATATCAAGTGCTCCATTTACATCTCTTCCTCTAACTAAATCAGCAACCAAACGCATTTTACGGGGAGAAATCGGACAATTACATAGCTTAGCAAAACTTATACTTTTTCTATTCTCTTTTAATTCTTCTGCTCTTAAGCGTTTTCTTGCACCCATTTTTATAAATAATTTAATAGATTACCGTACATTAATAATTGTAAGAGGATTACTACTTACCCTTCTTTCCTCCATGTCCCCTAAATATACGCGTTGGAGAAAATTCGCCAAGTTTATGTCCCACCATATTTTCGGTGATATAAACTGGTATGAATTTATTTCCATTGTGGACTGCAATTGTATGTCCAACAAAATCAGGAGAAATCATTGAGTTTCGAGCCCAAGTTTTGATTACCGATTTTTTACCGGAATCATTCAATACCATAACCTTCTTCTCCAACTTATAATCGATGTATGGTCCTTTTTTTAACGAACGACTCATATTGTCAATATTTTAACGTTTATTCAAGACTATTTTTTCCTACGTTCAATAATGTATTTTGATGAATGCTTCTTACGCGAACGCGTCTTGTATCCCTTTGCCAACAAGCCTTTACGTGAACGTGGATGTCCTCCTGAAGCACGACCTTCACCACCACCCATTGGGTGATCTACTGGGTTCATTGCTACACCTCTTGTACGTGGACGACGTCCAAGCCAACGAGATCTACCAGCTTTACCCGAGCGCTCTAATCCATGGTCTGAATTAGATACAGACCCTACAGTTGCTTTACAAGTAACCAAAATCATTCTGGTTTCGCCTGATGGTAACTTAATGATTGCATAATTACCATCACGAGATGTTAACTGTGCATAAGTTCCAGCACTTCGCGCGAGAATACCACCAGCTTTGGGATAAAGTTCTACATTATGAATGATTGTACCTAAAGGAATATCGGATAGAAACAATGTATTTCCTACCTCTGGTGTTGCTCCTTTACCAGACACAATTGTCTGTCCTACTTTTATTCCATTGGGTGCTACAATATATCGCTTTTCTCCGTCTTTATAAACGACTAAGGCAATACGTGCACTACGATTAGGATCGTATTCAACAGTTTTAACAACTGCGGGAATACCGTCTTTATCTCGTTTGAAATCAATAATTCTATACTTTTTCTTATGACCTCCTCCAATGTAACGAACAGTCATTCTACCGGTGCTATTTCTACCTCCCGATCTTTTAATTGGTGCCAACAGCGACTTTTCGGGAGAAGATGTTGTAATATCATCGAAAGTACCGGCAACTTTGAATCGTCTTCCCGGAGTTGTTGGTTTTAATTTCTTTACAGCCATTTTATATAAGTTTTAGCCCTTTTCCTAATTAGATATTGCTATAAAAATCAATGTAATCACCTTCAGCCAATTTCACAATTGCTTTTTTGTATGCGTTTGTTCGACCGCTAACCATACCACCTTTTGTAAAGCGAGATTTCATTTTACCAGCATAGCGTATAGTATTAACAGATACAACAGAAACATTATACATCTCTTCAACTGCATTCTTAATCTGAATCTTGTTTGCGGTTTTCTCTACGACAAAACCGAAAACATTACGTTTTTCGCTAATTCCAGTCATTTTCTCTGTAACCAAGGGCTTGTGCAGTATTTTCATTTTTCCAGTTTTTTTATTATTTTCCTTTTCAACTTATAAGAGGTATTTTAAGCAAGTACATTATGCAATTTCTCAATTGTACTTTCAGTAATTACAAGCTTTGCAGCATTCAGTACGTTATAAGTATTTAATTCTGAAACAGGAACTACAGTTGTTTTTTGCAAATTTCTTGCTGACAGATATATATTCTTATTTGCTTCGCCTACAATAAACAACGTCCTTCTATTTGTAATCTCTAAACTTTTTTGTATTGAAACAATCTGTTTAGTTTTTGGTTGCTCCATTGAAAAATCTTCGATTACAATAATGTTATTTTCCAATACTTTATACACAAAAGCAGATTGACGGGCTAACTTTTTAACCTTCTTATTGAGTTTGAAACTGTAATCTTTAGGTTGTGGACCGAATACTCTACCACCACCTCTGAATACTGGAGATTTAATACTACCCGCACGTGCAGTACCAGTCCCTTTTTGTTTCTTAAGTTTGCGTGTACTACCCGAAACTTCGCCTTTTTGCTTTGCTTTATGAGTACCTTGACGCTTATTTGCCATAAATTGCTTAACAGCCAGATAAATAGCATGGTCATTGGGTTCAATACCGAATGTATCGTCTTTTAACTCTACCTTTCTACCGGTATCTTTTCCTTCTAAGTTATATACTGCTAATTCCATTATTTCTCGATAATTAAATATGAACCTTTATATCCGGGAACTGCTCCTTTTACAAGTAATAAATTACTTTCTGGTATTATCTTAATAATTTTAAGATTTTCAACTTTCACTGATTTTCCACCAGTACGTCCAGCCATTCGCATCCCCTTAACTACTTTCGAAGGATAAGACGAAGCTCCAATTGAACCAGGTGCACGTAATCGGTTATGTTGTCCGTGAGTTGCATCATTTACTCCACTAAATCCGTGACGTTTTACAACACCTTGAAATCCCTTACCTTTGGAATTTGCCTTAATATCAACCCATAAATCACCTATTAAGGAATCAACAGTTATTATATCACCTAATTTAATCTCGTCAATACTTCCTCTAAATTCAACAACTGTTCTTTTGGGAGTTGCATTTGCCTTCTTAAAATGTCCAATTTCGGATTGAACGCTGTGTTTCTCTTTTTTGTCATCGAATGCTAACTGAATAGCATCGTAACCATCTGTTTTTACTGTTTTAATTTGAGTTACAGTACATGGACCTGCTTCGATTACTGTACAAGGTATATTTTTCCCGTTTTCATCGAAGATTGATGTCATGCCCACTTTTTTTCCTATTAAACCTAAACCCGGCATTGTAATTTGTTTTTAATATTAATACCTGTTCTTATAAAGCAACTGCAATACAATATATTATCAAACCTTTATTTCAACTTCCACTCCACTTGGCAGTTCAAGTTTCATCAGAGCGTCGATGGTTTTTGTTGTTGAGCTGTAAATATCAATCAATCTTTTGAATGAACTCAATTGAAATTGTTCTCTGGATTTTTTATTTACGAAAGTTGCTCTGTTAACTGTAAAAATACGACGATGAGTTGGTAATGGAATCGGACCACTGACTACTGCACCTGTTGCTTTAACTGTTTTCACAATTTTTTCTGCTGAGTTATCCACTAAATTGTGGTCATACGATTTCAGCTTAATTCTAATCTTCTGCCCCATAACCTATTATTATAAAGATTTTCCTTTAATATTTTCTACAACTTGTTTCTGAATATATTCAGGCACCTTTTCATAGTGTGAAAATTCCATGCTTACAGAAGCTCTACCCTGCGATAGCCCTCTGAGTGTTGTTACATAACCAAATGTTTCGGAAAGTGGTATTTTAGCTTTGATTACTTTTACTCCAGCTTTGTCCTCCATTCCTTCAATACTTGCTCTGCGTTTATTCAAATCACCCACAATGTCTCCCATGTATTCCTCGGGTGTGAGTACATCGGCTTTCATAATTGGCTCTAATAGTACAGGATTTGCTTTTGCTGCTGCATTTTTGAAAGCGATTTTTGCTGCAATTTCAAAGGAGAGAGAATCTGAGTCAACTGCATGGTATGATCCATAGAAAAGCTCCACTTTCATACTGTCTATACTATATCCAGCTAATGGTCCGTTTTTCATTGAGGCAATAAATCCTTTCTCTACTGATGGAATAAACTCTTTCGGTATCACTCCACCTTTAACAATATCAACAAATTGCAACCCTACAACACCTTCATCGGCTGGCATAATACGTACTTCAATATGTGCAAACTTTCCTCTACCCCCTGTTTGTTTTTTAAATACTTCTTTATGCTCAACTTTTGTTGTAATAGCCTCTTTATATGTTACTTGAGGTCTTCCTTCGTTACACTCAACTTTAAATTCTCGTTTCAATCTATCAACCAAAATCTCAAGATGTAATTCACCCATTCCACGGATAATTGTCTGACCTGTTTCTTCATCTGTATTTACAGTGAATGTAGGGTCTTCTTCTGCTAATTTACTAAGCCCAATCGAAAGTTTATCAATATCTTTTTGTAGCTTAGGTTCTATTGCAATTCCAATTACTGGAGCTGGGAATGTCATCGATTCGAGTAGGATTCTGTCTTTAGTGTCGCATAGAGTATCTCCAGTACGAATGTCTTTAAAACCTACAACAGCACAAATGTCGCCTGCGGATATTTTATCCATAGCTGTTTGCTTGTTTGCGTGCATTTGATATATGCGTGCTAATCGTTCGTTTTTCCCTGTACGAACATTGAAGATAGGTTTTGTGGTGTCAATGGAACCTGAATAAATCCGTAGAAATGCTAATCTGCCAACAAAAGGATCGGTTGCAATTTTAAAAGCTAAAGCAGCCAAAGGTTCGTTTTCGCTGGGCTTACGTTCAACACTTTCGGTACCATCTGTTTCTGTTCCAATTGTTGCACCAACATCAAGTGGGCTGGGCAGAAATGAAACAACTGCATCAAGTAAACGTTGTACGCCTTTATTTTTGAAAGCTGACCCGCAAAGTATTGGAACAATTGTCATATCAATAGTTGCTTTACGAATTGCCTCAGTCATCTCAGCATTTGTAATACTATCGGGGTTTTCAACATACTTCTCCAATAATGTTTCGTCGTAATCGGCAACAGCTTCTACTAATTTTTCTCTCCACTCATTTACTTGTTCTTTCATGTCCTCTGGTACATCTATCAACTCGAATGTAGTACCATAGGTTGCATCATCTTTCCAAACAATTGCTTTGTTTTCGATTAAATCAACAACACCTTTGAAAGAGGATTCGTAACCGATTGGAATTTGAACGGGGACGGGATTTGCACCTAATTTGTCTTTAATTTGCGATACAACAGAGTAAAAGTCTGCACCTGTTCTATCCATTTTATTTACAAACCCAATGCGCGGAACTTTGTATTTGTTTGCTTGTCTCCACACAGTTTCAGATTGAGGTTCAACCCCACCAACTGCACAAAAAACAGCAACAGCTCCATCAAGTACACGTAATGAGCGTTCTACTTCTACTGTAAAATCAACGTGTCCAGGAGTGTCAATAATATTAACTTTATATTGTTTCCCTAAATAGTTCCAATAAGCAGTAGTTGCAGCTGATGTAATTGTAATACCTCTTTCTTGCTCTTGAACCATCCAGTCCATTGTAGCAGCTCCATCGTGCACCTCTCCAATTCTATGTGTTTTACCCGTATAAAAGAGAATGCGCTCAGTTGTTGTAGTTTTTCCTGCATCAATATGAGCCATTATTCCAATATTCCGTGTAAAATTTAAGTCGTTCGACATCTGTTTGTTGATTATCTTTATTAATTAAAATCTAAAGTGTGCAAAAGCCTTATTTGCTTCAGCCATTCTGTGCGTATCTTCTTTTCTCTTGTACGCTCCTCCTTCTTCATTATAAGCAGCAACTATTTCTGATGCAAGCTTTTCAGCCATCGATTTGCCACTTCTTTTCTTAGCAAATTCGATAAGATTTTTCATGCTGATGGCTATTTTGCGCTTAGGTCTTATTTCCATTGGTACTTGGAAAGTAGCACCACCTACACGACGACTTTTAACTTCCACTTGTGGTGTAATGTTTTCTAATGCTTTTTTCCAGACCTCAAGTGGTGATACGCTTAACTTTTTCTCAGTTCTCTCTTTTACAATATCCATTGAATCGTAAAAAATTCTATAAGCAACTGTTTTTTTACCGCTTTCCATTAAATCGTTTATAAAACGAGTAACGAGCAGATCATTGAATACAGGATCTGGCGGCAGAATTCTTACCTTTGGTTTTGATTTTCTCATAGCTTGTTTTTCCTATGGCAATCTTTATAACTAACTAATTATTACTTTTTCTTCTTTTTGTCATCAACTTTAGACTTTTTAGGTCTTTTTGCTCCATATTTTGAGCGACGTTGTGTGCGTCCATCAACTCCTGCTGTATCGAGTGCACCGCGAATTAGGTGATAACGAACACCGGGCAAATCTTTCACTCTTCCTCCTCGTATAAGAACAATTGAGTGTTCTTGCAAATTGTGACCTTCACCCGGAATATAAGCATTCACTTCTTTTCCGTTTGTCAATCGAACTCTTGCAACTTTTCTCATTGCTGAATTGGGCTTCTTGGGTGTGGTTGTATAAACGCGAACACATACACCTCGCCTCTGTGGGCATGCATCTAATGCAGGGGCCTTGCTTTTACTTACTTGCTTCTTTCTTCCTTTTCTTACTAATTGCTGAATTGTAGGCATATAGACAATATTTTTTATCAATTTACCGCAAAAAATCGGAATGCAAAAGTAGAACTATTTTTCTATATTGCAAACCTTATCTTAAAAGAATTTATTTATATTTTGCTTTACGCAAAACTAATTGTGCTCAACTTACAGACTGAAAACTTATTAGCATTTAAATATTATTGTACTAATATGTACATTATTTAAAATTTGCTATAAACTAATCAGTTATTGTTTATTCAATGTCGTTTTTCGGGTTGCAAATGTCTGAATATTATGCTTAAAATAAAAATAATACAATCTTTATTTTTTGATATTATTGTTTGTATCTGAATATTAGTTAGATAGAAAAAAATTCGTTATTTTCACAATGTTACGATAGATTTTGTGTGCTGTTATTTTTGTTACATAAAAAACTCCGTTGCGTAAATGCCAACGGAGTTTTCCAATTAATTGTTCAATGGGTGATAGAGTTTATTGTTATTCAATCACTATCACCTTTTTGTTGATTACACCATTGCTTGTTCTTAGCTGTACAAAATAAATTCCGGGATTGATGGTTGTAGCATTCCAACTTACGTTGTATTCGCCTTGCTCTGTATATTGATTATACAAAGATGTAACACGTTTTCCAAGAACATTATACACCGATATTTCTACATCGGTTTGGCTTGAAACGGCAAATTTTATGTTCGTTACGCCTTTGAATGGGTTTGGATACACATCAAGCATTCCGTTGAAGTCATTCATCTCGGTAATATCTGAGCCTACTATTGTGATTGTTTGGCAGACCGTTTTTTCTTTTTTCGTAATCGGGTCTGATACTGTTACACAAACTTCGTAGGTGCCGGGGTTATCGTAGGTATGTGATGTTTGGAATGATGTTGAATCTTTTTTACCATCACCAAAATTCCATACCACTTTTGCTGGGTCGCCAAATGCTGCTCCTGCCATATCAACCGGATAGCCTGCTGCTTTGGTTGTGGGTGGAAGAATATTAAACACAAACTGAAAATCGTATTGCGAATCGGTTTTGTTTACTCCTACCAATTTATACGATTCCGATTTACAACCGTTTGTTGTATTTGTGATTTCTTGACTTATCAAATAAGTTCCTCCGGCAGAATAGGTGAATGAAGCATTTTGAGTAGTTGGTTTATAACTATCGTTGCGTGGAACTGCATTTCCAAAATTCCAAGCCCATTTATCTGGATTTCCAACTGAGGCATCGAATACATTCACTTCTTTTGAGCCCTCAGACTGTACAGCTGTAAACTTGGAGGCACATTTAGGAGCTTCTGTTTCAGTGGCTTTTACGGTTATGTTCTTGCATTCCATATTTGAAATTTGGTTTGCATTCTCAACAATAAGACACACATTGTAAACCCCCGATGTTGTAAACAGATGGTTTATGTCTTTTGTTTCGTAGGTGGCATCTTCTGCTACAATTCTCCAAATATATTTTTCAATATCTCCGGTTGATGCATCATTGAAATCTACAGATAAGCCGTTGGCAATGTATGTAAAGTCTGCATCGCAGTCTATGTTTTGATTGCCAACCATAATCAATTCTGAATATTCGGCATGACAATCTTTTTGCTTGTCGTAAATTGAAAGCGAAACTTTGTAATACCCCTGAGCTGGATATACATAAATTGGGTTTGGTGTTTTACCACTACCTCCATCGCCAAATGTCCAATCGTAGCTTGTACCGTTGCCATGATGCAAAGCATCGAAATGTATCATATTATCTGTTCCTTGCATATAGTATGTAAAGTTGGCACTACATTCCACTTCACCCACTTGTACTTCTTTCACTACTTTATCAATGCAAGTACCTGTAACATTGCGCACGGTAAGTGCCACTAAATATGTTGCATTCTTTGAAAACTTGTGAACAGGATTTTCTAATTCAGATACATCTTGGTCGTAAAAATCCCAACTCCATTCTTGTACTGCTCCCATTGATAAACTTTGGAATTGTACAGTT
>JFJP01041627.1_pt1 | contig 13615 bp, 14 predicted proteins | sample 431651 | NCBI WGS metagenome assembly JFJP01 (sample SAMN02602958, study PRJNA72255) | Microbial mat metagenome, whole genome shotgun sequencing project. | biome: fresh water; feature: sink hole; material: water; isolation source: purple microbial (photo- and chemosynthetic) mats found in...
CGCGATATTTTTAATATTAAAAAATTTTTTAACGAAAACGAAAAATAATTTTTTAAACACACATTGCACTATCTTTATAACAATCATAACACATTCTTTTAAGAATTATTTTATCTGACATTTCATAATAATATGGATCTTTTCTTAAAGGTAAACATATTTTAAATTCTTCATGGCACGATTCGCAAATATGTCTTTGTTTATTTTTTGAATTTCTCTTAAATTTTCTATAATATAATCTCTTATTATACTCTAGTTTATATGATTTTTCAACTTCTTTATCTTTTGCCATAATAATTAATTTTGTTGCGAGTAAGAGAATCAAACTCCTGCACACTTGGCTCTATCACTAAGCTAACTCGCGGTTTGTTTTAAGAACATTGACATGTACCATATTCAATACAACAATTACTACTATATTCTTCGCAAATATGACACCAAGACATTAAACCTTTACAATATGGGCATATAGCTTTACTTCTATGTGGTCCATATAATTTAAAATAATACTCTGCTTTTTCTTTACGTTTAAGTATTCTTGTATTAAGACGTTCACGTCCTATTATTTTATATACATTTTCAAATTCTTTATCTTTAGCCATTTATTGTTTAAATAAAATTACAAAAAGACCTATTAATATAAAAGCCCCACCTACAATTTCTTTTATTCCCATATGTATTTTTCCCAATAAAAAATAAGTAAATAAAATAATAAATAAAGGGTATGTTATTTCTATTAATCCAGCAATTGATGCATTTGTATATTTAATAGAAAAAATTATTAATGTATTTGCTATTAAATATATAGCTATATTTGCGAAAAATAAAGTTTTAAATTCTAATATTTGGTTATAATCATATTTTATATCACCAAATAATAAACTTATTATTAACATTACTATAGCGCATATAACATATTCGAAAAACATTAAACCAAATAGATTTACATTTGAATTATGTGACACTTTTTCAAATATAGTATAATTTAACCCCCAAAATATAGATGCTAATAAAGACATGTATAATCCAAACTTACTCATTTTAATTTACTTTTTAAATTTGCTAAATCTTGTAAATACATATCTACTTCTGTAATATCTAATATTTTTGATATTGTAATTCGTTTCTCATCAAAATCTTTTTTTAAATTGTCGGCACGTTCAAGTGTTAAAGAGTACAATGGTAAATTTAACAAATAATCAAATGATTCATCAATTTTTAAAAAATTAAGTTCTTCTAATTGTTTTACTATTATAATTTTTTGTATATTAGAAATTTTTATTTTTCCTTTATTATAAAGATTTATAAATTTTATTTTATTTTCTAAAATACTCAATTGCCGTTGTAAATCTTGTACAATTTTATTTTTTCTTATAGTATAATATTTTAATCTAAATTCCATAAAATATTTTACTATATCATATACATTTTCAAATATTTTTAATTTACCGAATTCATCTAATACTGTTAAATTTTCAACTTCACTAGAATCTAATTTAAATAATTTTCTTAAATCACTATCTGAATATTTTTGAAGTTCTTCTAATTTAAACTTAATTAAAATATCTATAGTTTCTTTTGTATTATTTTCATATGAAAGTATTTTGCCTTTTTCTACTAGAGAATAAAGATGACTTTCTATTTTTTCATATGACATATCATGACAATATTCTTTTATTCGAATGGTATTATGATTTATAATTTCATATATTCCTTTAAATAACCATTTTAAATTAGTTTCGCCTTGTAAAATTTCTCCATTAAATCCTTTTATAAATGGTTTTAATTCAGATTTAATTTTACTAGTTTTTAGATATGTTATACATACATCAATTATATCTTTAGGATTTCTATTTAAAATATTTGATGCAAAGCCTACAGCGATTCCAGAAGTTCCATTAACTAAAATTAATGGAATGATTGGTAGAAAATATTTTGGTTCAATTTCAGATCCTTCATCAATTATTCTATCTAATAAATCATTATCTAAAAATACATCATTCGCTATATTATTCAAAGAACATCCTATGTATCTAGGTGCACCATAACCATCTGGATGTCTTAAAGATCCAAATTGACCTTCTTTATTAAAGAATGTTAAATTGTTTTTAAAATCCTGACACATCCCAATTATAGTTTCTTCTAAAGACGAATTGTGTGTTACTATTCTACTATTACCTATTAGAAAATTATGATAATCATCAACTGTTATATCATAAAATGGTTTTGGTTCTGTTAAACAACGAAAAAATAATTTTAAAATTTATTTTCTCTAATTATAGTTAAAACTTCAGAATATTTAGATGAATTTTCAAATTCTCCATCAATATCTACAGCTACTAATTCACCTTTTTTATTATAACCAAAACTACCATAATTAACATCTGTCCATTTTACTAATATTTCAATATTTTTAATAAGAGTAGATAATTCATAACATAAATTAGTATATCTTAATGTTTCATTTTTACTTAATAAATATGATCTTTTTTTAATAAGATTTATAGTATTATTTAAAACTACATCATTAGATAAATATTTTAATGGTAGTTGTCTAAAATCTATACCAAGAATTAACCCTTCTGGATTTGCTATATTTATAATCAGTCCAAGTGCCATTAATTCCTTCTGTAAATTTTTAGGAATATGTAATCTTTCCATTATAGTATATTGCACATAAGATTTACTTAAATTAGATGTATCATATAAATTAACCATAGATTTATATGGAATATCTAACATAGATTTTATTCCATCATATTTTCTTTGTATTGTATTATTTAACATAATTCTTGCTTTTATAAGCATACCAATAAATTTAAAAAATCCACCACCAAAACTTATATTTTCTAAAAAATTTATTAAAGTTTTTGAAAAATTACTAACATTTTTTAATTTATCAATTTCAAAAAAATCACTTTCTACAAGTTTTTCTTTTAATCTATCTTTAAATCTATTTGATACTAGAATTAGACCATTAGAGTATACTTTTACACAATTTGGATTGTTGTGATGTTTTAAATAATTATTAAATGCAAATTGAGAATCATTTTTACCATAATATGGTGCTATTTTTATAGCTTTAAATTTATCAATCTCATAAACATCACCAAATAAACCTCCTCCTATATGTTTACCTATTTTATTTATACTTCCAAATAACTTAATAGATAAAAAATCTAGAAATTCATTTTCTTTTTTTACATTTCTAATTTTAGATACATCTTTGAAATTCGTACTCGTGGATTTTTTAATATCTTCTTCGGAAAATCTATTATAATCATTTATATACATAAAAATAGTTTTTAGTATATATTACATTTTTAACTATTTCATATTAATTTTTTGATTATTCTTTCTTTAACTCCTAATTGAGATATACCTTCAGTAGAACTTTTTTTACAAATAACAAAATTATCCAATTCATTTAAATCTAAATCATCTACAGCCACCCATATAATTTAAATTATCTGTAGTTGGTTCAATATCAGTAACATCAATTGGGCTTTTTATAATCCCATTAATTTTAAATATGTCTATTAATTTAGATAAGTTAAAATATCTTCTCCAATCGGATGATATAACTATCTCACAATTAGTTTCAGTTAAAATATGATTTAATGCATTGATGCAATTTTTTGGAAATCTTTCTAACATTTGATCATCGTATAAAAAATGACCGTCGTTTTTAAATTGTGGAAGTAATACTCCATCAATATCAAGGAATAAAATTTTCATAATTAAGAGTTAAGGTTTAATTTATTTCGAGTTTCCCAAAATTCTTTCCAACCGAGTTCTCCTCCCGTTGCAGCAATCCAAGTTTCTTTTGAAAGAGCATCTAACATTTTTGATACATTATCAATAGTTAATGGTCTTAATATATCAGAAACTCCAAATAAATTTAATAATAGATTTTTAGCCTTTTATTCAGTTATTAGATCAGATTCTAAATCTTTTACAACTTTTAAAATATACATTTTCATATTAATAATATAATTGTTTAAAAACTTTATCCAATTCAACGTTTAAATCATAATGTATATCTGAACTAATCATAACCTTTTTAAAAGATAACAAATTAGTTTTTAAATGTCTTCTTCCTAAAACAATATAATGATTTCCAATATAAGTTCCAGTATATATTGGAATCCATTTTGTATATCTCGGTTCAATATGTTACTGTACAACTTTCGTATACTCTAAAATCATAAAATTCTGACGATCCCATAACATTATAAGCCAAATCTCTAAAATAATCAAAGATTTTATCATCAGTTAATAATTCTAATTCTGGAAATAGTTCTGCGTTTAGTTCTACGTAATCAAGTATTTGATATTCACCTTCACGATCCATCGAATTGCCAATTCCACTTTTTGAATTACTGCCAGATTTAAATAATTCTTTACATATTTTATGTATTTTTTTAGCTTCTTCTATAGTTTCAACTGTTATAGATTCAGTTCTATAATTATCGCCATCATTTTCCCAAGATACAACTTTTAAAGTATATCCTTTTTTAATAACAAGTTCTTTATTTTTCATAATTTAACATAATTTAGGTTTAACATTTGAATAATCGACTTCTTTAATTTCGCCAGTTAATATATTTAAGTGATAAAAATGGCAACAACTTTTATAAACTGGAAAATTTAAATCTGAATCTATAACAGAACTGGCCCAGCCATTAGAATCTATAATTACTTCTTGAACTTTCATTTGAGGCATTCTTGTGCAATAGTGTAATATTTTTATATTCTCTTCCATTATTTAAAAATTATCAATGTTATCATTTTCTTTTAAATCCTCTGCTAATATCCATTTACCATCAACTAAAAATGGATGATTTTTTGTACATTTAAAAATTTCACCATTTTCTAATTCAATTTCAATTTCTTCTAATTCAAAACTACCAACTCTAACAGAATGTCCTTTTGATGTTGATAAAAATCCATTATCATCTTTACATTCTACCGCAAAAGTCATTTTATTATAATTGTCAAACCATTCACCAATTTTAATTTTAAAACCATAACAATTTATTAAAGTGTCATAATCTAAACAATTTCCGTGATGGTAATTTTTTGTAGAAGCCACATTTCCAGCTAGTTGGAAGATCTTTAAAGATTTTGAATTATTTTTCCATATGTTAAATGCTGCGTCTTGTACTTTACGTTGAGTTATTTTAAAACTATCAATTACTGATGGTATAGCTCTACGTTCTATTACATACATAGCATAATCTTTATTTTCTGTATTTAGAAAATCTGAAATAGTTTTATTCATTATAATAATTTAATTAGTAATTGAATAACCTCTCGAAGCTTTTTGTATTCTAACTTTACCAGCATATTGGCAATATAAATAATATATACTTGAATTTATTTTTTCTAATGTTACATCTTCAAATGTTTCATCTTCATCAAGTTCAAATTCAAATGTATTAAATACAAGTTCTTTATTATTAAAAAATTCATCTGCTAATGTTTCAGATTCAAATAGTATTAATTTATTAGACCAAACATCACCTTCCATATCAACAGTTTGATATGCGATCATTTTTTTAACATTCATTATTAAGTTATAGTTTTTATTGTTATTATTGGTTTACTTGAATCAACTTTAGTTATATGTGGTTGATTCTTATATAAATTTGTTATATCTTTATAAGCAAAATCGAATTCTGTTATAATATCACTAGAAAATTCTCCATCAGTTAAATATTCTTTGTAATTATCATAATAAAATTCTCTTTCTTTCTTCTTCATAGAACTTTTCCAATAATTTAAAGCATCAAATCTTGAAAACTTTCTACCAGCTCCATGTGCACAACTATTCAAAGCATATGAATAATTAAGTTTTACAAATTCAGTACCTCTAAACATTGATATTGGACATGCTATTATATCAGATTTATCGGAAAATCCAGATACACCTTTTCTATGAATTATTTCAGTATCACCAATCTCAATATAATTATGAATCGAATCAAATATTTCATAATTATCTAATATCGACAATGTTAAATATTTTCCTTTTCTTAACCATTCAACTGTTTTTTGTATGAATTTAGTTCGACGAAGTTTACCGTATTCTAACATTTTATTATATTCGTTAAAATAATTATCATCTATTTCTAATAAATAATCAATTGGCATATAATTAACATCCAAATCCGACGCATTTCTATACATATCTAAATATTGTTTACTCTTCTGATAGAAATAAATTCCATTATTTCTTGTACCAGTATGTACGATAATATATAAATAAGTATCTGATTCTTCAATAGACAAAAAATGATTTCCGCTTCCGAGACCTTCATCGGTAAAATTTAAATGTTCTTTATAGAAATTGTTGTATATTTTTAACTTATCAAATTTATTAAAATATTTTTTATCTATTTTAGTATAAGCAACACCACAACCTAAATCTTTACCATATATTAATGGATATATTATATCTATATTTGTTGAAAATGCAGTACCAACAGGAATTGAATCTTTAGTTGATATGTGTATATCTGGAAAAACAAATATGTTATTTATGTTATCTTCTTTACTTAAATCATTTATAATAGATATAGAATTAGATTCAATTGAATCTATATCAGTTAAATACTGGGTCTTCATTTTAAAATTTTGTGTTAATATTAAATAATTTATTTTAAAAAACGAAAATTAATTTAATAATGCAATTTTTCGTTTTTCGCTATCATCTCCAAACCAAATATCTAAACTCTCATTAGTTATATCATCTAAATCAAATCTTATCAATCTAGGATTTTCTATCATTTCTTTAGTATCTATATCACTTAAACTACCTAATCCTTTTTTATAAAAAATTGAATAATTCTTCATTGTATTTTTATTTTTAATTATAAATTTTTCATATTCAGATTCTGTATAAATCATATGTCGTTGTTTAGAATTTTCAATTGTCATTAATGGCGTAGAGACTCTAAATATTCTACCCTCTTTAAATAAATCTGGCCAGTACTTATTAAAAAAATTTAATAATAATGAAGTTATATTTCCACCATCTATATCCATGTCAGTATATATGTATACAAATTTATATCTTAAATTTTTTATACTTGGATTATCTATTTCTAAACCTAAAGTAGATATTAAACCTTTTAATTCATTATTCTGTAACACTTTAGCCATAGTTAAATTAGTTACATTTAATATTTTACCTCTTAATGCATATAGAGCATGTATTTTAGGATCTCTATATTTTAAACTTCCTACTAGGGCAGAATAACCTTCAAATATTTTTAGAATTGCATCGCTTCTTTTTTTAGTTGTGCAATCGTATAGATTGTCAACTTTCATTTTTTCTATATTTTTTCTTAATTTTCTAAGTTCTGCTTTTCCTATTAATTCTTCTTTTTGTCTTTTTGAATCTATTATTCTTTTTATAATTTCACTTTCATAAAGTTGTTTTAAAAATTTTATTGGTAGATTATATTCACTTCCAAAATCTTTACTATCTGTTATTAATTTTTCTTTAGTTTGTGAATTAAATCTATTATTTACAACATTACAAGATAGGAAAATAAATAATTGATTTTTAATATCTATATTTCTAAGTTCTAATTTATGTTTTTTTAATACAAATGCTTTTATATGTTCAATTATTTGATTAGTTACATATTCTACGTGAGTTCCTCCTTCTGATGTAAAAATATCATTAACAAAACTTATTTGTTTAAATCCATAATCAGAATATGTAATTCCAAATTTCCAATTTTCGCTTTCATCAAAATAAAAATTTTCTGAATCTATATCATATAGACTACAATAAGATTTAAATGATTTTGTGTCTATTGTAATTCCATTTAAATTAAACTTAATATTCGGTGAAGATACAGATAAATCATAAATTCTTTTTTCTAATACTTTAAAATGTGCATTATCTATTATATCCATATTAAATATTTTTAAATCTGGGATATAAGTTATTCTTGTATAACCAGATTCTTTAGTTCTCTTAATAATTGGATCTTCTCTATATGTTAAATTATCTTTGAATATTTGATAAAATTTATTTTTACCATCTGAAGTTTCTACTATAAATTCTTTAGAAAATATATTAGTTCCTTTTGCGCCTATTCCATTAGTTCCAGCTAATAATCTTTTTTCCGTATCGTCATAATTTGAAGAAGTTCTCAGTTCTCCAAATATTACTTCTGGTATATATTTATTATCAAACTTATTAGATTTTATAACTGGTATTCCACCGTTATCTAATACAGATATTTTATTATGTTCTATGTTAATTGATATTGTATTTAAATTTGAATTCCTTTTTGATTCATCTAAAGAATTCATTATTATCTCGTCAAATATTTTTACAAAACCTGGATTTATTTCATAAGTTACATTTATAAATTTATCATTTTCAAAAATATAAGTATTTGTTAAATGTGTATTAATAGATCCTATGTATAAATCTGGTCTACGCAAAACGTGCTCAACGTCAGACATTTTTTTGTATTTATCTTCTATATGTTTCATATGCATTAAATTAAAAAACCGTTATTTGATTTTATAACGGTTTATTGAAAAGTTTTATTTTAATTTTTTAGAATTTAACTTATTATATGCGTCTAAAAATGTTTGAAATTTTGTATCAACATCTCCAGCGAATAATTTTTCTACAGATGGATGTCGTTGTTTCATTTCTAATAGTTGATCAAACAAAAAATCATAAACTAGCATTACTTTTATGTTATCATTCATATTCTTCTTGCTAAGTCCCATTAACTGTTCTGCCATTACTTTACAATCTTCATCTATGTCACCGCCTTCTGTCTTTACATATTTTTGTTTTTTAACAAAACTTGCATCATATTCAAATAACTCATTCCAACTTCTTAGATTATTCATAACATTTTTATTTTATATATCTTATTTTAATATACCTAAATTATCACCCAATACATCTACAGTTAGTGTAGTTGATAATCTTTGTTTAATTGCAACCATAGTATCATTCATAGTTTTCATAGACTCTTCCATTTTTAACATTATTTCTAATAACATTGCATTTGTCTTTCCATTATCTGAACCAGTGTCTATTACTTGTTTATTAATTTTATCATTCATTTGTGCTAAAAATTCTAAACGTTCAGCCATTTTTTCAGAACTTTCCATAGATTTATTCAATCCCTTTTCTACACCAGTTGATATTTGCTCTGGTATATTATTATATGGCGACACAACTCCTCCTGGATATGCAATTTCTTTTATATCTCCGAACATAGAACTCAATCTATCTAACTTAACATAATCTAATTTGTTAAAACTTTCTTGCATAGATTTTAAACCTTCTGCCGAACTTGCTAAATGCTTTGCAACTCTTTCTAATGGTTTTTCTTTTGAAGCTATTTCTGAAATTGCATCAGCAAAATTGTTAGATGTAAAATTAATAGATGCAGTTGCTTTTAAAACATTACCACCTCCAGCTTTAGCTAAAATTTCGGTCATCTTAACCATAGCATCTGGCATAATAGTTAAAATTCTTGGAATATTTTTAGAATATGCATCAATTTTATTAGGATCTATCGAATCAAATACTTTTATACTTTTAATTACACCTTCATAATCAGTTAATCTACTACTAACCGAAAATAATAAACCATTAGCTAAATCATATTCTAATAAATTTTTGGTATCACCAGTTAAAGTCTGCAATACTTTAACTATTGCTCCTGGTAAAATTTTTAAAATTGCTGGTACTTTTGTATTATATCCAGCTATATCTGCTGCTTTAATTTCATCAAATCTCTTTAATTCATCTATAGATTTAGTTATTCCTTTTAAATTTTTCAAAAAGTCTACAACAAATTTCAATGAACCAGAATCTACTGGGTCTAATATTGTATTTATATCTACTATACCTTGTGGAATTGCAGTTAATACTAATCCAATATTAGTTTTAAATTTATCTATTGGTGATTTACTTGTATTTATTACATTAGAAATATCTTGTGTTACTTTTACAATATCCATCAATTCTTTACCAACGCCAAGAATAGCTTCTTTACCTTTAGTAATATCATCATCCATTAAAATATTTTTCATGTGAGTTTTACCAATATCAGTAAATGCATTTGCAACTATTGATAAAGCTCTGTTAATAGTAGTTTCAACTTTACCCCCAACTTTTAATAATTCAGTAGCATCTATAAATTCTCCTGGTTTATCTGGATTTGCAAATTTCATTAATCCAATATCTTTAACAACATTAACAATTTCAAACAATTCTTTACCAATTCCTTGAATAGCTTCTCTACCATTAGTAACATCACCGTCAAATATTGCACTATCTTTTTTTCCAATTGCTGCAAATGCATCAGAAACTATTGTCATTACAGCTATTATATTTTTACTAATTATACCAGTTGGACCTAAATCTGCTTTTTCGAATATTATCGGATTCTTAGGATCTAATTCATTTGGAAATGTTAATGTCACTATCGAACTAACACCTTTTGCCAATTCACTCAATACAACACCAGCACCAGCAATAGCTTTTACACCTTTAGCTACTGGACCTTTACCTAATGTATTTTTAAGCATGCCCAATAATCCACCACCACCTATCATATTTTTAGCCATTTGGCTCCAACTCATAGAATCTTTTTCACCAATAATTCTAAATGCTTCAGATACAATAGACATAATACCTATTATATTTTGACTTATCTTGCCTTCTGAACCAAGATCTGCTTTATCAAAATAAATAGGTTTTTTTGGATCTAATTCATTAGGGAATGTTAAACTTGCCATAGCACTTACACCTTTTGCAACTTCGCTTAAAACTGCACCAGCACCAACTACAGATTTTATTCCATTTGCTACTGGACCATCACCAAATACATTTTTAAGAATGCCTAAAAATAATCCACCGCCAACTAAATTTTTACCAATTTGACCCCAACTCATAGAATTGTTTTCACCAACTATTCTAAATGCATCTGATACAGTAGACATTACAGCAACTATATTAGTTTGAACTTTTGCTAAATCACCTTCAGCTAAAGTTACAGGTTTACCGTCACTTGTAATAAATCTCATATTTGCAAAATCTGCAACTCCTTTAGCAACATCTCCTAATACTCTACCAGCTCCAGATAATGCTTCTATTCCATCTTCGACGTATCCATCAAAAAATAAGAAACTATTATTTTTCTTTCCAACTTCTGCAAATGAACTACTTAAAACTTCTAACATTTTAGGTAAATTTTCACTGGCAGCTTTCAATTTAGAATTATCAATAGAACCTATATCATTTAATGCACTTGCAATTAATATCAACGATCCACCAGCAGTTGCAAATGCAGCAGAACCTGTAACCATCATAAATGCTGTTATTGGATCCATTGCTACACTTCTTACTATAGATGTCATTACATGTTCAAATACAGTTTTTTCTGTACCTTTTATAGTACTAAATATAGTTGATTTTGATAAATCTACTGAATTTGACAATAAACCTAAACTATATCCAATTACACCTAAAGCAACTCCCATTAAAGCTAATACACCTATACCAGATAAAATTGCTACATAACCAATTCCACCAGTACCAAACATTAATATACCTAAACCAATTGCAGCTCCTCCTATTAAAGTTATAGCCAACGCCACTAATCCAATTTTATATAACATATCTAATGGATTTGATATAGCATGATCTACTAAATTTAATGCAAGAGCCATAGTAGCTACTGGTAATGCTAATAATCCTATCGTTAATGTAGCAAGCGCCATTTTTTTAGGATCTAATAGTTTAGATTTTTCTAATAATATTATAGCTGTAGCTAAAATTCCTATAGTACCTACTACTAATAACATCTTACCTAAAAATTCACCAGAAGCTTCTTTTATACTATCATCTACAAATTTTAATGCTAATGTCATTGCAAATATCGGTAATGCTAATAAAGTCATAGCTAACGCACTTTCTTTTATTTTTCCTGGATCAAATACTTTATTTGTTGATAATAAACTTGCTAATAATGTAGTAACTCCTATCATTAAAACAAAACTTCCCATAGTCAACCATGGATCTTTCATAGTTTCAACTGCAATAGCCCACATTAAAAATGATGCAGATAATAGTGCTATTGGTATGCTTATATCAACGATAGCTTTTGTTGCTTCGCTTATTCGTTTTGCAAATTGTCCCATAGAAGCTAATGCAATTGCCCATAAACTTATTATTCCGATAAATGCGCCAAATACACCTAGAGTTTTCCAAGATGCTTCTGTTTTACCAGCAACATACATAATAGCTACTATTGCAACACTGGCTATTAAAACGTGATTCATTTGTTTTGAACCAGCTTCAATTTTTTTGTCAAACATTCCAATTAATATTAAACTTCCTGCAATAGTAGTTAAACCTAATCCACTAAAGAATATAAACGCCATTGTTGGGGCATTTAAATTTTGTGGTAATAGTTGAAATATCCAAGCTAAACCGACTAAAGATACTGCAATCATACTTACAATTGCAGATGTTTTTAATACATCTTCATATTGTATATTTAATAGATTTATTGCTAACATACTTGCACCGAATGCTAAAATTCCAACTCCAACTTTAAATGACCATGAAATTTCAGGCGATTTATATAAATCTGGTAAACCTTGAAAAATCCAAGCAGTTACTAATATATTAGTTGCTATAAATGGTATAGCGGCTGCCAATTTACCCATTTGTTTTAAATCTCCTAATTTATCTAAATCTCCAAATTTATTTAATCCAAGTACAGCAGCGCCAAATACACCTAAAGCTAATCCAGCTTGAATTGTCCATAATATATCTGGTGATTTATAGTTGCTTGGCAATGCTTGGAAAATATAAGAAGTTGCTACAATTCCCAATGCTACTATTGAAATGTATCCTAATATAGATGCTTGATTATTAGTTTTAAAAAATTCTTTAACACTTGCAAATGAAGTGCTTTCTGATTTCATATATTTATTTAATAATGCTACAGTACCAGCAAATACAATCATTGCTAATCCACTTTTAATAGTCCAACCCAAATCTGGTGATTTGTATGTATCTGGTAACATTTGGAAAATATATGCAGTTGCAACTATTCCTAATGCGATTAACATAGTACCTGTCATAGCAGATAATCCTTTTGAAAATAAATTAGATTCGGTTAAATTTATATTTGCATTTTTACCAGCTTTAATATTATTAGTAGTGCTATTTATCATTGATACAGCTTTAGAAAATGCTAATAATGCTAAACCTGCTGCTATAGTCCAACCTATAGTTGGTGCTACTGCATCCATAGGGAATAGTCTAAATATGTAACCAACTGCTACGATTGACATAGCTAATAATGCTATTACACCAGCACCATAAATTCCTTGTTTTGCGTCTATTTTTCTTGACATAGAAGAATCGCCACCATTTATAGCTCCCATTAAACCAGTACTAGTAGATGATTTTGAAACCAATGCTATGTTTGTAAATGCTTTTGCAAATAATAACATTGCTATACCAACAGATATTGTCCAACCTAAAGGTGGTGAAGTTGTTTGTGATGGAAATGCTTTCATTATTATACCAACTGCTACAATT
>JFJP01002156.1_pt1 | contig 13614 bp, 17 predicted proteins | sample 431651 | NCBI WGS metagenome assembly JFJP01 (sample SAMN02602958, study PRJNA72255) | Microbial mat metagenome, whole genome shotgun sequencing project. | biome: fresh water; feature: sink hole; material: water; isolation source: purple microbial (photo- and chemosynthetic) mats found in...
TCCATTTCTTCGCGGCTTGCGAGATGGCCAGATAAATAACCTTCATGACCAATTCGTCACTGAGAAACAACTTTCGGTGCACCACTGCGCAGCGAATCACTCTGTTGAGAGACTCAATGATATTTTACGTATAGATCGCCTTACGAATTTCTGATGGGTAATCAAACAACGTACGCAAATTGACCCAATGGGTAGTACATGATTTGGCGATCTGAGTGTACTTCCCATTCTGCGGTAGCCGGCGTCACTGTGGTTAACTTTCGGAATTAGGCAGATCTTTTCGTAGGGGCGGATCATCTTGACTGAGACGCATGAGGCCAACGCAGCGTCGCTAATATTCATGGCACTCGTCCATCGATGGCATCCTCCACTGGAACCGCCAGTGAAGGCGTATCGTTGATGCCATCACCGATCATCACCACCACCTTGTCCGCCGGATCTCAGCTTGGCGATGGTTCTGGCCTTGTCGGCGGGCAGGATTTCGGCATGGATCTCACTGATACCTAATTGTTTGCCGTCTTGCGTTGTGCCCAGCATAAAGTGCGAGAAAGAAGACGAGATTGAGGCTCACGGCGGCGACCAGCGCTAGCCAGTGCCGACCCATGATGGGCCCTTAGTCCATTCATCAGCTGAAGCCATAATGGCGATCGACGCAGTACGCCCTTCCATTCTGACATCAACCTTGGTTGCGGTATGACTGGCTTCTCAGCTCAAAATCTGCACTGAACCGACCGACTGTCAAAATTTCATTTGATCTTACCATCATGGTAATGTTTATCATGCAACTATGCTTCCCATACCGAGCAGCCATACGCGATGCGAGTTACATCCCTATAGCGCCATGAGCTGTAAGCCTTCGTAAAACGCCCGTTCTTTTTTGTTCTGAGTTGCACTTAATACGGGCCGAGACTTAACCTAGCACCCGACGCAACCAATTCCCGATGTCCGCCACTTCCTCCGCACACACCGAGTGCAGCATCATGTATTCATGCCACTCTACCTGATAACCAAGTTCTTTCAGCAGGTCGCGTGATGTTACTGCGCGGTCGATGATGACTACCGGATCGATGCTGCCGTGGGCCAGGAAAATCGGGGTGTGCTGGTTGGCCTCGTGGCGTTCGACGGTGATTTTGTCGCTCAATGGAAGGTAGCCGGATAAGCACATTAGGCCAGCCAGCTTTTGCGGATAGCGCAGGCCGGTTTGCAGTGTCATTGCGCAGCCTTGGGAGAAACCGGCGATGACGATCTTGTCGGCGGCAATGCCAAGCCCGATTTGTTGTCTGATCAGGGCTTCGATTTCCAGCTGCGATTTGCGCAGGCCGGATTCGTCTTCACGACGGATCAATTCGATGGTCAGAATGTCGTACCAGGCCGGCATCACGTAACCGTTGTTGATGGTCACTGGTATGGTTGGCGCACTCGGAAAGACGAAGCGGATGCCGGCGCAGCCGCTCAGATCCAGTTCCTTGATGATTGGTACGAAATCGGAGCCGTCGGCGCCAAGGCCGTGCATCCAGATGACGGCAGCGGTCGGATTGTCTGAGGTGGAAATTTCAATGGTTTTGAGCATGCTAGGCATGAGGTGTTCCATGGGATAAGAGGTTTATCGTTGATGTTGATGGTCGGTCCCGGCTTATCGTGCAGCGCTTGCACTCAGGTTGCCATTCAGGCAAACGCCGACGATATCTCTGCGTTTGCGGCATTGGTCGTTTGCTGCCAGGCAGCGAGTTGGCTGCGTGCGGCATTGTACAAGTTGTTTTGGATTACCGTCAGCGGTGTCAGGTTGAGTGTCGTCTTGTGTTCGCGCATGCGTACGTAATTGCCTTCGATGCGATCCCGGAGGTTACTCTGGGGAGGTATCCCTGATGCGTTTTGTCGCTTCGCCAAAGGTTGCCTGCTGTTGTGGCGACAGTTGTTTCCAGACGCTGCGGTTGATCACGGTGTAGCTGATCGGGGTCGCATAATTGATGGCGCTGAAATTGCCGAGCCGATCACACATGCGGTTATTGGCGCCGCCATCCTTCAATGATAGCACGGCATTCAATTCGCCTGCAGCTAACATCCGGACCCCTCTTTGCCCCGACCAGTTCAAACACGTTACGGCTATTCTCGTCGTAGAGGTACACGGATCCGCAGCGCTTGCAAGGATGCCAGGTTGATCAGTGGCGTCGCCATTTCGACCTTGCGTTCGCTGATGGCCTGACCTAGGCATTGCCCTTGATGGTCAGACCGAAGTGGTAGCTGGACCGTTGGTATCCAGAGTCAACGCCATCGGCAGCGGCGGTGATCGGGTGGCAGGATATTCGTTGAACAAGCGCATGAAAACTGTTCGCTAAGGTAGTTGAGTGAAAAGAAAGCCTGTCCGCGCATTTCCTTGATCGATTTAGGTTGGCCTGGCAGATTCAGGATCAGGGTTGCGTGATCGGCTCTTTCGCGGATCACGCAACTTGCCGTGAGAGGGTCACGGTCGGCACGAATTGTAGTCTGATTTGTCGCATCTCTGTTTGCCAAAGCTGGACATTTCCTTGGTAGCGGCCGCCAGCGTGGCTTCCGGTGCCGCCGGTGGTCAGCACCAGATGGCAGTTCTCCTGATCCTGATCCACTAGTGTTCGATCAGGGTTTGTTCAATCAGTGCGCGCTCGTCGGCGATCAGCTGAGTTTCTCTACCTGCCGCGGGCTGCCGAGTACGGCACGCCGAACCATTCCTGCAGGGCGAGGATGCCGCTCTGACCCTGGTAGATGCCTGTGCTGGCACGATGGAGATCGACACTAGCCCGAAAATCGTTCTAGTGTCGATCTCCATCGTCGTCACTTTCCTGCGCTGACAATTTCTGTAATTCTTTCAACATCTGGAAAATTGCGCGATACGCTTTCGGCGGTTTATTCTCAGCCTGTTCTTTGCGCGCATTGCGGATCATCGTTCGCACTTGCTGCACATCAAGTTCCGGATGCTTTGCCATCAGTTCAGTCAGTACGCCGTCGTCTTTCAACAGGCGATCGCGATGGCGTTCCAGTGCGTGCATGGCGGAGGTATCTGCTTTCGATAGGCCGCGCCAGCTATCCAGGGTTTTCTGGATTTCAACAATTTCGTGTGACTCCAAAATACGCATTTTCTTGCCGACGTATTGAGTCTGGCGGCGGCGTCCTTCGTGGTCCTTGATCTGTTGGCATTCAAGGATGGCGTCGCGCACATCTTCCGGCATCGGCACCCGCTTGACGCGGTCGCGCGATTCGGCAATCAGCTCTTCGCCGAGCTTCTGCAATGCAGTCATCTCGCGCTTGAGCTGGGACTTGGAGGGACGATTGTATTTCTGTTCGAACTCGCTAGACTGAAAGCCGCAGGAGCCCCGATTGGGATTTGGCATGATGTTAAGTGTGTACTTCCATACTATAAACAACTGCTATGATAAACTTTTTATTCTTTATTCAAAAAAACCGCGCCATGAGCAACTCCGTATTCATTCATAGCCAAGAACAGTTGCAACAACTTGCGCAAAACGTTTTGCGTTATGCGCGGAAAAAAGGCGTTTCCGGTGCCTCTGTCGAGATCAGCGAAGGCAGCACGCTCTCTGTCGGTGTGCGCAAGGGTAGCGTCGAGACTATCGAGCAAAACAAAGATAAGGGCATGAGTGTCACCGTGTATCTTGGTGAAGAAAGGCATACCCGGCGCGGCAATGCCAGAACCTCTGATTTTTCGCCTAAGATGCTGCAGGATACAGTAGAGGCGGCATACAACATCGCCCGTTTTACTGCCGAAGATGATTGCGCCGGCTTGCCGGATGCCAATACTTTGGAAATGGATCCGCTGGATTTGAAGTTGTATTCACCGTGGCTGATTTCGGCGGAGGAAGCTGTCGAATTGGCAAAGCGTTGCGAAGCAGCGGCATTTGCGGTTGACAAGCGTATCGCCAACAGCGAAGGTGCTGGCGTTTGCGCCCATCAATCGCACTTTGTCATCGCCAATTCGCGCGGTTTCATGGGTGGTTATCCATTGTCACAGCACACCATCTCGGTTGCCCCGATCGCTGGTAAAGGTGCGCACATGCAGCGCGATGACTGGTATTCGTCGATGCGCGATCCGCAGCAATTGGCGAAGCCGGAAGCGATCGGTCGTTATGCCGCGCAACGCGCATTAGCACGGCTTAATGCGCGCCAGTTGGATACGCGCAGGTGTCCGGTGCTGTTCGAGGCGCCGCTGGCGGCAAGCTTGCTGGGAGCCTTCGTGCAGGCGGTGTCTGGCAGCGTGTTGTACCGCAAATCGACTTTCTTGCTCGATACTCTGGGCAAGTCTGTGTTTGCGCCGCACATCCAGATACTGGAAGATCCTCATTTGGTTGGCGCGATGGGTTCGGCGCCGTTCGACGATGAGGGCGTCAAGACCCAGCGTCGCCAGGTGGTCAAGGATGGCGTGGTGCAGGGCTACTTCTTGTCGACCTATTCGGCACGCAAGTTGGGCATGAAAACGACCGGTAATGCTGGCGGTTCGCATAATCTCAGCATGACCTCCTCGCTAACCAAATCCGTAGACAACTTCAAGGCGATGCTGAAGAAGCTCAATACAGGCTTATTGGTGACCGAGCTGATGGGGCAAGGCACTAACTACGTAACCGGCGATTATTCACGTGGCGCTTCCGGCTATTGGGTAGAAAATGGCATCATCCAGTATCCGGTCGAGGAAATCACGATCGCTGGCAACATGAAAGTCATGTTGGCGCAGATCGTCGCTATCGGCGCCGATACGCTGATTTGCGGTACCAAGAAGATCGGTTCGGTGCTAATTGAAAGCATGACTGTGGCTGGGAACTGATCACCATTTTTTCACGGCGGAACGTCGGTCAAGCGCCGAGTACATTCAGCGTGCGCAGTGCCGCGTATAAGCCGCGTGCCTAATGTGGCGAAAAGGGAGAGCGCACTTGGAGTGGCAATTATTTGCGACTGATATTATTTTACATAATATTATTTATGCGAAGTAAAAGACTATATTTTGCGACATTACAAATCCATTTTTACAAAATGTGTTTACCAATCCACCAGGCCATCGCGGCCATGAAGGCCGATGCCGGAATCGTCAGCACCCAGGCCCAAACGATACTCCCGGCAACACCCCAACGCACTGCCGAAACACGCTTAGCCGCGCCAACGCCGACAATAGCGCCGGTGATGGTGTGGGTAGTCGATACTGGTACGCCGAGCACGGTTGCCAAGAACAGTGTGATCGCTCCGCCGGTTTCTGCGCAAAAGCCGCCTACAGGCTTGAGCTTGGTAATTTTCTGCCCCATGGTTTTGACGATGCGCCAGCCTCCGAACAGGGTTCCTAGACTGATCGCGCTATAACAGGAAATGATTACCCACCATGGCGGCAGATTGTCGCTCTCTTGCGCAAATCCAGTTGCAATCAACAACATCCAGATGATTCCGATGGTTTTTTGCGCATCGTTACCGCCATGGCCCAGGCTGTACATCGAAGCCGAAACCAGTTGCAGGCGGCGGAACCATTTATCGACCTTGCGTGGTGTCGAGCGCACGAAGATCCACGATACCAGAACCATCATGATCGATCCGAACACAAAACCCAGAAGCGGCGAAAACACAATGAAAGCAATGGTCTTAATCAATCCTGCCGAGATCAGCGAACCGATGCCAGACTTCGCCACTGCCGCACCAACCAGACCCCCGATCAATGCGTGTGAAGAAGAAGACGGAATACCGTAGTACCAAGTCAGGATATTCCAGCAGATGGCGCCAACCAGAGCACCGAACACTACGTAGTGATCGACCACGTTGGGATCGATCGTACCTTTTCCAACCGTGGCCGCAACATGTAACTGAAATATAGCAATCGCGATAAAGTTGAACACAGTCGCCATGGAAACCGCCTGTTGCGGTTTCAGGACGCCGGTGGAAACCACGGTAGCAATAGCATTAGCCGCATCATGAAAGCCATTCATAAAATCAAATATCAGGGCCAGTGCAATAAGGAAGACGAGAACGTATATACTAATTTGAAGAGTGTGCATGAATAGGCCGTGTCGTCGTTTTTAAGATTATGTTAATCCGTCGGGCGTTTGTGGTTCCAGCCAGATTGTACAACGCAGTCGGCGCCAAGTAATCGTTTTGAGTCGAATTGCAAGAACAACGCGGTAGCAGTAACCGACCGCCACCGCTCTACTCTGCATCAGGCATTTCCTACGATGATGCCCTCAATGATATTGGCGACATCCTCGCAGCGGTCGGTGACAGTCTCCAGAATCTCATAGATGGCCTTGAGCTTGATCAGAGTACGCACATCGGGCTCATCTCGGAACAGCTTAGACATGGCTGCGCGCATCACGTGATCGGCGTCTGATTCCAGGCGGTCGATTTCGACGCAGATTGCCAAGATTTCGCGCGAATTGTCCATGTTGTGCAGCAGTACGACAGCCGCCTTGACCTTCTCCGCGCAGGCCAAGCAGAGCTCAGCCAGGCGTTTGGCTTCCGGCGTGATGGCCTTGATGTCGTACAGCGAGATGGTCTGCGCCGCATCCTCCAGCAAATCAAGAATATCGTCCATGCGCGTAATCAACTGATGGATGTCGTCGCGATCAATCGGTGTGATGAACGTCTTATGCAACATGTCGATGGCATGATGCGTGACTTGATCGGCCTGCTTTTCAATACCTTCGATGGCACGCACACGAATTTCCAGATCGTCGAAATTCGTCATTAACGCCACCATTTGCTTGGCACCTTTGACGCATAATTCTGCGTGCTTATTAAAGAGCTTAAAGAATTTGCCCTCGATAGGCATCAATCGTCCAAACATGTATACTCTCTCTTCTGAGTTCTGCGGTTAAGCTTAGTCTTCTGTCAATTATCTTAATTTAAATAAAACAAATGTCACGAAACTGAAATATATCAGGCTCGCACAATTATTGCTAAACAGAATTTGTGGATTTCCAAGCTACCGGAGTTAACTAAAAGAAACGAAAATTAATCTCCGCCGTATGGCGCATCCAAATTACCAACGTAATTGTCGAATTTTGTATATTTTCCGAGGAAACTCAATCTGACGCTCCCGATCGGGCCGTTACGCTGCTTGCCTATAATGATCTCGGCAGTGCCCTTCTCCTGCGAGTCGGGGTTGTATACCTCGTCGCGGTAGATGAAGAGGATAACGTCGGCATCCTGCTCGATAGCGCCGGATTCACGCAAGTCGGACATGACTGGCCGTTTGTTGGGACGCTGTTCCAGTGAGCGATTGAGCTGCGACAACGCAATCACCGGGCATTGCAATTCTTTCGCCAAGCCTTTCAGATTGCGTGAAATTTCTGAAATTTCGGTAGCGCGGTTCTCACCGGTACTGTTGGCCGACATCAGCTGCAAGTAATCGATGATGATCAAGCCCAGCGTGCCGCACTGGCGCGACAACCGTCGCGCGCGCGCACGCAATTCGATTGAGCTCAGCGCCGGTGTTTCGTCGATGAATAACTGCGCATTGTTCATCTTTTGGATCGCATACGTCAGGCGCGGCCAGTCTTCGTCATTCAGGCGGCCGGTACGCAAGCGATGCTGATCAAGTTTGCCGACCGATCCCAACATACGCATGGCGAGCTGAGTACCACCCATTTCCATCGAAAAGATCGCCACCGGCAAACCGCTGTCGAGCGCGACATTCTCCCCGATATTCATCGAGAAGGCCGTCTTACCCATGGATGGCCGTCCCGCCACGACCACCAGATCACCCTTTTGCAGGCCGGAGGTCATCTTGTCGATATCGATAAAGCCGGTCGATACGCCGGTAATGTCGCTCTGATTATCGCGATTATAGAGTTCGTCGATGCGCTCCACCACCTGCGTCAGCAACGGCTGGATCTCCTGAAAACCTTGAGCGCCACGTGCGCCTTCCTCGGCAATCGCAAATATCTTGGATTCCGCCTCGTCCAACATCTGCTTGACTTCTTTACCATTGGGGCTGAATGCCTGTCCGGAGATTTCATCGGCAACGGTGATTAGCTTGCGCAACACGCCGCGGTCGCGGACGATTTCGGCATAACGGCGAATGTTGGCTGCGGATGGAGTATTTTGCGCGAGTGCGTTGAGATAGGACAGGCCACCAACTTCCTCAGCCTTACCAGTCCCACTCAGAGATTCGAAAACAGTGATGACGTCAGCTGGCTTGGTGCTGTTAATCAGCTTGATCATGTGCTGGAAAATAATCCGATGGTCGTAACGATAAAAATTATCGGCACTTACAAAGTCGGCGATTTTATCCCAGGCCGCGTTATCCAGTAGCAACCCTCCTAAGACGGACTGCTCGGCTTCGATTGAGTGGGGCGGTACGCGGAGAGAGTCAAGTTGCGTATCTAATGGTACTTCAGAATGTGCCTTCATGGAGTAAATTATACCCGCTTCACCAACTCGACCCAAAATTATTGTACCAATAAAAAAGCCGGGAGAACCTGGCTTTTTTATTGGTACAATATTTATTTTATTAAATAGCACATTAAACGTGTTCTCCGATCACTGTGAGAGTGATCTCAACCACCACATCGGTATGCAATGCAACTGCAACAGCGTGTTCGCCGGTGGTCTTTAGCGGGCCGTTCGGCAAGCGAACTTGGGTCTTCTCCACAGAAAAACCTTGCCTGGTCAGCGCTTCAGCGATATCGAAGTTGGTAACGGAACCGAACAAACGGCCGTCTACACCCGATTTTTGCGAAATCTGTAGAGTCAGACCGTGCAAACTCTCGCCCTGAGCTTGAGCAGCGGCCAGCTTTGCCTCGGCAGCTTTTTCCAGATCAGCGCGCTTCGCTTCGAATTCAGCGATAGCAATAGTTGTAGCGCGACGTGCCATACGTTGTGGTATTAGAAAGTTACGTGCATAGCCGTCCTTGACGCGAACAACTTCACCCAGATTGCCGAGATTAACGACTTTTTTCAACAGAATGACTTGCATGTTTTGCTCCTATTTCAAGTCGTCAATTAAGCGTTGTGCAAATCGGTGTATGGCAGCAGTGCCAGGAAACGCGCGCGCTTGATCGCGGTGTCTACTTGACGTTGATATATTGCCTTAGTGCCAGTCAGCCGTGCTGGCATCATCTTGCCGTTCTCCTGAATAAAGTCCTTGAGTGTATCGACATCTTTGTAATCAACGCTAGCAACGTGTGCAGCGGTGAAACGGCAAAACTTCTTGCGCTTGAATAGCGGGTTTTGTTGTTGACGCTTGTTTTTTAGTTTACTTTTATCAAACTTTTTACCGAATGCCATTTTTGGCTCCTGTATCTTAATAATTAATCTACAATTTTAGCGGTGCTTCCTGAAGAATCATCGGCTTCGACTGCAGCGAAATCAGAAATGTGAAATACCAGGCTTCTACCGTTACGGATCCTTCGCGCCATGAATCCTGTAAACCAGAATGTACCCCCCAATACCGCCGCGCTGAATTTTCCCGAAATCTCGCCGACGGCTAGCGCTGCAAGCTTAAATTCAATCAGACGTTTGATGCCTGATTCAATCGGTTCAGAGCGATGCTGCAAAGTCGCAGATACGATCGGTATGCCTGCTGGCGTATAACGTATAACTTCACGCTCTGCGATTGCAGCTACTAGTTGAAACACGTTATTGGGTTGACTCACACCTTCTGGACTCGATGAATAGGAAATGAATGCCGATAGGCGACCTGGTAAATATTAGGCTGCTGGAGCTTCAGTTCGGTGGCTCTTGGCTGCATCTTCCTTCTGCACGGCCTTCATCATTGGCGAAGTACCCGTTTCTGCTTTCTTCAACTTGACGGTAAGATGACGCAATACTGCATCATTGAACTTGAAGCCAGTTTCGATTTCAGCCAGAGCTTCGCTGTCGCACTCGATGTTCAGGCAGACGTAATGTGCTTTTGCCATTTTCTGTATCAGGTATGCCAGTTGGCGGCGGCCCCAGTCTTCCACGCGATGCACGATACCGCCATGGGTTGTGACGATGCCTTTATAGCGCTCGATCATTGCAGGCACTTGCTCGCTTTGATCTGGATGGACGATAAATATGATTTCATAATGACGCATGTAAGCTCCTTTTGGACGGATTAAAAAATCGCCCACCTCATTATCAAGACGAGTGTGGGAAGAAGAAACTTTTATGATAGTACTAGTAATCGTAACAAAAATCAACACTTTCATTACAGCTCTACACTATAAGCTTATAGGTATGAGGTATGAAATTATCTTGCATTCGTATAAATACTGTACAAAAATACAAATCATTGTTATGAGTAGCATTGAACGAACCGGACTTTGCGTATTTCCTGATCTGTCTACGCAGAAAATAAGTGCTTATAGAAAATAAGTGCTTATTTTCCTACCACCACAATTGCCTCATCCACATTCTGCGCCGCAAAAATACATGATCAAATTAACCGCACGCCAGCAACAAATTCTTGAGTTAATCAAGGACGTCATCGAAAATACCGGCTTTCCACCGACTCGGGCCGAAATCGCGACCGAACTCGGTTTTCGCTCGGCCAATGCAGCTGAAGAACACCTGCAAGCACTAGCGCGCAAAGGCGCAATCGAAATATCGCCAGGCACTTCACGCGGCATTCGCCTAACAGAAACTCATCAACCCGGCAGCTACAATCAAGGTACGAAATTGCCTCTGTCAAATCTGGCCTTGATACCATTGAGTTTGCCGTTGGTAGGTCGGGTCGCCGCCGGCTCGCCGATACTAGCGCAAGAGCATATTCAGGCCAGATACAACGTTGATCCATCCCTGTTCAACGCCAAGCCGGACTATCTACTAAAAGTACGCGGCATGTCGATGCGCGATGCCGGCATATTGGACGGCGATCTATTGGCGGTAAAAAAAGCCGACAGCGCCCGCAACGGTCAAATCGTGGTGGCCCGCCTTGGCGATGACGTTACCGTCAAACGCTACCAGAAGAACAGGGCAATCATTCAACTATTGCCGGAAAACCCTGACTTTGAGCCAATCATCATTACCTCAAAACAAGAAGATTTTGCATTGGAAGGCCTGGTGGTTGGCTTGTTGCGCAGCTGAAATTGACCGGTCCCAGCCTATATCATCGGGCATACATAGCAGGCCACCACTGGCACGGATGAAGTCACAGTCACAACCGCCGCCGTGTCAGAATACACGCCAGTATCTAGCATCTGACTGATCGCTAGGCCAGCCAGATGCTGACCTCCTCCGTGTCTAAATATGCGCTCGAGAGAACAGGCGCTTGGGCGTGGCATTAGCCTTTTCGGAATGGCGGGATCGAGAAACTCAATCTTGATCAATGTCTTTTCCAGGTGTACAAACATATCATCGATGTCGAATAAGCTGGCAACATTGCCATGAAAGCCAACGACGGGATCAGTGCAACGGCAAAGTTGCAGCCCCCCTCTTCAAACGCTTGCTCGACACTATCGACAATCCAAGTCGAGGCCAGGATGCCCTGAGTGCTACTGGCGAAGCAAGGGCCTTCTCCCGTTGCAAAACATCGGGAAAAGCGAATTTACCAGGATCAATTCAGAAAAACCCATAGTTTCAATAGCGTATGCAGCAGCACCGACATTGCTGGGACTACTCGTTTTGAGCAGCATAAAGCGTAATCTTTTGAAAAGATACGTATTGGTTTTTGCTAGGTTCATTTAAAATAGCCCCATTGCGCGAATCTCAAAGATCAAACGCCACCTAAACTGGCTGCCTGATTAGTGAAATTTCCATCAAGGACTTTCGCATGGTTCATTGTTATTTATCATCATATAGGTGGTTCTGTTCCTGGTAGGCTACAGTACCACCATTTTAACGGAACCCAATCTCGATTATGCATCCTATGCTCAATACGGCCATCAAGGCCGCCCGCCGCGGTGCCACAGTTATTTCGCGCGCCTCATTCGATCTCGACTTGCTGAAAATCACAAAAAAACAGCATAACGACTTTGTTACTGAAGTCGATCGGGCTGCCGAAGCGGCGATCATCGACGTATTGAAGAATGCTTATCCGGACCACGCCATCCTGGCCGAAGAATCTAGTGCGTCCGCCAACCCGCATGACGGTAATGAAAATGTCTGGATCATCGATCCACTCGACGGCACCACCAACTTCATTCACGGTTTCCCGCAATACTGCGTATCGCTCGCTTTACAGCATCGCGGCCAGATCACTCAAGCGGTAATCTATGATCCGACCCGCAACGATCTGTTCACGGCTACCAAGGGTTCCGGCGCCTACCTGAACGAAAAACGGATTCGGGTTGGGAAGCGCGACAAGATCGCAGATGCATTGATCGGTACCGGCTTCCAGTTCCGCGAAACCGAAGGTCCGGCAATGGACGAGTACATTAAAATATTCCGTATCATGACACAAAGCTGCACCGGCCTGCGCCGTCCTGGCGCTGCTGCCCTCGATTTAGCCTATGTTGCCGCCGGTCGCCTGGACGGTTTCTTTGAAAAAAGCCTGAAGCCTTGGGATATCGCTGCCGGGGCACTGTTGATCACCGAATCCGGCGGCATCATCGGTGATTTCTCGGGTGATTCTAATTACCTCTACAAGGGAGACGTGCTGGCTGGCAGCCCGAAGGTGTTCGCGCAAATGGTTAGCCTGCTGTCACCATTTGTCAAGAAATAAAATATTTTTAGCGACCGGTACATCCAGCGAAACAATCTCTTTGTCCTAATATGTGGCTCAGTTACGACTGAACTACATCTTTATTTTTGAGAACAAATAAGGTAACCATAAGATGGTGATGATCCGACTTTTGGTAAAGCGTGATGTCTTCATGTACAACTTCCTAAAAATTTAATCTAAGAAGAAAACTTTACTTTTAACTGATACCCTTTTGTGCGAGGATCAAAGTGAGCGGGGCAGCTATCATTGATTGGTGTTTCTCGTCAGCACTTAAATCTGGCTTACCGCGAACCAACGCAACTGGAACTTCGGCCTCTTCTTCCTGTGACAGATTGAATAAATCTGATCCGGATGCAACGCTTTTCTACCAACGCACTCATTGTCGAACTGATGTATTCGGGTCCGTTGTCACGAGCAGATCGTCATTGGCTTTCCCCGCCATTCGATAATTTGGTCAATTCGGCCGAATGATTATCGGGCGTTACAACAGAACGGTTCCCTATGACTGGGCTGGTACATTATCTGTTCGAATATGTCGATGAGGTTCAGGAATTTGCGACGAAATGGACCAGGCTGGGGCCTACCACCGTTGTGAAGGCGCCGCTGTGTCTTTTATAACAAGCAACTAATCCTAGTACCAGTGCGGTATGCGTCTTGCCGACTCCAGAAGTCCCTAGCACGATGACGTTCTCGCACTTGTCAATTCATTCACAGCCCGCCGACTCCAGCTCGATACGTTCCAGTTCGCACAACCCTGCCACTGGCGATGGCACCATGAAGTGACGTCGGCTGTAGCCCACCAGTTATTCTACTTTGCCCCTGTCGTTACCTTTGGTGGGACGCCCGAATTTGTTGTCAAACACATAATGCCTGGGCCAGTCGGTGCTGGTTATCGCCCAATATCTTGTCACGCAGCCGTTTACGGATACGCACCGTCGCATGGCGTTGTTTCACATGGACTTTGCTGTGTCGGCTTCCAGAGTGGCGTCGATGATCGCCACAAGCGCCGC
>JFJP01011310.1_pt1 | contig 13614 bp, 8 predicted proteins | sample 431651 | NCBI WGS metagenome assembly JFJP01 (sample SAMN02602958, study PRJNA72255) | Microbial mat metagenome, whole genome shotgun sequencing project. | biome: fresh water; feature: sink hole; material: water; isolation source: purple microbial (photo- and chemosynthetic) mats found in...
TATATCCGAACAGACAGGAATGTCTGTTCCACCGTTGGTAGGTCAGACATTCCTGTCTGACCATATACTAAAAACTAAATGAACAATCCACGAGGGCGTGCTAACTCCTCACTGAACGAAACTTCTACCAACGAAGTTTTTAAGGCGTGTATCACGGGTTAGCACGAGGGCGTGCTAACTCCTCTCAGGCCGAGTTTTGCATTTGACACTTGGAAGGGAGTAGTGAGTTTTAGACAGGATTTACGGGATAGTTTTAAACCAATTTTTATCCTGTTAATCTTGTTAATCCTGTCTAAAGTCAGAACTTGGCGTAAGTGTTAAGTTTCTCTTAGCGTGCTTTGCGGATTCTGTTTTTATTTTTTTATGAACGACACAAATATTTTACTTATTGGTTTAAGCCATAAAACCGCCCCTGTTGAAATTCGGGAGCAAGTTACCCTCACGCCGACTATGTTACGCTCGGCCATGACCCATTTTGATACGACCCATTGGCAAGGCCGCTTGGCGGGGGTGCGGGAAGGGGTGATTGTTTCAACCTGTAATCGGCTGGAGATTTACACCTGGGTTGATGGCGACCCGATTACGGCAGCGGAACAGATTATCGAATTTTTGGGCCATTCCACGGAAACTCACCCCGCCGAGTTTTTTAAGTATCTTTATTTTCTTAAGAATGAAGCGGCGGTGCAACATCTTTTTAGCGTGGCCGCAGGGTTAGATTCCTTGGTGTTGGGTGAGCCGCAAATTTTGGGGCAAATTACTGAGGCTTACGAACTTGCCCTGTCGCAAGGATCGGCGCGCACCGTGTTATCAACCCTCTTCAAAAATGCCATTCATACGGGCAAGCGGGCGCGTACCGATACTGCCATCAGTGTTAATGCGGCTTCGGTCAGTTCTGTTGCCGCGAAATTGGCGGAGGCGTTATTGGGTGATTTGGCGCAACGGCAGGTATTATTGATTGGTACAGGTGAAATGGGGGCGACGGCGGTGAAGTCGTTGGTGCAACGGGGCGTGTCTCATATTACGGTGGCGAGTCGGACATATGATCATGCGGCGAAATTAGCCCAAGTTTGGGGTGGACATGCGGTCAATTTTCAAAAATTGGCTGAGGCCATGACGGTGGCGGATATTGTGATTACGGCGACGGGCGCGCCTCATACTATTCTTAATCGCGAATTATTACAACCTGCGATGGCAGCGCGGCCTGACCGCCCCCTTTTTTTAATTGATATTGCGGTGCCGCGAGACATTGACCCCGATGTTTTGGAAATTCCGCAGGTGTATTTGTATGATATTGATGATTTGCAGCAGCAAGTGGCGGATAATGTGCGGGAACGGCAATCGCAGGTGCCACAGGTGGAGGCGATTGTGTGCGAGGAAAAAGAGGCATATTTACGTTGGTTACGTTCACTCGATGTGGTGTCAACGGTGATTGATTTGCGGCAACGTGTGGAGGATTTGCGGCAGTTGGAGTTGCAGCATTTGTTCAAAAAATTACATTTAAGTGAGCATGAAGCGGAGTTGGTCGCAGCCATGAGCCACCGTTTGGTGAATAAAATTTTGCATCAACCCACCGTTAATCTCAAAAAACAGGCCGCGACGGGTGACAGTGCGGCCTACGTGTCGGCGGTGCGCCATCTATTTGCGTTAGATAATGATAGGTGAGAAGTGAGAATCGAGGAGTCCGCAATCTTTTGCGGATTATCCGCAAAAGATTGCGGACTCCTTTTATTTATGTTGATTAGAGCGTTATCGTAATTTTTCGCAGTCTACGGTGCGGCCTAAGACAACTAATAAATCATTATCTTGTATTACTTCCTCGGCTCTCGGTGAAACGATGACCTCACCGTGGCGGCGGATGGCGACGACGGTGAGATTAAATTTTTGGCGAATGTGGGACTCTTTGAGCGATTTGCCGACAACATATTTCGGGGCCATGATTTCTACAATGCCCGTATCATTGGTGAGTTCCATAAAATCCACAAAATCAATGGATGAGAGGCGGCGAGCGAGACGGACACCTGCTTCATGTTCGGGCAAAATTACCTCATGCGCGCCCACCCGTTTGAGAATGTCTTGTTGGGTGACGGTGCGGGCTTTGGTGATAATGCGCTCCACGCCTAGCTTTTTTAGCACGACGGTGGCTAATAAATTAGCCTCAAAAGCCTCGCCAATGCAGACAATCCCCGTACCAAAGGACTCCACCCCAATTTCACGTAGGGCATCAATATTGGTGGCATCTAATTGAATGACATGGGGTAAAATCATGGCGACTTCTTGTACCCGTTTGATGTCTGAATCAACGGCCAGTACATCATGTTGATACGCATTAAGGCTCATGGCGAGGCTGGTGCCGAAACGCCCTAAGCCAATGATGATAAATTCATGGTGTTGTTTCGCCACTGAAACGTTAGGCAGCGAAATTGTATTAACAGGGGTAGCAATGCCCTTAATGGCTTCCCATAAAGATTGGACTTGTTCATAAATTGGATGAGACATGGCACATAGCTCCTATTAACCGAGAAGGCTTAAATCTACCCCCCTTAATCCCCCCGACATCAGGGGGAGATTTTGCGCCCTTTTCTATGTAGGAGAGGGTTGGGGTGAGGTTTAGCCTTAACCGAGAATAATTTTTTCTTCGGGATATTTTATGAGGGTTTGATAACGACGTTGGGCTAAAGCGACTACGAGCGTTAATGGGCCTAATCGTCCCCAAAACATGGTAAAAATTAAGAATAACCGACCCGAAGTGGTAAAATTAGAGGTGATGCCCAGTGAATAGCCGGTGTTAGAAAAAGCACTAATGACTTCAAAGGCTACGGCAAAGACCGTTCCCTGGTTAAATAACATCATCAATAAAGTGACGGTAGCGACGAGTAAGGTGGAGACAGTCATAATGGCGACGGCTTTCAAAATAGTTTCGGTGGGTAAGGTACGCTCAAAAATACGCACATCAGGATAGCCCAAAACATTAGCATATAACGTTACCATTACAACGGAAACGGTACTCAACCCAATTCCGCCACCCATGGAGGCGGGCGCGCCACCAATAAACATCCAAATAAAAATAATCAGTTGACTGGTTTGGCCTAATGCGTCCATCGGGATTAAGGTGACTCCCGCGGTGCGGCTCGAAACAATGGTAAAGAAAGCCAGCATGGTATGTTGAAACAAAGTTAAATTGGGCATGGCGTGGCCTGCCACATAAAGCTCATCTATCATTACAAAAAATGTACCCAAAATATTGAGTAACATAGTGAGTGGAAACACTAAACGGGTATGTAAGGATACGTAGCCTTGGCGCGGCCAGTTAACGACTAGATCGTATACCACCACTAAACCAAGTGTGCCGAGAGTGATAAGGGTGCTTAAGACCATGAGAATGGTGGAATTGGTGGTCGTGTAGACAAGTATGGGGTCATCTAGCCCCGTAAATAGGTCAAACCCTGCATTACAAAAAGCGGAAATTGAATGAAAAATGGCAAAATAGAGGGCATCTGGCCAGGGCATCACCTTCACCCATTGGCTGAAGATAATGGCTGCGCCAACTAATTCAATAGAAATGACCACACGGAAAACAGTGCGGGTTAATTTAACGACACCTTCCGCCGTTTCAATGCCTAAATTTTGCCGCATTAAATCCCGTTCAAAAAAAGTGAATCGCCGCCCAATTAAACGAAATAGAATCACTGAAATAATGATAAAACCAACGCCACCCACTTGAATCAGACCAAGAATAACTAATTCACCAAAGGTGGTATAGCTGTTTTGCACATTCACTACGCTTAATCCTGTAACGGTGGTGGCGGAAGTCGCGGTAAAAAGGGCCTCAAGCCAGCTAAGATTGGTGCCAGGTTCGGTGGCAAAAGGCAGTTTTAGTAAACATGTTCCTGCGAGAATAATGAAGGCAAACCCCATGACAACGATTTGTGACCCGCGTGAGGGGGGTGGTTTACGGCTTTGTTTTTGGTGATATTCCCGTACTTGGCGGTAATTAATCATAGGCTAATTATCAACAAAGATTATTAAATTGTCAATTAAATGATGAATGAGGAGCGAGAATTGAGTAACAAAACGTTAGATTTAACCACTTTACAAGCCTTAGTAATTGACATGGATGGGGTTTTATGGCGAGGGGAGACCCTTTTGCCTGGTTTCCATGAATTGTTTCAATTTTTAGAAGCCCACCAAATTACCTTCATGTTGGCGACCAATAATGCCCGCAAAACGCCGACGCAATATCTGGCCCGCTTTGCAAAGTTTGGTCTGACCTTGACGCGTGACCATTTATTAACATCTTCTTTGGCGACGGCGATATATTTACAGCGTGAATTGCCACCCCAAGCAAGGGTTTATGTGGTGGGTGAAGATGGCTTACGTGAAGCCTTACAAGAGGTGGGTTTTACTTTAGTGGAGGATGCAACGCACTCTGTTGAGGCAGTGGTGGCGGGGTTAGATTTTGAGTTCAGCTATCAGAAACTCAAGATGGCGAATTTATTTATTCGGCAGGGCGCTCGCTTTATAGGTAGTAATGGCGATGTAACTTTTCCTGTTGAGGGGATGATGGCCCCTGGCGCGGGGTCAATCTTAGCAGCGATTGAGGCCGCGAGTGGGGTTGCGCCAACGGTGGTGGGTAAGCCCGCCCGCCTCATGTTTGAGGTCGCGGTGCAAAAAATGGGGGCAAACCTTCAACATACCGCCATGCTCGGCGACCGTTTAGATACCGACATTTTAGGAGGACAACAGGCGGGTCTCAAAACGATTTTAGTCACTTCTGGGGTGGATAACGAGGCGAGCATGCAAGCAACGGGGATTCAACCTGACGCGGTATTCAGTGGGATTGATGAGCTGGTGCGAGTGTGGCAAGCGAGTTTGTAGAATGATTGTCAATCCTATCCCCTCTCCCAAAGGGCGAGGGTGTAAAAATCCCCTTTCTCGAAGGGCGAGCAAGTAAAAATTGTCCCCTCTCCCATTAGGAGAGGGGACAAGGGTGAGGGGAATTTTACTATTTCTCGGCTTTGGGCTTGGCTTTGGTTAGAACTTCAGGTTCAGCTACGGCAGCGGCCATCATGGCTTCATCACCCGCGCTGGCGCGTGGGAGTTCCACTTTAGCTACCACTGAATCTGCGTCAGAGAGAGCCGTAACGCCATTGGGTAAGACTAAATCACTCACATGGAGGGTATCATTGATATTTTCCAAGCGTGATAAATCAATGACAATGGCATCTGGTAAATCACCAGGTAGACATTCTATTTCAATTTCATCTAAGCCATGAGTTAAAATACAGCTTAAGGTTTTTATGGCATTAGACGCGCCTTCATACACAAAGGGTACGGTGGCTTTGATTTTCACATCCATTTGCACGAGTTGTAAATCCACATGGGTGTACACATGCTTAATAAAATTACGTTGAATTTCACGCGCTAAAGTTACCACGGGTTTTTGATTACCAATTTGCAAAGCAATGAGTTTATGCCCGCCGGCTTCTTTCAACACTTTAGTGAGTTGTTTCGCTTCAAATTGTAATGATTGAGGTTCAATGCCTTTGCCATATAATACACCAGGGGTCAACCCTTGGCGGCGTAATTGACTGACTTGTTTACCCGTTACCTCACGGGGTTCTGCTTTTAAATTGACGCTTTCCATTGAATATACTCCTTAAAAAATTAGCCCTAAAACTTTCGTTTACGGAGTCCAAATCTTTAGATTTGACCGTTAAATCTAAAGATTTGGACTCCATGTTTAATAACAACCTTTCAATTGTATTGATGATTAGTTGTTAGTCAAATTTAGCCTATCCTAGATGAAAATAAAAGCCCTCACAAATTTGTGAGGGCTTGGTTTATTGACTATGCTGTAGCTGCTGGAGGCATGGGCTGATTTAGTTGAGCTTGTTGTGAACGGGCATAAATAAATACCCCAATGGCCGCAACTAAAAGTAATAATTGGGGCATGATGGTTTCCCACTATAAAGTTTCCTTTTTTTTTGACAGCAATTTTAACCAAATTTGGCCTAACTGCAAAAGCGCATGGTTGTTCGCTTTTGCAGTTTCACTTTTGCCCATGAGCCATGACAATGGCATAATCTCAGTGAAGGAGAATAAACTATGAGTTTAGTAGAACGAGTGACCGCTTTAGAACAAGTCATCATTCAACAAAATACCCACCGTCTTGACCGCTTAGAGCAATCCGCCATTGAAGCGGACAAACGATTGACCCGCCTAGAAAATTTAGCAGAACGGGCAGAAAATCGCCTTGACCGCTTAGAAAAGGCAGTAGCAGAGAACACCCAAGCCATTAAGCAGTTAGGCCAACGGGTAGACCACCTTGAGGTTAAGGTTGACCGCTTAGAAGTGAAGGTTGAGCAAAATACCCAAGCAATTGAAAAGTTAGAAGTTAAGGTTGAGCAAAATACCCAAGCAATTGAAAAGTTAGAAGTTAAGGTTGACCAACTAGACCAAAAAATGACCGACGGTTTCAAGCAATTAAGCAACCAGATAGCGAATTTAGGCAGTCGTTGGGGCGTGCAAAATGAAAGTATTTGGCGACAAACCATCGCCACTTTGTTAGAAAAAAGTTATGGCGTAACCGTCAAACGATTAGACTTAGGCACAGACGAAATTGACGTACTGGTGAGCAATGGCGACCATATTTTGATAGAGATAACCTCCCGCTTTCACTCGCGAGATGTGGTTAAGGTTGTTCGCAAACGTCAGCTATACACCGACCAAGTGCAAGCCCCGACCCGTTTTATCATTGCCGCCGCCGCCATTCATAGCAAAGTCACGCAACAACTCATGGGGTTAGGTTTTGAGGTCATCGAGTCTGACGAAGATTAAGACTACGTTTCTGTTTCTTTGTAATAAATATCAAATTAACCTCCTTCTACCGAGTCCCCCTAACCCTTATGGTTTTGGGGGGATTTTAGCTTCTGGGCTAGGATTTCTAACTCAGAAAGTCCTATTGACTGACTTTCTATTTTGTGCTAAAGTTTCTTTTGTATCATAATTAATGAACCGTTGTTCCTATTTTTGACATAGCAATCACCTTACCGTACAATTCCAATTTCATCCTAAATTTAACAAATCATAAATGAGTCAGTGACGCATGGAAACCTTCATTAACAATCGCTATCGTCTGGTTGAGCCACTTGGTCGTGGGGGCATGGGCATGGTTTACCTGGTTGAAGATGCCCTGCAAGATAACCGTTTGATGGCCCTCAAAACAATTCGGGCTGACTTATTGCTAGAACGCAATCTCACTCAGTTCAAGTATGAATTTTCGGCCCTCGGCCAATTACGTCACCCCAATTTGGTGGAGGTGTATGATTTTGGCGTGATTGCTGACGGCAATGAATATTTCTTCACCATGGAGCATGTGCCAGGGGAGGAATTGTCTGCGTATGCCTATCGCCAACTCAAAAACTCGCCTGGTGATTACACTTGGTTATATGACATTACGGTGCAAATTTGCCGCGTTTTGCAATATATTCATTCGCGCGGCTTCATTCATTATGATGTTAAACCTCGTAATGTTCGCATGGCGAAGGATGGCGTAGTCAAGCTGATGGATTTTGGCTTGGTGGGTGAGGTGCGTGGCGAAGGGCAACTCAAAATTCGCGGCACGCCTGAATATATTGCCCCTGAACTCATTCGTGGCGGGCGAGTTGACCATCGAGTCGATTTATATTCGTTGGGTATTTCATTATATGAAATTGTAACGGGACAGCCTCCGTTTACGGGCGGTAGCAGTCTCGTCATATTACGTCAGCATGTAGAAAACACGCCGCCACCACCAAGCCATTTTGTGCATGATTTGCCCGAAGCGTTGCAAAGCCTCATCCTCAAATTGATGTCTAAAGAGCCAATAAACCGTTATAGTAGTGCCGAAGCAGTGATTCAGGCGGTTAACCAACTCACTGGCTCTAGTTATCTGGTTGAAACAAAAGAAACCAAACGCGGTTACATTCAAAGTGGCGATTTTGTGGGGCGTTCCTTTGAGTTGGCGCGTTTGCAGGGGTTGCTCATGCGGGTGATGCAGGGGCAAGGGCGACTGGTGTTGATTACGGGCGCGATGGGCGTGGGCAAAACCCGCTTGGTGCGGGAGTTACGGTTGCGCGCCCAAATGCAACGGGTGTTGGTTTGTCAGGGGGCGTGCCGTGAACAAGGCCGCGCCCCTTATCACCCCTGGATACCGATTTTGGGGCAGGTCATTTCCTATCAACAAGCCACCAAATCAGAATTATTACATCAACATGGCAAACTTTTACTCAATCTCATGCCAGAGTTGGCGCAATTTATTGATTTAGGCGAAGTGAAAAAATCGGCGGAGGTTGTTTCTGAAACCCTTGCGGTGGCAACGGAGACCATCAGTGAGGAACTCAACCAATTTAATCAACTCTTTAAGTTGAGCGTGCTGGATGAATTTGAAAAACTTAATACGTTGAATCAGCAAGCCGATAAGAAGAATTTAATGGAAATTGTGCTGGCCTTTTTGATGACGGTTAATCGCCCGTTGATGATTGTGCTAGATGATTTACATTATGCGGATGCCGAAAGTATCGAATTGTTAAATTATCTCAGCAAAAATGCCACTAAAGGTCGCTGGCTTTTTTGTGGCGTTTATCGGGATAGTGATGTTGAAGCGCAACATCCCTTGAATTTAATCATTGAACAGGCGCGCCCCGCCAAACAATTGACCGCCGATAGCTTGAATGAGGAGTTGCCAAGTGGCGGTAAATATGAATTGATTGATTTACAGCCACTCACCAAACCAGACAGTGCCGAGTTGGTTGGCTCCATGTTAGGGGCGCAGGGCCTGCCACCAAGTTTATTAAATCGCTTGATGATAGAGACGGGTGGCAATCCACTCTTCATTGAAAGTCTCATGCAGAGCTTGATTGAAGAGGATTTGCTCAAATATGACGGGGAAAAATGGCACACCGATTTAACTCGCTTAAGCCAAGCCCCCACCAACATTCAAGATGCGGCGCAACGTCGGCTGAAGCGGTTAGATAGCGATACACTGGACTTTTTGCAATGGGCGGCGGTCATGGGGCAGTGGCTCGATTTAGATGTGTTAGGCGAAGTGTGCGACCTGACCCCTGACCAAATATTTCAGTTGATGGCGAGCGTCTCGCATCAACATGTGCTAACATTACAAAATCATCTCGGCCAGGCCAGCTACCATTTTTCCACTGACCAAATGCGGCGCATAGTCTACCAAACGTTGCCCCCGCAGGCGTTGGCGGCGCGCCATTGGCGGGTAGGGCAAGCCTTACGGAAGTTACATCATGAAAATGAGGTGGCCGAGCGGTTGGCGTGGCACTTTGAGCAGGCCAATGATTGGGCGTTGGCGTTGCATTATACCCAAGTGGCGGCGGATAAGGCGCGCCAAGTGTATGCCAACGAGTCGGCTATTACGTATTATAACCAAGCCTTAGCCATTTTAGAGCAGCATATTGTTGACCCCAATCACCCTGAATTAACGCCCGTGCAGTTAGAATATGATATTTTGGCGGGGCGGGAAAGCTGCTATCGGTTGTTAGGCGACCGTGTGGCGCAACAAAGTGATATTACGCGTATGGTTAAGTTAGCTCAAGCAATGGAGAACCCCGCCAAGCAAGTCTTGGCCTTGACCCGTCAAGTGACCCTAGCGAATGGGTTGGGCAATTATGCGGAGGCGAAACGGGCAGCGGCTTCGGCCATGAGCCTGACCTTTCAGTTGCATGACCATCGGATTGAGGCCGAGATTTTGAACGCGTTGGGGGCGGCCTGTTTGCGTCTGGGCGAGGTGGAGCGCGCCCAAGCCTCGCATGAACATGCCTTAACGTTGTATCGTGACGCTGATTTGACTGAGTCAAGTAATCGTTTGGGTGAGGCTAACAGTTTGAGTCATTTGGGCTATGTTGCTCAAGCCACCTATAATTTGGATGAGGCGCAGAGCTATTTTAACCAGGCTCTGGCTATTTATAAAGAGTTAGGTCATCGGCGGGGTGAGGCGCAAGTGTTGAATGCCTTTGCTCAACTGACCCAAAATTTGGGCGAACAGGTGCGTTATCGTCAACAAGCCTTAGAATTATTTGTTACAATTGGTGACCGCAGTAGCCAAGCCGAAACCTATTACAATTTAGGGCTGATTTTTTATACCCTGGGCGTATATCCCCAAGCTCGTCATAATTTGGAACAAGCATTAGAAATTGCCCGTGAGCTAAAGCAAACGGCACAGCTCATGGATTATTTGCAGGATTTGGGGCGGGTGTATGTGGCGATGGAGGCGTTTGATTTAGCTCAACCCATTTTGGAAGAGGGTTATAATCTGGCGCGTAAACAGGGGACAACGCTTAATACCGTGACATATCAAATTGCCCTCGGCTGCATGGCGGTGTCGCGGGAACGCTTTGAGCAAGCCCATGAGCGGTTGCAACGGGCGGCCACGAGTTTGCGCCAATTAAACGAAGCTCCCGAATTGTTGGCTTATTGTTTGGCCTGGTTAAGTCAAGCCTATTTAGCCTTGGGCAATACGGCGGCGGCGCATCGTGCCACCGCTGAGGCGGTGGGTTATTTAGAGACTCGTTTGGCCGAAGGGCCGTTGCCTGACCTCATGGCTTATCGTTATCCCGCGCAATATGTCTGGTGGTATCATTACCAAATGTTGCAAATTGTCTATGATTGGTCTGAGGGTGAGCCGCTGAGTGAGGAGGCATGGCTTTATTTGCACCGTTCCCATGATGCGGTCATGGCGATGATTGCTCATTTAGATAATAAATCGTTACACCACACTTATTTGGCCGAAATTAAGATAAATCGCGATATTGTGCGTGAGTGGGTGACGCGTTCTAGCCGCATGGTGCAAATAGATGAAGATTTGCCTTCGGAAGTCAACCCCAACAAGGGCAATCAAATTGAGCCGCCAGAGGATAAACTCAAGCGAATTTTGGGCATGGCGGCGCACATGAATGAAACGCACGATATTGATGAGTTGCTGAATTATGTGCTTGACCAGATGATAGAGCTAACCCACGCGGAACGCTGTTTTTTGGCCCTGGTTGACCAGTCGGGGCAATTAGATTTTAAGGTGGGGCGGGGCAGTGAGGTTACAGAAGATATACAAGATTTAGACTTACAAGGTTTTGAAAACCTTGCAGGTCTGGAAGATAACGGGCGCGCTGTTAATCCATTGAATGTGATTTATAAAGCGCAGGTGAGCTATACCATTATTGGCACAGTGGCGCAGTCGCGTGAGCCGATATTGTTATATGACGCGCTGGCCGATAAGCGGTTTGGGCGGCAAAAAAGTGTGCTAGATTTGAATTTGCGCTCAGTGTTGTGCGTGCCATTGATTGCGCGCTCTAGTTTGGTGGGGCTAATTTATGCCGATAGTCGCACCATTAGCGGCTGTTTTAATAAAGCGGATTTGGACATGGCGAATATTTTTGCCAGCCAAGCGGCCGTCGCCATTGAAAATACGCAACTGTTTCAGCAAACCAAACAGGCCAATCAAATGTTGGAGGCCTGGACGCGTAGCCTAGAGGAACGGGTGGAAGAGCGCACCGCGGAGTTAAAACAGGCCAATTTAGCCTTGCTTGACCGTGCTTTACAGTTGCAAATTAGTAGTCAGGTGGCACAACAAGTCACCTCTATTTTGTCGCTGCCTGAATTGCTACATCAAGTAGTGGAACTGATTCAAAATACCTCTGGTTATGATTTTGTGGGGATTTGGTTGCCCGTTGAGCGTAAACGGAAATTGGCTTTGCGGGCGGGGACGGGTGAAATTGGGTTGAAATTACAGGCGAAACATCTTGAAATTTCGTTGGAAACAGGCTATGCCATCACGCAAGCCTATCTTGATGGGACTGAGCAACAAGTTAGCCATCATGACCCCGATTATTTACCTATCGAATTATTACCCAATACGCAAGTTGAATTGGTGCTACCCTTACGAATTGGTTCAGAAAATGAGATAACTAATATTATTATTGGCGTGTTAGATATTCATAGTAATCATCAGCAAGCCTTTAGCAATGATGAGAAGATGGTGTTGCAACTGTTGGCGAATCAAATTGCCAGTGCTATTCGTAATGCTCAGTTATATGAGCGCGAGAGCTATCGCCGTCAGTTATACGAAGCCCTAGAAAAATCAGGGCGGGTGTTATCAAGTAGTTTGGACGTGCGGGAAGTGCCTGGGCGCGTGTTGGCGGAATTGGCGACGGTGGTGCCATACGAACGGGGTTTGGTTTTACTCCAACATGGTCAAGAATTGATTAGCAGTGCCAAGCATGGTTTCCCTGAGCATGAAGAAGCGGCTGAATTGCATATTACTATTCGTGAAGACGATATTTATGAGCGCATGGTCAAGAGTAAATCGCCGTTAGTGTTAGATGATGTCATTGATGAACCGACCTGGCATCAATTACCCTGGCTGCCTATCAACCATTCGTGGATGGGCGTGCCGCTGATTTCTAAAGGGGAAATTATTGGCATGTTATCACTGACTCGGCCTGACATGGGGGCGTTTACCGATGATGAGGTTTCCATTGTGACCTCCTTTGCGGCGCAAGCGGCGATTTCGTTGGAAAATTCCAATCTGTATACGGAAATTAAGTATTTGAATGAGGGGCTAGAGCAAGGTGTCCGCGAACGCACCGAGGAGTTAAATCGGGCGTATGCTAGTTTAACACAGCTTAATAAAACCAAAACTGATTTCATTTTGGTGGCGGCGCATGAACTCCGCACGCCGATGACCGTAATTAGTGCTTACACTCAAATGATAAAGGTCAACCCTGCCTTACAAAAAGATGCTAACATGGCAACCGCCCTAGATGGGATTTTATCGGGTTTTCAGCGGCTGCATGAAATTGTCAATAGTATGTTAGATGTAGCGAAAATTGATGCCGATGCCCTGCAAATGCACCGTGAACAGACGTTGCTAGGCATTATTATTGACCGAGCTTGCGCTAAATTTAAGGCCGCGTTTGAGGAACGGAAACTTAACTTAATGATTCAAGGTTTGGAGGGCATGCCTGCTATCCATGCCGATTCGCAATTGTTGTCGAAAGTATTTTATAACTTAGTTAATAATGCCATCAAATATACCCCTGATGGTGGCAATATAGACATTTTATGGCGACTCGTGCCTAATAACGATGAGCCAACGGCGGTTGAAGTAATTATTAAGGATACGGGTATTGGCATTTCACCCGACCATACCGAGATTATCTTTGAGAAATTTTTCCAAACGGGGGAAATGGCCTTACATTCGTCTAGCAAAACGCGTTTTAAGGGTGGCGGCCCAGGGCTAGGGTTAGCGATTGTGAAGGGGATTGTCTTGGCGCATGGCGGCAAAATTTGGGCCGAAAGCCCTGGCAAAAATGAAGAGACTTGCCCTGGCAGTAGCTTCTATGTGGAGTTGCCGTTGCAGTAAATTAAGATATAATACAAAAAAGGGTGAGAGTTTAAACTCTCACCCTTTTTTGTATTATTTTGTTGTGTAATGATTAGTGATATTGAAGCCCTATCACTTTCACAGGACTTACGCAGAACCCTCACCCCGACCCTCTCCCACAGGGCGAGGGAGTAATACTTCCCTCCCTTTGGGGGGGACTGAGGGGGGGATTT
>JFJP01020553.1_pt1 | contig 13614 bp, 9 predicted proteins | sample 431651 | NCBI WGS metagenome assembly JFJP01 (sample SAMN02602958, study PRJNA72255) | Microbial mat metagenome, whole genome shotgun sequencing project. | biome: fresh water; feature: sink hole; material: water; isolation source: purple microbial (photo- and chemosynthetic) mats found in...
CCGGCGTCTCGGCCGCGACGTGCCGACCGGCATCTTCACCAGCCCCGAGATCAGCTCGATCGGCAAGACCGAGCGCGAACTGACCGAGGCCAAGGTGCCCTACGAGGTCGGCCATTCATTGTTCCGGAGTCTAGCCCGCGCCCAGATCGTCGGCCAGACCGTCGGCATGCTCAAGATCCTGTTCCACCGCGATTCCCTGGCGATCCTCGGCATCCACTGCTTCGGCTACCAGGCCACCGAGATCATCCACATCGGCCAGGCGGTGATGGCCCAGCCGGCGCCGAACAACAACGTGAAGTGGTTCGTCAGCAACACGTTCAACTACCCGACCATGGCCGAGGCCTATCGGGTGGCGGCGCTCAACGGCCTCAATCGGCTGTTCTGAGGAGCGCGGGCTTTAGCCCGCGGCGGACGAGCGCGGGCTGAAGCCCGCGGTCCTCGCGCCCACCGCCGCCATCGCCTCGCGCTCCAGCGACCACAGGCGGGCGGTGACGTCGGCGATGCGACGCTCCATCTCGGCGTCGTCCGGCTCCTCGGGCGGGAACATGATCGGTTCGCCGTACGAGACGGCGATGCGCGTGCCCGGCCAGGGCAGGCGGAAGCGGTCCCAGGCCTTGGTGATGTCGAAGTGGCCGAGGGCGCCGAAGCCCATCGGCAGGAGCGGTACGCGGTGGCGGCGGGCGATTTCCAGCGGGCCCGCCTTGGGGCGGAAGATCGGGCCGGTCGGGCCGTCGCAGGCGGTGGCGATCATCCAGCCGTCGTCGATCGCGCGCATCAGCTCCTTGGCCGCCTCCGTACCGCCGCGCCGGCTGCTGCCGCGCACCGTGCGGATGCCGATGCGGTTGAGGTGCGCCGCCATGATCCCGCCGTCCTGGCTGCGGCTGGTCAGCGCGGCGACATGGCGGTGGTGGTGGCAGGCCGCCGCCATGAGCAGGCTCTGGTGCCAGAAGATGCCGACCACCGAGCCACCGGGGATGCGGTCCTCGTGCAGCCGCGCGACCCGCCAGGTCGAGGTCCAGCCGAAGGCGAGGTAATGGACCAGCGCACCCGGAACGCGGATCTTCACGCTTTCCGCCCAGGGGCTGCGCCCCTACGGCCCAGCGGGCCTACCCCCGGCCTATGTCGCGGCTCGGCTGTGTCGCGCAGCTCCACAGGCCGATTCTATGCCGCCACCGCCGCTCGGCGGCCGATGTCATGCCAGGACCGCCGCCAGTTCGCGCAGCACGCCGAGATCGGCGCAGCGCACCCAGTGGCCCGGCTCGGCCTCCTGCAGGCTGATCGGGCCGCTGGTGAAGGCGGCGGCGTGCGTGGGGAAGCGCTTGGCGAAACGCTCGGCGGAACTCGGCTGCAGCGGGCTGGGCGGGTCGCCGGGCAGGATGATGCGCGCCTTGCCGCTGCCCGGCACTGCGCTCATCAGCGCCTGGGTGTAGGGGTGCAGCGGGCTGGCCAGCACCGCATCGACCGGGCCGAGCTCGACGATCTCGCCGAGATACATCACCGCCACGCGCTCGCACAGGTGCGAGACCACCGCGAGGTCGTGGCTGACGAAGAGGTAGCCGACCCCGAGGTCGCGCTTGAGGTCGCTGAGCAGATTCAAGACCTGCGCCTGCACCGAGACATCAAGGGCCGAGACCGGCTCATCGCAGACGATCAGGCGCGGTTCCAGGGCGAGGGCGCGGGCGATGCCGATGCGCTGGCGCTGGCCGCCGCTGAACTGGTGTGGCCAGCGCGTGAGGTCGCTCTTGGCCAGGCCGACGCGTTCGAGCAGCGCGCCGGCGCGCTCACGTGCCCCGGCGGCATCGGCAAGGCCGTGTACGCGGATCGGCTCGGCGATGGCCTCGCCGACCTGCATGCGCGGGTTGAGGCTGCCATACGGATCCTGGAAGATCATTTGGGCGTGGCGACGGAAGCGGCGCAACTCGCCGCCCTCCAGCGCCAGCATGTCCTGGCCAAGGATGCGCACGCTGCCGGCGTCGGGTTCGATCAGGCGCAGGATGCAGCGCCCCAGGGTGGTCTTGCCGCAGCCGCTTTCGCCGACCAGGCCGAGGGCCTCGCCCGGCGCCAAGTCGAGACTGACCCCATCAACCGCTCGGACCGCCCCGACCTGCCGGCCGAGCAGCCCCCGCCTGATCGGGAAGTGCTTGACCAGTCCGCGGATGCTGAGCAGTGGCTCCATGGCCGGAAGGGTACGGGGCACGGCCCCACCGCCAGCGGCCAGCCGCCGCCCCCCTCCCGCACTCCCACGGTGGCGCGCCCCGCCGCCATCTCTACATTCCCGCCTTCCCGTGCGCAGCCACCTCCTCGCCCTCCTTGCCCTGTCCGTGCCGGCCGTCGTCGTCGCCGCCGAACGCCAGGTGACGATCGACGAGGTGCGCATCGAGGGGACCAAGGCGGTCCACCCCGATCGCATCCGCTTCGTCACCACGGTCCGCGCCGGGCGCTCCTACGGAGTGCAACAGGAGCTGCCGCTGGTGCTCGCCGACGACGTGCGCGCGATCGCCCGCATGGGACCCTTCGCCGACCCGCAGCCATCGGTGGTCTTTGGCGCTGATCCGTCGCATGCCGTCGTGGTCATCCGCGTCACCGAACTGCCCTACATCACGGCCCTCGCCTTCGACGGCCTCGACCGCGCCGATTGGAGCGCCGAGAGCGACGTCAAGAAGCGCATGGACACCAAGGTCGGCGGGTACGCCAATCCGCTGCTCCTGCAGAATGACCTGCGTGCGATCGAGCGCTTCTTCCGCGACAAGGGCCATCGCGGAACGGCAGCCCGCCTGCGCCAGCGCGAGGTCCCGGGCGGCGTCGACCTGACCATCGAAGTTGAACTGCCGCCGGCGGTCTCGGTCGGACGGGTGTTCTACCGCAACCTGCCGCGCGACATGCGTCAGCGGCGGCTCGACGAGATCCTCGAGCGCACCCAGGTGAACCGTCCTGGACGACCGTGGCAGCCCGAGCTGCTCGCCCTCGACCAGGGCGACGTGGTGCGCGCGCTGCAGGACGAGGGCTGGCTCGACTGCGGCCTTGACGGGGTCGAGATCGAGCGCACCGACTTCGTCCGTCCGCTCGACGAGCGCCGCCGCAACGGTCCCGAGTTCGTGCCCGACGGCGTCTACGACGACCGCGTCCACCTGCTCTACAACCTCAGTCCCGGTGAGCGCTATAAACTCGGCGGCGTCAGCTTCGTCGGCAATACCGTCGCCTCCTCAGAGGACCTGCGCAGCGCCTTCACCATGGAGGACGGGGCGTGGTTCCGCCGCAGTGATGTGACCCGCGCCGTCGAGCGCGCCCGCCGCACCATCTCCAACAAGGGCTACGCGCGCTGTCGCGTGGTCCAGGAACGTCGCGTCGATTTGGCCGCGCGCACCGTCCACCTGACCCTGCGCTTCGACGAGGGCCGGCCCTACCACGTCGGCCGCATCGACATCCGCGGCAACGAGCTGACCCGCGACGGCGTCGTCCGCCGCGCCCTCGCACTCAGCCCTGGCGAGTTGTGGAGCGATGACGCCATAGACGAAAGCCGGCGCCAGATCCTGCGCGGCGGCCTGTTCAAGGATGACCCGCGCCGGCCGCTCAGCTTGCGCCCGGTCTTCCCCGAGGATCGGCCCGACGAGGCCGATGTGCTGGTCGACCTCGAGGAGGACAGCAGCGGCAGCCTGCAGGTCCAGATCGGCTACAGCAGCGCCACCGGAATCTTCGGCCAATTCGGCTATTCCGAGCACAATTTCGACCTGCTCGGGGCGCTCACCGATCCGACCGGGCGGTGGCGCGGCAACGGCGAGATCCTTTCCTTCGACGTCAACTGGAGCCCCGAGCGCAACAGCCTGTCCTCGTCATGGAGCAACCCGTCGCTGGCCGACGGCCCGTTCAGCTTCGGGGTCGACGGCGCGCGCACCGAAAGCACCCAGCGCGACTGGGATGAGAAGCGCCTGTCCGCCGGCACCTCACTCGGACGGGTGTTCTTCCGTCGCGACCTGCGCCTCGGCCTGAGCTACAACTACACCGACATCGAGGTCACGCAGGTCGACCTCGCGGCGCCGGATGACGCCAAGGTCGGCTCGTACTTCTACAACGCGATCGGCCTGTCGCTGTCCTATGACCGGCTCGACAACGTCCGCCTGCCGACCAGCGGCATCCTGCTGTCGGCCAGCGACAGTTTCCGCGGCGCCGGCCTGCCAGCCACCGATCCGCTCAACGAATACGTGCTCAAGGGCGATGGCTTCCTCCCCCTGCTCGAGGCTGAGGACGGCGGCGTGACCTTCCTGCACTTCGGCTCGCGCTGGCGCCAGGAGACGGCGCTCGGCAAAGACGCCACCATCCCGTTCTACGAGCGCTACCTCGGCGGCGGCCCGGCCCCGCGCCATCGCGGCTTTGGCTTCAACGAACTGACCCCGCGCGCGCTCAACAAGAACGGCTTCAATGCCCGCGAGGGCGGCGACCGCGACCTCATCGCCACGCTCGAACTGAGCTATCCGATCCAGGGCTACAACGAGGGTGTACGCGGCGTCCTCTTCGCCGACGCCGGCAACGTCTGGGCCGATGGCACCAAGGCCGGTCTCAACGACCTGCGCTACGCCTACGGCTTCGGCGTGCGCTTCCCGATGGCCTTCCCGATCTCGCTCGACTTCGCCTGGCTGGTCAAGCCGGAGTCCGGGGAGTCGCGCTCGCAGGTGCATTTCGGGCTCGGGCAAGTCAGGTTTTAGCCGCGGGGCTCTGCCCCGGCCCCCGCCGGAGGGCTTCGCCCCCGGAACCCCCTTTCGACACGACGCTGCGCGTCGACTTGGTGGGGCGGGGTCAAAAACAGGTTCGTTGGGCGCTCGTGGCTCGTCCCGGGGGCGGGCACCACATCGCTCGCCACTCGCTTCGGCGCTCACCGGCGGACGCCTGCCGCAGCACCCGCACTCGCTTCGGCGCTCACCCACGCAGCCTTGGCGCAGCGCACCAGCGAGGCCCGTGGAGAGGGAGAGAAAAGAGGCTTGTGGGTTGCCGTGGGGGCGGGGGGGGTACAGTGTTTTGATCCACCGGAAACACGTTGCGATGAACCAGCCGAATCCGTCCGACATGCCCTCTGCAGACTATGGCGCCGACTCCATCCAGGTGCTGGAAGGGATGGCTGCGGTGCGCAAACGGCCGGGGATGTACATCGGCGATCCGGGCGGTCATGGACTCTACCAGCTGGTCTGGGAAGTGGTCGACAACTCGGTCGATGAGGCGCTCGCGGGGTTCTGCTCCGAGGTCGGCGTGACCATCCACAAGGACGAGTCGCTGAGCGTCAGCGACAACGGCCGCGGCATTCCGGTGGCGCCGCATCCGTCGTCGGGCAAGAGCACCCTGGAAGTTGCGCTGACCGTGCTGCATGCCGGCGGCAAGTTCGGCGGCGGCGCCTATAAGAAGTCGGGTGGCCTGCACGGCGTCGGCGTGTCGTGCGTCAACGCGGTCAGCGAATGGCTGATCGCCGACGTCCACCGCGACGGCAAGCACAACCGCCTGCGCTTCGCCCGCGGCGAGGCCACCGGTGCCCTGGAAGTCATCGGCGACAGCCCCAAGCGCGGCACCTGGATCCACTACAAGCCCGATCCGGCAGTGTTTGGCGCCAACACCATCTACCAGTGGGATATCATCGCCACCCGCCTGCGCGAACTCGCCTTCCTCAATTCAGGCGTGCGCATCGTCCTCACCGACGAGCGCGCCGAGGGCCGCAGCGAGGTGTTCTGGTCGACCGACGGGCTCGCCGGCTTCGTCCGCTTCCTCAACCAGGGCAAGGAGGCGATGCACCCGATGGTGCATATCAAGACCACCACCGAGGACGACATCGACCTCGAACTCGCCTTGCAGTACAACGACGGCTACGACGAGCACGTCCTGTGCTTCGCCAACAACATCAGGAACCGCGACGGCGGCGCCCACCTCGAAGGCTTCAAGACCGCGCTGACCCGCGAGATGAACACCTACGCCAAGGACGCCGGCCTGATCAAGGGCGAGAAGCCGCCGACCGGTGACGACCTGCGCGAAGGGCTCTGCGCCATCGTCTCGGTCAAGCTCTCCGACCCGAAGTTCTCCAACCAGACCAAGGACAAGCTGATCAACGGCGAGGTCGCCGGCACCGTCAGCAGCCACCTCGGCGCTTCGCTCAAGGAGTACCTCGGCGAGAACCCGAAGGTCGCCAAGCTGCTGGTGCAGAAGGCGCTCGCGGCGATGGAGGCGCGCGAGGCGGCGCGCAAGGCGCGCGAGATGACGCGGCAGAAGCGCAAGAGCCTGCTCTCCAGCGCCGGCATGCCGGACAAGCTGCGCGACTGCGAAAGCCGCGACGTGCAGGAGACCGAGATCTTCCTCGTCGAGGGTGATTCGGCCGGCGGTTCGGCCAAGCGCGGCAGCGACGCGCGCATCCAGGCGATCCTTCCGCTCAAGGGCAAGATCGTCAACGTCGAGAAGGCGCGCATCGACAAGATCCTCGGCCACTCCGAAATCTCGGCGATGGTCCAGGCCTTCGGCACCTCGATCGGCGAGGACTTCAGCCTGGAAGGCCTGCGCTACGGCAAGGTCGTCATCATGACCGACGCCGACGTCGACGGCAGCCACATCCGCACCCTGCTGCTGACCTTCTTCTTCCGCCATCTGCCGCAACTGATCGAGAAGGGCCACATCTGGGTGGCGCAGCCGCCGCTCTACAAGGTCAGTCGCGGCAAGCGCGAGGAGTACGTCTTCAACGGCAAGCTGCTCGACGCCGAGATCGTCCGCCTGGGCACCACCGATGCGACCCTGGCCGACGCCGCTGGCGGCCGCGAGTTCAATGGCCACGCCCTCGCCGACCTGGTGGCCGCGCTGAGCGGCTTTGAAGAGCACGAGAGCGCGCTGGCCTTCAAGGGCCTGACCCTCACCGAATACCTCGCGCTACGCACCGCCGACGGCCGTCTGCCGCTCTACCAGCTGCGCCGCGGCGAAGCGATCAGCTACCTGCCCGACGCCGCTGCGCTCGACGCCGCGCTGGCGCTCGGCGGTCCGCCCGGAGCCGATGGCCAGCCGGCGCTGCTTCCCGAGATCATCGAGTTCGCCGAACGCGCAGCGGTCGAGGCGAGCATCGCCCAGCTCAAGCAGCTCGGCTTCGACGCCGGCTGGCTGGCCAACGCCCCCGGCCGCGAACCCAACTTCACCCTGCGCGACGCCAAGGACGAGCGCCGCCTGGGCAGCCTGCTCGAGGTGCTGCCGGCGGTGAAGGAATTCGGCGCCCGTGGCCTCGACATCCAGCGCTACAAGGGTCTTGGTGAAATGAACCCGGAGCAGCTCTGGGAGACGACCATGGACCCGACCCGGCGCACCATGAAGCGGGTCAGCAACAGCGACGCGATCGAAGCCGAACGCATGTTCGCCACCCTGATGGGCAGTGACGTCGGCATCCGCCGCGACTTCATCGAACGCCACGCTCTGGCCGTGGCGAAGAAGATCGACGTCTAGCTTTTTGCTCGTGGGGCGCTGCCCCACGTCCCCGCCGGGGGTCTGCCCCCCGGAGCCCCCGCTCGACACGCTGCGCTGACGCTGGCGAGTCGGGAAGCGACGCGGGTCGCTCCGGGCTTGCTACGTGTTCGCGGGGCGGACCACAGGGAGACCACGGCACCCTTCGCCGCTCACGTGGTCGCTCGCTCCACGGACGTCTGGCGACCCTACTCGCCGAGTCCGTGCACGGTCTTCTGCAAGGGCACAATCCGCTGTCTGACAACTGCTAGAGCAGAAGCAACGATGCCGCTATTCCTCTCGTACACAGATTCGTGCCCTGGCCGTGAAACACACGATGACATAGGCAGCCTTGAAGCCCTGGCGTTTTCCAGACACTTCCACCATGCTGAACACAACGAAGCTCTTTCTTTCGTTGCTCCTGCTGCTCTCCGCTGGATCGGCATGGGCAGGGGAAGCCGCTGAAGCCGAACCGCTTCCCCCTGCTGTCCAGTCGCTCCTCGACAAGGCGACCCAGGAAGTGGCCAAGGAGCGGATCAAGTACGATGCGGCGGCGAAAAAGCTGACCGACAGGCTGTCGGCTGACCTGAAAAAGGAGGTCGAGAAGGCAACGAAAACGGGAAACCTCAAGCTCGCCTTGGCTGTTCAGGCGCAGCTTGATGAAGTGGCGAAGGGTGGCGTTGTGGCAAAGGTTGATGAACAGGCGAAGGATGGCGATCTGTTAGGCGACTCGCAAAAGAACCCATTTGTCGGCACCTGGAACCTTCTGTATAATAACGGTACGCAACGAAGACTGGTCATCGATAACAGATTTGGCGTTTCCGTCATCGGGGGCGCCGGTGCAGGCAGCAGCTACACGCTCTCATTCGACAAGAAGTACAAGGTGTATGTCGGCTATTTCAGCCCCGAGCAAAACAAACCCGAAACATACAGGCTCGTGGGCGGTAAAATCGAAATCAGCCATTGGGCCAGCGGTGGCGACTGGAAGACGATTGCCCCGACCCATACAGCCACAGCGACACGAGAAGAGTGAGGCGGTAGTACCGACATGAAATCCCTTATCCTAATCGCCCTCGCCCTCCATGCCCCGTTCTCCTGGGCAGCCGAGGAACCCCTCAAGCTTCCGCCCGCTGCACAGGCCATCCTGGATACGGCTGAGCGGGCTATTTCAGCCAATCGGGCGAAGTACGACGATGCCAACAAGAAGCCGCTTGCCGATGCCGAAAAGGCGTTGAAGGCTGAACAGGACAGGTTGGCCAAGGCAGGGAAGCTGGAGGAAGCCCTGGCAGTCAAAAAACTGCTGGACTCATTCAGGGATGAACTGGTGGCGAAGGTAGATGAAAAGGCAAAGGAGAAGGGGGATTTGCTGGGACAACGGGAGGTCAGTCCGGCCAAGATGACACCCAAGGAAATGCTCTCTTGGGCAAGATCGACAACATGGGAACGAGAAGACGGATATACAATTACCTGGGACGAGAACGGGTTTTCCTATACAGGCAGAGGAGTGGGAAGAATCAATGGAAGGTATGAATCCGGGACATTTCTCAGCCCTGCTGATCGGGTTGTTTTCTCTGAATACAAAGACGGTTCGTGCCCATGGTTCATCGGAAGCAGGCAGCTGACTCTCAAACGGAATAGCAAGTGAGTCAGACCTGAAACCATTCCATCGGCTTCAGCCTTCCTTGCTTAGTACCTCAGGCTGAGCAGCCTGACGAACCCGATTCCAATCCCATGGGCGATGGCGCGACGGGGCAATAAGCCGCATGATCTCGACGGGGTTTTCATCCTTGGCTGTTCCCAACAGCCAAACGGCACCATCCAGCGCTCTAACCCGTTGTCTTGTCGGTGCCCAAACCGTGCACGGTTTTCTGCCAATAATGTGGCTTGGCGATGACCTCCCAGATCCCCTTCCACGCGGCGATGCTGATCAGCACCCAGTAGAACGGTGAGAGCAGGGCGGCGAGCAGCAGACCCTGCTGGCCGGGACGGCGGCCGTAGAGCGCGGCGGTGACGATGAAGGCGAGGTTCCCCAGGGTCAGGGCGAGGGCGGCGAGGAAGAAGATCACCGACAGGGTGCCCAGCACCGGATCTTCCAGACGGCCGGTGAAGAGCATCTGCCAGGACCACGGCTCGACCGTCGACAACGGGTCGCTCGGTACCGGGTGGCGGGTGGTGAGCAGTTCCCACAGGCGGAAGCCGCGCGCCATGTCGAGGCTCAGCAGGGTGAGATAGACCGCGCTGGACAGCCACAGCACCAGGTTGAGCGCCGACAGCGCGGCGACGCAGAACACGCTCATGAGAAAGCCGAAGGCGCCCCACGGGCCGAGCCGGCCGATCAGCCACAACGGCCGGCGCCACCACACCAGATGGGTGATGAGGTAGCCCTTCAGCCAGCGGCTGCGCTGGCGCAGCCAGTTGCCGACCCGGCTGTTGGCTTCTTCCCAAGTCACCGAGTCGAGCATGCAGGTGCGGTAGCCGGCAACGTGCAGGCGCACGCCGAGATCGCAGTCCTCGGTGACGTTGAACGGGTCCCAGCCGCCGAGCTGATGCAGGATGGCGGTGCGGAAGTGGTTACTGGTGCCGCCCAGCGGCAGCGGCACGCGCAGGCGGGCGAGCCCGGAGAGGTAGCGCCGGAACCACACGTTGTATTCGATCGCGAACCAGCGCGTCAGCAGGTTCTGGGCGTGGTTGTGGTAGGCGAGCTGGGCCTGGATGCAGGCGAGCTCGGGCGGGCTGGCGCGGAACAGCATGACCGCCTGCTTGAGCTGGTCGCGGTCGGGCCGGTCCTCGGCGTCGTAGATGACCAGGAACTCGCCGCGCGCGCAGGCCAGGCCGTGGTTGCAGGCGCGCGGCTTGGTCTTGGGGTGGGCCGGTGGCGCGATGATGACCTCGATCCAGTCGGGCAGGCCGGCGCGCTCGAGCGCCGGCAGGGTCTCCGGATCGTCAGCTTCCAGCAGCAGCTTCACGTCGAGGCGCTCGCGCGGATAATCCAAACCCTGCAGGCTGGCGAGGATCGATGAGGCGACCTCGGGCTCGCGGTACAGTGGCACCAGCACGGTGTAGATCGGCCACGATTCTGCCGGCAGGTCGGCCGGGATCGCCGCCCTGGGCGGCAGCCGTCCGCCCAGGCCGAGGGCGAGCAGGCGGAAGACGATCGCGGCGGCGTAGATGATGCAGATCAGCCCAGTGACCACGCCGAGGCAGGCCAATGCGTCGAACAGCAGGAGATAGGCGAGGACGAGGATGGCGGTGCCCAGCCACGGCTCCTGCGTCGCCGGCACGCCCTTCGGCTTGACCAGCGAGCCGGCGAGGGCGGCGAGGGCGCCGCCGATGAGCATGCCGGTGATCGCCGCCAGCGGGTTGCCCAGACGCAGGTGGATGAGGCGGACCAGGTCGCTCTCGGCCCCGGTCAGCGCCTCGGGGATCCCGGCCAGCGGCGAGGCGACGAGACCTCCGGCGAGGGCGGCAGCCACGCCGATGGCGATCCACCACCAGTGCACGACATGCGCGGCGCAGGTGGCGCGGTTGGCCTGGACGTAGGCGCGCACCAGCGGGTCGGCGCCGCCGGCATCGAGCGCGATCCTGGTCGTGCCGCTCATGGCAGCGCTCCGGCCGGCGCGCTGACCGCGACGCTGCGTCCGCTCGCGGCGTGCGCGAAGACCAGCCGCCAGGTCGGGTCGAGGGCGGCGCCGACCTGGGCCGCCCACTCGACGACGGCGATGGCGTCGGCGCACAGCTCGTCGAAGCCGAGCGCGGCGAGCTGACCGGGGGAATTCAGGCGGCAGGCGTCGACGTGGATCACGGGGGGATGGCTCTCGTAGCGGTGAAGAAGCGTGTACGTCGGGCTGGTGACGCACGTTGCGTCTCCGCCCAGGGCCTGCACCAGGTGCCGCACGAAGGTCGTCTTGCCGGCCCCCATCGGCCCGTCGAGGGCGAGGCGGTCGCCGACCCGCAGGCACGGGGCGAGCCGGCGCGCCAGCTCGGCGGTCGCGGTGTCATCGGGCAGGTCCACAAGCATGGAACGGGCATGCTCGCGAATCGGGACAGGGGGCAATGGCCGGCGCAAGGACCTCCCTTGACCCCCTTCCCCCCGTGCTCTGATCCCGCCCCATGATCCCGCATCCCGACCGCTTCGCCGACCGTCACCTCGGACCGACCACCAGCGAACGCGAGTCGATGGCGCGCAAGCTCGGGCATGCGTCGCTCGATGCGCTGATCAATGCGGTGGTGCCCGCCGACATCCGCCGGCGCACGCCGCTGAACGTGCCGTCGGCGGCCGGCGAGGCCGAGGCCACTGCCGAGCTCGCCAAGCTGGCGGCGCTCAACGAGCCGCGGCGCAGCTACCTCGGCATGGGCTACCACAACTGCCTGGTGCCGGCGGTGATCCAGCGCAACATCCTGGAGAATCCCGGCTGGTACACCCAGTACACGCCCTACCAGGCCGAGATCAGCCAGGGCCGCCTGGAGATGCTGCTCAACTTCCAGACCCTGATCACCGAGCTGACCGGCCTGCCGGTGGCCAACGCCAGCCTGCTCGACGAGGCCACCGCCGCCGCCGAGGCGATGCACCTGGCGGCCGGCAACAAGCCCGACGGCAAGGTCTTCCTGGTCTCGATGAAGGTCCACCCGCAGACCATCGACGTGGTGCGCACGCGCGCCAAGGAGCTGGGCATCGAGGTGCGCGTGGCCGACCACCGCACCGCCGCGATCGACAACAGCATCATCGGCGCGCTGGTGCAGTACCCCGGCACCGACGGCCCGATCCGCGACTTCCGCCCGCTCGCCGCCAAGCTGCACGCCACCGGCGCGCTGCTCTGCGTGGCGTGCGACGCCCTCGCCCTGACCGTGCTTGAACCGCCTGCCGCCTTCGGCGCCGACATCGCCCTGGGCAGCGCGCAGCGCCTCGGCGTGCCGCTCGGCTACGGCGGCCCGCACGCCGCCTTCTTCGCGGTCAGCGAGGCGCTCAAGCGGGTGATGCCCGGCCGCCTGGTCGGCGTCAGCAAGGACCGCCGCGGCAACCGCGCGCTGCGCCTTGCCCTGCAGACCCGCGAGCAGCACATCCGCCGCGAGAAGGCGACCAGCAACATCTGCACCGCCCAGGCCCTGCTCGCCAACATGGCCGCAGCCTACGCCATCTGGCACGGTCCCGAGGGCCTGACCGCGATCGCCACGCGCATCCACCGCCTGACCCGCCTGCTCGCCGCCGGGCTGCAGCGCCTCGGCTACGAGATCCGCACCGAGACCTGCTTCGACACCATCAAGGTCGGCAAGGGCCCGCGCCTGCCCGCCGAGATCCAGCGCGCCGCCGACGCCCGCGGCATCGACCTGCGCCTGCCCGACGCCCAACACGTCGTCGTCGCCCTCGACGAGACCACCGGCGAGGCCGATGTCGTCGAGCTGTGGGCGGTGTTCAATGGCGGCGAGGAGGTGCGCTTCACCGTCGCCGAGCTCGGCCTGCCCAAGGCCGACTTCGGTGCCCACGCGCGCACCGGCACCTTCCTCGCCCAGCCGGTGTTCCACGCCCATCGCAGCGAGACCGCGATGATGCGCTACCTCAAGTCGATCGAAGAGCGCGACCTCTCGTTGACCCACAGCATGATCCCGCTCGGCTCGTGCACGATGAAGCTCAACGCCGCCGCCGAGCTGATGCCGATCAGCTGGAAGGGCTTCGCCGGGCTGCATCCGTTCGCGCCGCTCTCCACCGCGCAGGGCTACCAGCGCCTGTTCGCCCAGCTCGAACAGTGGCTCGCCGGTCGCTGCAGCCGAACTCGGGCAGCCAGGGCGAATACGCCGGCCTGCTGGCGATCCGCGCCTACCAGCGCGGACGCGGCGAGGGCCACCGCGACGCCTGCCTCATCCCGGTCAGCGCCCACGGCACCAACCCGGCCAGCGCCGCGATGGCCGGCCTGCGCGTCATCGCCGTCGCCTGCGATGGCAACGGCAACGTCGACCTCGCCGACCTGGCGAAGAAGGTCGCCGAGCACAAGGCCAGCCTGTGCTGCCTGATGGTCACCTATCCCAGCACGCACGGCGTCTTCGAGCCGGGCATCGCCAGCGCGACCAGGCTGGTGCACGAGGCCGGCGGGCAGGTCTACATGGACGGCGCCAACATGAACGCCCAGGTCGGCCTGACCAGCCCGGGCCTGATCGGCGCCGACGTCTGCCACC
>JFJP01039498.1_pt1 | contig 13609 bp, 12 predicted proteins | sample 431651 | NCBI WGS metagenome assembly JFJP01 (sample SAMN02602958, study PRJNA72255) | Microbial mat metagenome, whole genome shotgun sequencing project. | biome: fresh water; feature: sink hole; material: water; isolation source: purple microbial (photo- and chemosynthetic) mats found in...
GTTGAACAAAAAACAGTTTTCAACTCCGAAAAAATGTGGAGATATGATTTTTTGCGCCTCCATAAAAAGCCGGCTCATATAACAACTTTCAGCTATTATTTGTGGCTGTTTGTATTATATCTTAGTCCTGTTTATGGTTGGTCATCGGTTAAATATATGCTTAATAAATATGGTTACCTGAGAGGAATTCATACAATTTTAATGAGTATTTATTACGGAATTGCTTACTTTACAAAAATAATTATCTGGAAATAAAAAGCATTTACTATTTAACTATTTACTATTTAACTATTAGTTTTTTACTTTCTAACTTTATGAACTTTCTAACTTTAAATTCGCGTTGGGTCCATCGCGCAGGTTAATACTCAAACATCTGACTGAAATTTCGGATAATTTAAAAATTCTTGATATTGGATGTGCTATCGGTCAACTTTGTCGCGATATTAAAACCCTTCATTCTACAACAAAGGTTACAGGCATCGATCCTTCACAAAAAATGATAGAAAGAGCCCGAACTCTAAGTGAGAATACCGATATTCGGTTTATAGCCACTGAAGCCGAAAAACTTCCCGAAAACGAAAAGTTCGACATTGTTGTTTCGACCAACGCATTTCCATATGTTGCAGATAAGAGGTACTTTTTGCAATGTGTACACAATCTTTTAAATCCGGGCGGTCGCTTACTGATTTTGTTTGCCAATACCAATAATTGGTACGATGCCCTCTGGTTAGTATTTGTAAAATTTACAACGTCAAAAGCGCAATATCTTTCGGTAAAAGCGACACAACATTTACTTAAAGAACAAGGATTTATCATTGGAAAAACAGAGCGTATTGAAACTGCATTTTTTATCCCTTCAGTGTATATGATTGAGGCTTTCACCCCTGAAAAAGCTGTCTTCAAAGAATCTAACAACTGATTGAATGGATAAATCGTCCCCAAAAATACTATTCACGTCACCCTGTGGCCCTTATCCGAAACTACCAATAGATAAGGATCCGGTGGATTATTTTTACTATCGGAATACTTACAGGCAGCGCATGTTTCAGTTGCGTTCGTTTCAGAGCTGGCATTCGCTACACTTTTTAGCGCAAAATATTGCGATCGATTCCGTTGTACTCGAAAACCCTTCAATGCAGCGGCTTCAAAAGGAGCTAAATGATGGAAACTACCAAATGATTGCCATCGGATTTACCATCCCTCTCACAGCAAAAGTGATGGAAATGGTGGAGTGGATAAAAGAAACACATCCTTCTATTGAAATTATACTTGGAGGTTATGGAACAGCTATTTTCAAAGAATCTTACGAAATATCAAACCGATTAAAAAGTCTTGTCGATCATATTTGTTTCGGGGATGGAAATCATTTTATGAACGCATTGATTCGTGAAAAGTGGGGAATTGAAAACCAACGCCCCATTCGTCAGGATTTAATTCCATTATCAAACAGCTTTTTTAGAACAAAAATTGAACTCTTCAAACAAATTGTGCTTGTGAGTGGTCTTGGTTGTGTTTATGGATGTTCATTTTGTGCCACTTCCAGTCAGTTCAACAAAAAATACATTCCTCTTTTTTCCGGAGAACAATTATTCGACAGTTTATATCAGCAATTCAAGAAACATCCCGATATTCCCTCAGCCATTATTTACGATGAAGATTTTCTGCATAATCGGAAAAGGGTTTTAGAGTTTTCGGAACATTTTCAAAACAGCGAACTAAAGGATAGTTCTTTTTTGCTGACAATATTTGCTTCTGTACAATCCATAAAAAAATTCAGCATTGAAGAATTGATAGCATGTGGAATTGGCACCATTTTTATCGGTGTTGAATCGCTAAACGAAGAAGTATTGACCACTGAAGGGCTTGTAAAAAGAACGGGCGAAATAAATGACATTTTCAATCAATTACACTCACACGGAATCAATACTTTGGGCTCATTGGTAATAGGTTGGGATAGTCAAACTGAAGAATTGGCAAAAGCAGATGCTTCGCAATTTATTGAATTGAATCCAACCTTTTATCAGGTAATTCCTTTGCATGTTATTCCCGGCACAAAATTATGGGAAGATATGAAACGTGAAAACCGCATTTCGGATAATTATAGTTTTGATTTGGATGGAATTTCTGAAATGAATTTCGACACAAAAACTTTCAGCCATACTGAAACTCTGAAATTGGTATTTACTACATATTCAGGTTTGGTTCATCAGGGTGGTCCATGGCCATTCCGATTATTTGAGAATCTCCTGAAAGGGTACATTAATTTAAAAGATAACAGCAATTCTTTGCTTCGGAACAGAGCGCGGATATATAAATCAATGATTTTTCCTGTCTGTATTTTGGCATTTGCATCCCGTGCTTTTTTTTACGGCAAAGGCTTTCGTCAGAAATGGCAAGCAACCATTAAACTGTTTGCTCGAAATTTTCCATTAAAATTTGACCTGAGCCTTGTTATTTCGCCACTTGTCGTTATCATCCTTTCGGGTATTTATATATATGGTACGCTAAAATTTGCGCTGAGTAAAAATGGCGATCAGCCCGATTATATACGCAAGGAGTATAAAATATAGTAACAACTCAGCCCCCAACCCAGCCCCCTAACCCCCTGAAGGGTAAATACTGAGGGGGAGTTCAGAGGCATTAATAAAAGTTTATTCATTAGACAAACTGACTGTTTTTTTATCAGCAATTTAATTCCTTTATTTATACCAAAATCATTGTTATTTCAATTTGAATGGTGCTGATTTGTAACAAAATATAGCAAAGTAATATTCTATAAAAGTCATAAACTTATTCCAATTAGTCATATTTTCCATTCTCTTCATTTTTTTATATATTTGCACTTTGTCCGCCTGTGGCTTGAAACATGAAAATACCTTTATGCAATTTTCCGATATAATTGGTCAACAAGAGATTAAAAACCGCTTTATACGCTCGGTACACGAGCAACGGATTCCTCATGCTCAATTGTTACGTGGACCAGAAGGTATTGGAAAACTTGGTTTAGCAATTGCTTATGCCCAGTTTATAAGTTGCGAAAACAGGTGGGAAACAGATTCGTGTGGCACATGTCCGTCGTGTGTGAAATTTAAAAAATTGGCACACCCCGATTTACATTTTGTTTTTCCGGTAATAAAACCGGCCGGCAAAACTACCATCATCTGCGACGATTATATTGCCGATTTCAGAGCTGCCATTATCGAAAATCATTATATAAGTGTAAACGATTGGTATGCCAGAATTTCAGGAGATCCGAAACAAGGATTAATCTATTCAAATGAAAGTGAAGAAATTATCCGAAAGTTAAGTCTAAAAACTTACGAATCTGAATACAAAACAATGATCATTTGGTTGCCTGAAAAAATGCATGGCAATTGTGCGAATAAGTTATTGAAAATACTCGAAGAACCACCAGAAAAAACTGTTTTTTTGTTGGTATCCAATTCGCCGGACCAAATTATCACAACCATTTTATCGCGTACCCAGCATATTAATATTCCCAAATTGACTGAGAATGACATTGTGATGGCATTACTTCGGAATTCGGAAATAGAGCTTACACAACAAGATGCGGTAAATGTGTCGCGCATTTCAAACGGAAGTCTTTTAAATGCTTTATCTATCCTGAGCGAAGGTGATGAAAACAAACAAAACTTTGATCGTTTTGTTATGATAATGCGTTTGGCCTGGCAAGTGGGTAACCGCAAAGATCATGGTTCGCTGAAAACACTCAAAAAATGGGCGGATGAAATGGCTGCTCCGTCAACCGGGCGTGAACGTCAGAAAAACTTTCTGACTTATTCGCAACGAATGGTACGCGAGAATTTCATACTTAATTTAAATCATCCCGAACTTAATTACCTGACTACTTTTGAATCAGAGTTTTCAAGTCGGTTTTCACCATTTATAAACGATCGAAACGTAGAAGATTTGATGATAGAATTTGCATTAGCCGAACGACATATTGAGCAAAATGTAAATGCTAAAATGGTTTTTTTCGATTTGGTACTGAAAGTAATTATGCTATTGAAAAGGTAGTGAAAAAGTTTGAAAAGTTTGTAGTTTTTGGTTAAGAAGCGATTTATTGCTCCTGTACAAAGTTTCATATTTTGAAAAAATCTTAAAAATTATTATTCTAATTTTTTCATTTGAATATTAACTCATTGGCAAATTGGCTTATTTTCTCATTTTCTTATTTTCTCATTTTCTTAATTTCTTAATTTCTCATTTAAATATTGGCTCATTGGTACATTAAAAATATCGGCACATTATATAAAATAAATATATCTACAGGCAATAACTCCTGTAAAAAATAAAACTTAAAACAATGGATTACACTCTAAATAATGGAGGTTGCAACATAAAAAAAAGCGGTTGCAACTGCAAAAGCAGACAAAAATTAGGCACTTTCGACTGGTTAAGCGATTTACCTGAAACTCAGCAGGACACTGATTATGTTGAGGTACAGTTTAAAAACACCCGCAAAAGCTATTTCTTGAACAGTATAAAACTTCCACTCGAGAAAGGGGATATAATCGCCGTTGAAGCATCACCCGGACACGATATTGGTGAGGTAACACTGATAGGAAGATTGGTTTTGCTACAGATGAAAAAGAACAATTTCAATCCGGAGCGGGTTGAAACAAAACGTGTTTACCGCAAAGCCAAGGATACCGACATTGAAAAATACAATGAAGCGAAAGCCAAAGAGCAGGAAACAATGATCAAAGCCAGGCAAATAGCCGAAAACCTGAAATTGAACATGAAAATTGGGGATGTTGAATTTCAGGGTGATGGAAACAAAGCTATTTTTTATTACATTGCAGATGAACGTGTTGACTTTCGTCAACTAATCAAGGTTTTTGCCGAAACATTTCGTGTACGCATCGAAATGAAACAAATCGGAGCCCGACAGGAAGCAGGTCGTATTGGTGGTATAGGTCCCTGTGGTCGTGAATTGTGCTGTTCAGGTTGGATGACTACTTTCAATTCAGTTTCAACTAATGCTGCACGACTCCAGGATATTTCACTAAATCCCCAAAAATTAGCAGGACAGTGTGCAAAACTCAAGTGTTGCATGAATTTCGAAGTTGATGCTTATGTTGATGCATCAAAAGATTTTCCGTCGAAGGAGCTGAAACTTGAAACATTGGACAATGTTTATTATCATTTCAAAACTGATGTTTTCAAAGGATTAATTTCTTATTCAACAGCACAGAATTTTGGTGCTAATGTGGTTACTATTAGCGCACAACGGGCAAAAGAAGTTATTACCCAAAACAGAAAAGGCATTAAGCCCGAAATGTTGGATGTGAAAATTGAAGAAAATGAGAATGCTAAAAAAACCGAATATGAGAACGCAGTTGGTCAGGATAGTTTGACCCGTTTCGATTCTCAGAAAAAAAGTTCGGGAAGTAAATCGAACCAACAAAGAAAGAATCAAAATTCAAGGGCTCAGACAGATGAAAAAAGAGACGGACTGAGACCCCCATTGATTATAAAGAAAAATAATTCTGATAATTCAAAAAATGAAGCATAGATTTTTTTTATTCCTTTTAATTATTTTGGTAGCAATATCCTGCTCTCAAAAAGATACATATTTAAAATATTTTACGGTAAATGAAACGGGTTGGAGTAAAGACAGCCTGTACGTTTTTGATATCCAGGTGAATGATTCAGCTGCAATTTACAATCTGTACGTAAACATAAGAAACAGAGGAGAATATCCATATGAGAATCTATGGTTGTTTCTTGAAAAAATAACTCCTGACAGTGTTGTTAGTTGCGATACTATTGAATTTTATTTAGCTGATGACCGTGGAAAATGGTTGGGGACAGGCATTGGTTCAACTTTCGAAATGCCGGTATTGTATCAACAAAAAATAAGATTTCAAACAGCAGGAAAATACAGTTACAAGATTACTCAAGGAATGCGCGATTCTATATTAACTGGTATTAGCGAGATAGGAATGAGATTGGAAAAAGTTGATAATTGACAATTCTAAATTATTAATGCATAATTAGTTATTAAAGTAACTGCAATTCTTTGTTTGATTTTAAAATTGTAAAACTTGTCCGTCCTCTGACGGATAGTAAATAAACAAATAGTAAATAATAAGGTGGGTAAAAATAAATTATCCAAATTTGCCGATATGGAAACATATCCGCATGTTTTTCAGGTTTCGTCTCACGAAGTAAGAAACGGCAGTTCATTTGAATTGAAAGGTCGCTGGAATGAATTTTTTTTCAAAAACAACCATCCTATTGTATTGGAATTAGGTTGTGGAAAAGGTGAATATACTGTCGGGCTGGCCGAACTTTTTCCTGAAAAAAATTTTATCGGAGTTGATATAAAAGGAGCCAGAATGTGGACAGGAGCCAGAACGTCTTTAGAAAAAGGATTGACCAATGTAGCCTTTCTGCGAACCAATATAGAAATGATTCATCACTTTTTTGGGTCAAACGAAGTGAGTGAAATCTGGCTGACTTTTCCGGACCCACAAATGAAAAAAGCAACCAAACGGCTTACTGCTACCAATTTCATGCAATTGTACCAGCAATTTGTAAAACCCGAAGGTATTATTCATTTGAAGACCGACAGTAATTTTATGTTTTCTTACACCTGTTTAATGGTGAACGAAAACAATTATCCTGTACTTTTTTCGACTTCCGATTTGTACGATTCCGATTTAAATGACCCTATTCTGCAAATTAAAACTTATTACGAACAACAATGGCTCAACCGTGGTTTGACCATAAAATACATTAAATGGACACTTGAACCCCGAACCCATTTTGTAGAACCCGTGGAGGAAATTGAAAAAGACAGTTACCGTAGTTTTGGACGAAATCAAAGGTCGGAGAATGAAAATGCAAAAATGTAAAAATGTAAAATGTAGAAAGGCTTTTTGAAGAACTTTTTCAGTTCAAATCTGTTTAACCTTAACTTTCAAACTTTTCAAACTTTCAAACTTTTCAAACTTTTCAAACTTTACAAACTTTACAAACTTCTTAAAACATGACTCTATATCCAAAATTAATTCTTGACGCACTTACACATGTCCGCTACCCTGGAACAGGAAAAGACCTTATTTCTTCAGGCATGGTGCAGGACGATATTCGCATTGACGGCAATAAAATTACATTTTCAATTATTTTTGAAAAACCAAACGATCCCTTTGCCAAATCGGTGGTAAAAGCTGCCGAGCAAGCAATACTCACATACATTGGCGATGACATTGATATTAAAGGCAATATCAGTATTGTGATGAAAGAAGCGCCCAAACCAAAAACCACATCGGTATTGCCCGAAGTAAAAAATATAATTGCCGTTTTTTCGGGAAAAGGAGGCGTAGGAAAATCGACAGTAGCTTCCAATTTAGCCATTTCGCTGGCCAAATTAGGCTATAAGGTAGGTTTACTCGATGCTGACATTTACGGGCCATCCATGCCAAAAATGTTTGGTGTAGAAGATGCCCGACCCATAATGGAAGAAATTGATGGCAAACAAATGATGACTCCCATCGAAAAATATGGTGTGAAAATGCTTTCTATAGGTTTTTTTGTTGACCCGAATAATGCATTGGTCTGGCGCGGAAGCATGGCAAGTAATGCATTGAAACAATTAATTACTGATGCCAGCTGGGGCGAACTCGATTTCTTTGTAATGGATTTACCACCGGGAACAAGCGATATTCACCTCACATTGGTGCAAACCATGGGAATTACCGGTGCAGTTATAGTTACCACACCTCAGGATGTGGCACTTGCTGATGCGCGCAAGGGCGTAAACATGTTTTTAGGCGACAAAGTGAATGTGCCTGTACTCGGATTGATTGAAAATATGTCGTGGTTTTCACCCGCCGAATTGCCCGAAAATAAGTATTATATATTCGGGAAAGATGGTGGCAAACGATTGGCCGAAGAATTAAACGTACCATTGCTCGGACAAATTCCGTTGGTTCAAAGCATACGCGAACAAGGTGATGCCGGTCGTCCGGTTGCAGTAGATTCCGAAAGTATTATTGCTATTGCTTTTCACGATTTGGCTGAAAAGGTGGTTGAAAGGGTAAATTTCAGAAATGAAAATTTTGAAGCAACAAAAAAAGTACAAATGGTGAGATAATAAAATTGAAAAGGAACCGGGTGAAAATTCGGTTCCTTTTTTAATTGAAATTAGAGTTTTATTGAAAATTCAAAGTGTCCTCCAAAGCCTAGTTCAACTATTTTTTGAATTGTTGAAATTCGGGCTTCTTTAATATTGTTCTCTATTTTTGAAATATATGATTTTGTAGTACCAACTTTTTCTGCGAGTTGTTCTTGTGTCATCCCTAATTCCAAACGTGTATCGTGGATTAATGCACCAATTTTGAAGTTTTCATAACCGGTTTCCAATTCTTCACGTTCCTTTGTCCCGCGTTTGCCGTAGTTCTTTTCTTTGAACTCTTCAAGATTCATCAAGTTTTTATTCTTCATTTTGTTCATAGCTTTTTTTTATTTTGGAGAATTTACGATTTCCAATTCATATTCTAATTTTATTTTAATAGCTAATTCAATTTCATTTTTTGGTGTTTTTTGCGTTTTCTTTTGAAAACCATTCATTATAACTACTAAATGTCCGTGGTCAAAAAAACAAAAAATGCGAAATATGTCGCTCCCATGTTGAACACGAATTTCGTAAAGTCCGTCCGTATTCTCAATGTGTTTCAGATAAGTTTCCGGAACTCTTTGCAAGTCTTCAACCAACTGAAAAGTCCAAATGATTTTCGCTTTTATTTTTTTTGATTGTTTGTCAAAGAAATTCTGAAAGTAGTTTTTATAAAACGTAATTTTCCTGTGTTTCTGATTTATTTCCACTATGCAAAGATAATGAAGTTTTCCTAAAGTGAAACTATAAAATTTACAAATAACACAAAAATCGTTTGAATATATTATTTTTCAAACATATCCTTCATTATATTACTCTGATATCAAGATCTCTTTGTTTATTCAATTCGGAATATATCCACTTTCGGTAATCACTTTTTTACCAGCATTTGTTAGAAGCAATTCATAAAGTTTGTATGCCATTGACGGTTTATCCAAATCGGAGCGAATAATAGCAAATACGTCGGCTGTAAAAGGATATGATCTTTTCTTTATGGTGTTTTGTACTGGAGAAATTCCATCCACCCCGATGGTCTTTACCAGTTCATTGTCTCTTACTATATTTTCTTTATAGTAGTAAACAGTAAAGCATATACCATTCACATCATTACGGATTGTGGTAAAAGCAAGCATCATGCTCGACAACATTTCTACAGGCCAACCCGGCATAACCAACCCTTTCATCACTAACGATTCCATCAGCTCCTGACTGCCTGAATTAGCATTTCGCACATAAGGATTGATTTTTGCATCCTTCCCTCCCACTTCTTTCCAGTTTGTTATTTTGCCCATGTAAATGTCCTGAATTTGTTTCGTGGTCAATGATTTTATAGGATTGGCAGGGTTAACAATAAAAATTAAAGCGTCAAGAGCAACCGGAGTTTCAATTAAAGTTACACCTGCATTTGTCGAATATGCTTTTTCATCTTCGGACATTTCTCGAGCAGAGAGAATAAAATCTGTTTTTTTATCAATTAAGTTGATAAACGAATTATGAGTTTGCGAGGTTTTTATACGTTCTGAAAAGAAAGTATAGGGAATATCTTCAAAGTTGGGTTGTATTCCCCATGTACCGTCCGATTCGAGATGTTGTCTCCAATCGTAACGGCAACCCAATAGTTTACAGGCAATTATTGTTTGTAAAGGCTCAGTTGATGTTGAACCATCCACCTTTGGATAATTGTCAACCGTAATTCCATCAATAACAAATTGATTGTCAAAAATATTGTCCTTACATGCAAATAGAACAATGCTTAGAAATACTAATGAATAAAATCTCAAATGTTTCATATATTGTAATTTACTGATTATTTATTATTTAAAAACGTGGTTCTAACATGCTTCAATATTCTAAACTCTCAATATTTATTGAAATGATAATGTCAATTATTTGAAAGTACAAATATATTGAAATTTAAAAATAATAAGCGTATTTTTATGTAACTTTCAATTATCTTTTTTTTTATAAATATACATTAAATGCAGTTTTATAAATCCATTATTCTTAATATGATTATTAAACAATAATTTTTCTTATTTTTCAACAACTTGAATCTAGCAAAATATTCAATAACCAAATTGCATTAAAAAAATAATCATCTAATTAAATATTATTTTTTCATATCTTTACGGCGCAAAAAAACTTTTCAAATTAGTAAACAAATCCAAGAGTACTAATACTGTAAAAAAACACAATATGAGACCTACGATTATTGATTTGCTCAACACAAGCGTTGAAAAATATGCTCAGAATCCATTCCTTTGGGAAAAAGTGACCACCGAATTTGCACCTACCACTTATCTTGAAACGCAACAACAAGCGCAAATTTTTGGGGCGGGATTACTTAAACTGGGCGTTAAATCGGGTGATAAAATTGCTCTTTTGTCGGAAGGCCGCAATGCCTGGATTATCAGTGAGCTCGGAATACTTCATGCAGGAGCTGTAAGTGTACCCTTATCGATAAAATTAGAAGAAAGCAATGATTTGATATTCCGAATTATACATTCAGAAGCAAAACATATTGTAGTTTCAGGTGGTCAGTTGCGAAAAATACGCGCTATTGCCACTTTGCTACCCGATATTGAAAAGGTGATTGTTCTTGATGAACAAACTGAATACCTAGAAAAAGAAATTGCTCTAAGTACATTATTAGAAGCCGGAAAAGAATTTCAGAAGAAATTTCCCAATAAATTAGATGAACGTATCAAAACCATTCAACCTGATGATATTGCTACCATAAGCTATACTTCGGGTACTACAGCCGACCCCAAAGGTGTGATGCTTACCCATCGCAATTATACCGCCAATGTGGAGCAAGCCTTGACATTGATGACGATTCCCACCACTTACCGAACCTTAATTATCCTGCCTCTCGACCATTGTTTTGCGCACGTGGCAGGTTTTTACAGCTTTATGGCTTCGGGTGCAAGTGTAGCTACTGTTCAGTCAGGCAAGACAGGATTGGAAACATTGAAAAACATACCCATAAATATAAAGGAAATAAAACCCAATCTTTTGCTGAGTGTTCCGGCTCTTGCCAAAAATTTCAGAAAAAATATTGAATCAGGCATTCATGCCAAAGGCCCAGTTATTACCGGATTATTTAATTTTGCACTGAAATTATCCTATTCGTACAACAAGGAAGGATTTAACAAAGGTGGTTGTTTACAAATCATTGTAAAACCTTTATTACAATTATTTGATAAAATTTTATTTTCAAAAATCCGTGAAAGTTTTGGTGGACAAATTGAGTATTTTATTGGTGGTGGCGCTTTGCTCGACATAGATTTACAACGATTTTTTTATGCCATCGGTATGCCTATGTTTCAGGGTTATGGCTTATCCGAAGCTACACCAATTATTTCGTCGAACGGATTGAAACGTCATAAACTCGGATCGTCAGGTTATTTGGTTACTCCTATGGAATTGAAAATTTGTGACGATGCCGGCATTGAGTTGCCCAACTATCAAAAAGGCGAAATTGTAATCAAAGGCGAAAATGTAATGAAAGGATATTACAAAAACGAAAAAGCAACTGCCGAAACAATTAAGGATGGTTGGTTGCACACCGGCGATTTGGGATATATGGACAACGATGGATTTTTATATGTGATGGGACGATTTAAAAGTTTGCTTATTTCGAGTGATGGTGAAAAGTACAGTCCCGAAGGTATTGAAGAATCGATGGTTGAAAATTCATATTTCATTGACCAGGTAGTATTGCACAACAATCAACATCCCTATACATCTGCCATCATTTCGCCCAATAAGGAAGCATTGAAGCGTTATGTACACCGCAAGAAACCGGAATTCGTGTGGGAAAGCAAAGAAGCCAAAACTTTGGCTCTAAACAAATTACAACGCGAAGTAAACGAATATCGCAAAGGCGGCAAATACGAAGGTATGTTCCCCGAACGTTGGTTGCCTTCGTCAATTGCAGTTATTGGCGAACCTTTTACCGAACAAAATGGTTTAGTGAACAGCACCATGAAAGTAATACGTGCTAAGGTGGAGGAACGCTATGCCGACCGAATTACATACATGTACGAAGCCGGAGGAAAAGAAATTGTGAACGAAAATAATATTACAGCACTTTGCTGAATTTCATTAGATTAAAGAACAACGCCGATAGCTATCGGGGTAAAAACAAAAGACAAGAAGATAGATTTATGATTTGCTCTTCATTCATTTATTTTTAAACATCTTGCAGTCAAATTATAATAACTTAAAATATGAAGAAAACAATTTTAATTTTAATTTTCTCCATTGGATACTTTTCAATGGCAGAAGCACAAAAATCAGAAAGTGATTTAAATGTAGGTTTAATTATTCAAAAAACACAACATTTGTATTGGGAAAACGGGTTTGGAGTTGATTACACTTCGGATGCTTTACTGAAAAAGCACATTCATCTCAAAGCAGGTTACATTACAAGTAGGTTGGGCAGTTGTATGCTATCCAATGCAGTAAAACAAGACAATTTATTATTGGGAGTTGATTTTCGTTTTCGGCCGCAAGAACCTTTTCAGATTTTTGCAGGATTAAATACAGGCTTTTTTTATGCTGATTACGAAAATCCGGCATTCGATGTTTTGCCAAATACTTCCTTGCTTCTTTCTGCTGAAACAGGTTTGATTTACAAGTTTCGATATCCTTTTATTACAGTGGGTCTTTCAGCTGGTTATAATTTTATTAACGGCGATGGATTTACTAAACCCGGAACACTTTTCCCTTTATTTTACAAAATGAGTCTATATTACAAATTAGGATCTAAAAAATAAAAAAAGTGTTATAATATTTTTTCAATAAATGCTTTAACAAATTACTGAATACCATTTTTTTTCTAATTTCTTAATTTCTAATTTCTTAATTTCTATTACAAAAAAAATGAAAACTAAAAATTTATTCCCAGTTATATTTGGATTCATCCTTGTATTTTCAGCATGTAATCCAACTCCCGAAATTGATGACACGATGCTCGACAGTGGAAAATTTTCGTTTGCCATTCCCGATTCACTTCAGAAGCGATTGGTTTCGAATTATATTTCGAACCCTACCGAAATACAAAAGAACACACCGGTCATCATTTGTGCTCATGGTTACAGTGCCACCACTTTCGAGTGGGACGAATTTCGCGAATATGCCGATTCAGCAAAAACGTTTTATGTGTCGCAAGTTCTTTTGGGCGGTCATGGTCGGTCGTACAAAGATTTTAAAAATGCAACATGGGAAATCTGGCAAAGTTCTATCAGAGAGGAGTATGCTAAATTGAGTCAGAAAGGATTCAAAAAAATATATTTGGCGGGTTCTTCAACAGGTGGACCACTTATTATCCAAATGTTTAATTCAACTATATTTACAGATTATAAAGGGCTTAAAGGGGTATTTCTAATTGATCCTATCGTTGTTTCCTCCGACAAGCAACTTTCTTTGGTTGGTTTGTTAGGTCCGGTTTTAGGATAT
>JFJP01010947.1_pt1 | contig 13607 bp, 7 predicted proteins | sample 431651 | NCBI WGS metagenome assembly JFJP01 (sample SAMN02602958, study PRJNA72255) | Microbial mat metagenome, whole genome shotgun sequencing project. | biome: fresh water; feature: sink hole; material: water; isolation source: purple microbial (photo- and chemosynthetic) mats found in...
GATTAAGTTGTTTTTTCTGTTCATATCTAAGTAGCTAATATGATTTGGTGGGATTTGTCAATTTTGGTATGGGTTTGGGTATAAATTTTAAATCCAAAGCAATTTTACAGTTAATGCTTGAAAATCAAAAAAATAAATTGGAAAAGTCCTTTAAAAATTACTCCCAATTAATACTCAAAGCGTAATAAGAAATACTACAAAAAATAATTAGAGTATTCTTGAGCATAAAGATTAAAAAACTAATTTTATAAATAACATAGTCAATATTACAAAAACTACGATAATTAAAAACCAACTAAACAGAGAAATTTTTGAATCTTCTTCTTCTGTTTGAATTTTTCTTGCTTGATCTTGTTTTAAAGGTTGCTTTGGAGTAATCAAAACTTCTAAATTTTTCTTCTTTTAGTATTATTTTCCACATTTTCAAAGTTAAAAAGTTGTTCAGTATTTAGCATTTCATTTTCTCCAAGAAAAATATCTGTTGGATATTGCCTCTTTACTTCGTTCAAAGCATCTTTAGTGGTTTTATAACTGCATTTGACTAATTCATAAGCAGATCTATTTCGTCCATTTTTAAAATACTCTGCTTCACAAAAATATTTGGATAATAAATTTTGTGTTTTGCGTTCTATTTCAAAAGCTTTTCTGGAAAATTTTGCAAAATAAACTATTTGCCAGTCAGAAATACTTCCATAACAAGTTTCATTTAACGTCTTTTTTCTGTTTTGGATGTTTTTTGAGAAGCCGACTTTTACTACTTTTTCAATTTGGGAGATAGTAATATAAGTATAATTTTCTATATTTTCATACCTACTTATACACCTTCCTAAATGAATTTTAGATATCTCACACATAGCACAATGTCCATGTTTTTCCCGCATTGTATGACCATTTTTTTTACATGGAATTACACCAATCGCAAAGTCAATTTTATTTTTCTTCATATAAATTTTGTAGTCCTTTGTACTAAACCCTGTTGCGTCAAAAATAACATTAACAGGGATTTTGTATTTTTCAATAAACTCTTTTTGTTCATTGGTTAGTTGGAGCATATTTTATAAAAAAATATAATAAAAAATAAAACCAAACTAAAATTTATTTGTCAACATAAACCTTAAGTTTTAGAATAAAAATTTTTACTTTCCGCTGTTTTTCAGAATTAGTCCAAAAACAGTCTAATTACCCCGAACCATTGAAACTCAACTTTGCGTGTTGCCATTAAGCCAAAAAATTGTACAAGGATATTAAAATTAAGCTGAATTTTGGTCAAACTTACGACGCTTTCAAAATCAAAAAACTCAATTCTAGCTCTGAATTTTGGTCTAATTTTACTCCAAATTTTGGCAAACCTTGACGCTTATTTTATACCATATTTACGATGTTTTCTCAAGTTTCAGTGGTTCGGGGTAATTAGTCAATTAAAATCAATAAATTGTCCACAAGGTTTTCAAAAATTTCTAGAATTTGCCAAAAGGTTTCAAAGGCGATTTGTGGGCTTGGATATGCGTTAAACATCGCGTGGAGTGGACCATCATCACCGCCAAGATCTGACATATAATAAAAATTGTCCGAGGTTGTTAGTTTGCCAAAAAAGTCCCAAAGTTCATCCAAATTAATTTTTTGATTTTCAGTTTTCTGATTTGTTTCGATTTCAATTTCACTTTGATTTTTGGAATTTGGCAAATTTTCTAAAGTTTCTGAGCTTTTTATGTGCGTGTTTACGGAATTCAAAGCATTTTTTTGGTTTTTGGGAAAGTAATCTTTTACTTTTTGGCTTAATTCTGTCAGTTTTGTATAAATTTCGCCCAGCTTTTCAAAAGATTTATCTTGGTTGGGATTGCCAAGCCACGAAATCAAACTTTGTTCCGAATTAGTCCAAGAAGTTGTTCTATTTTGGAAAATCTCTTGATAAATTGGTAGTTTTGAATGCGTGGAATTTGAAGCTAAACTGGAATTTGAATTGTAATCTGAAAAAGTGGAAACCAAATCTGAATTTAAAGTCAAATCCTCCTCAAAATTAAGCAAATCGCGAACATTTACAAAATTCCAATTCGGCTCCAAAGTCCTGAGCAAATCTTTCCAAATTTCAAAAATATGGCTGCCGTTGTGTTCGCCAAAAATCTCAAAATCCGTGCCCAAAACTTCCAAATTTCCCTCGTAATTGGCAAAAAATTTTTTAAATTCATCGGATCTATGCGTAAAGAAAAAAAACATTGTGGCGTCAAAATTAGCCAGAGCAAGTTTCAATTTTGGTTTTAGTTCTGAGTTTGAAATTGAATTTTGAACTGAATTGTTTGAGACTAAATTTGTTTGAATTTGGTCACCTAGAATTGCCAAGTTTGGAAGTTTTTTAGGAAGTTTAGCTGATTTTTGCAAACTTTCTAAATTGTTTTCTAAATTATTTGAATTTGATATTTTGGAAACTTCTGAGACTTCTGAATTGTTTCCTGAGTTTATGGAATTATAATTTTTTAGGTTTTTGGCAAGGTTTTTGGACTGGCTAATAATTTGAATTTGATAGTTGAGATTTGTCACCATTTGACCAATTTCTACATTGAAAATGAGCTCCGTGTTCCGAAAACTCACCGCTTTATAATCAAAAAGTCGTTGCAAAATTTGGTTATGTTTTCCTACTTGTCGCCCAAACTCCACTTCACAAAGTAAACTTGCCAAAGAATGATAATAAGTTTCGGCCATTATTTCGAGTTTTCCAGTTGCCAAAAGTTGCCTAATCAAAGCCAAAATCTCCGTCCCAAATTGGCTTTTTTTCACTTGTTCCAAAAAAGTTCCTGAAAGTCCCAAGGTCAATTTCAAGTTGGGTAATTTTTCCATTTGAGTTAGCCAAAACTTGAGCGTTGGTATGTAAGAAGTGGTCGCAACTTTGTCAAAAATCGCACTATTTCCATACAAAAAATCGGGATTATCGCCGCTTGGGCCATTACAAAAATCATCAAAAGGAAAACTGGAAATTGAATTTTGGAAAACTTTCAATGGAAATTCAAATGGAGATTTGAAATCAGGTTTTATTTTGCTAGAAAGGCTGGAATTTTCAAAATAGTTCGCAGCGTTTTGTGCAGAGTTTTGAGTTGAATTATTCTGAGAATTTAGTTCTAATTCTTTTGATTTTAATTCGGAATTTTGGTTGTTTTGAGTTTGATCAATTTTGCCAAATTCGCTTTCTGTTTTTTGGTTAATTTTGGGATTTTGGCTGACGGGAATTGTCAAACCTGGAAATCTAATTGAATTTTTGACCGAATTTTGAGTTGAATTTTCTGTCAAGTTATTTGAATTTGTCAGCTTTTGAGTTGAATTTTCTGAATTTTGATTTTCTAGAGAATTGAGTGAGCTGGGATTTTGGGAATTTGGAAGTGAGTTTAGATTTTGGAAACTTTTTTGAAGTAAGTCTTGAAAATTAGTCGGCAAATTGAGTCGAATTGGCTGATGAAGCTGAAAATAAAGACACAAAGTTTTGGATTTTAGATTCATAAAACTAGAAAATTTAGTAAAAAAAAAGAACAATCAAACTTAACTTTTTGGTCAAAAAATGGTTAAAAAAATAGCCAAAACACAAATTCGGAAAACTTGAAAAAAATGAAACTTTCAAAAATACGTTGACTTTTTGCAAAACCACTTCAATTATTTAGATAAATTTTGGAATTGGAGTTGAGTTTTGAAATTAAAAAAAGCAAAAAAATTCCGTAAATTATTCAAAAATCCTGTATTTGTACTTTGATTAGAGAAATAGTCAAAAAATTATTCCAAGTAAAATTTTGGTGGATGCGAGGTTTTAAATTTGAGCTTGAGTTTGGAAAAATTTGGAAACTGATAATACAAATGACATTTTTTTTGTTTTGTCAAATAAGAAAAGTTAAGTAAAAATCAAGCAAAAATCAAGCAAAAATTAGAATTTATTTCCAAAAATTATCAAAAATAAAATACAAAACTTGAAAAAAATAAAATTTACAAATTCTATTGACGAAAACTGATTTCTTTGCTATAATTGGAAAATAAAAAAACAAAGTAAAAATATTTAAGAAACTAAATTAAGAAACTAAATTCCAAAATTTTTCAAGCTTTCTCGCAAATTCCAAAAAGAAATCACAAAACAAAATTCTCGGACTTTAAAGATAAAAAATTTGTCAATTGAAAATCTGTGAAAAAAACTGGAAAATAAAAAAACTTTTTAAAAATAATCAAATTTAGCCACAAATTGAATTAAAGAATTAAAAAAACAAAGTTGAATTAAAGAATTAAAAAAACAAAGTTGAATTAAAGAATTAAAAAAACAAAGTTGAATTAAAATCAAAATCAAATAAACTTACTAAATATGTTTCAAAAAAAACTCAAAAACGACTTGGAAGACGAATTTGGCGAAGCTTTGCAAAATCCTGAATCTTTGGCTCCACGCTCGAGGCAAAATAAGCGTCTGATGTTGATTAATGAAGCCCAAATCGAGACTTTGAAGAATGGAAATTGGAGAAATGACAAACAAAAAAATTCGCAAAACTCAAATCAAAATTTGCAGGAAAATCGCAATTGGCAAAATAATAATTCTAATTTAAATAATCCAAATCCGTCAACTTCTTTGCAAGTCACAAATTCAGAAAATCTAAAGTCATACAGTGAAGACTGGCAAATTGGCCGTCTCAAAAATCCTAGAAATTTTAACGAAAAAAACCAGGTAAATTTAGATCAAAACTCAGAAAACCCAAAAAAAAGTTCCAAATTTAGAAATCAAAATACAGAAAGAGAATATGGCTTTGACGACGGTTTTGGAGATAGTTTGGAAGGTTGGAACAATCAGCGAAATGCTCAGCAAAACAATCAAACAAAAAACCAATTTGAAAGTGAAAAAAAGTTTACGAGTTTTGAAAATTCTCAGCGTCCTGAAGCCAAAAATAACCAAGACAATTTTGAAAAATCTATAAAAAAAAATAAATTTGGACAATTTTGGACAATTTTGCTGGTGCTTACTTTGATTGTGGGCTTTAGTTTTGGGAGTTTTTGGATTCTACAAACTGAAAAAGTCAAAAATGAAAAAATTGCAACAGAATGTTCTGAGCTTATTTTGGAACTGGACAAAAATCTGGGACTGAATTGTCAAAAAATAGGTAATCCAGTGTTTGGAATTTGGAATAATCAAAATTTGGGCAAAAATCTTGCTGAAAATAAAGCCAAAATTGAAACCGCTAAAACTACACTAAACGGCGAAATCGACACTTTGAAAAATGAAATTAACGCAAAAATTGTCAAAATAGAAACTGGGAAACTGGCAACTTCTGAGCAAATTCTGGAATTCAAAAAAACTGAAAAAACTGAAAATCTGGGAAATTTGGAAAATAACTCTGTCAAAGCTAATTTTTTGAAAAATCTACAAATTAAAATGGATCAAAAAGTCAAAATTACCAAATTGGATCGTATTTTGACAGTAAATCTTGATGAAAAAACCAAAAAGTTAGAAGGACTTATTAACAAAAATCTTGATCTATCCGAAATTGGAATTGAGAATTATCAAAATTATCTCAAAAATTTGCAAACTAATCCGAACTTAACCATTCAAAATAACCCAAACTTGGACTTTGGCGAAAACAGCAGCCCAATAAATCCAAATAAAATAGATTTGGTCGCCCAAACTGATGAATTGGAAGGTAAAACTCGCGAACTCCAAACCAAAATTGACGAATTTATTGCAAAAAACCCCGACAAAAATAAAAGAAGGCTTCTCAAACTTTACAAAAACCTGACTGGAGCTCAATTCAAAGAAATTTACAATAATTTTGTTTATCAAAAAGTGGGTGAAAAAGCCAAAGAAATTGTGATTTTGGAAGACAAAGTGGCTGATGATTACATTGCCAAATTGGCTGAAAAGCGTGGCTATCTTAGGAGAGTCCAAGCAGACGAATCAAAACTTGAGGAAATTGATGGACAAAAACTCCAAACCGAAGCCAAAAAAGCCTTTGAAGAACTAAAAACGGAAGTCAAAAAAGAAAATTTGGATATGGTTATGGTTTCAGGTTATCGGGCAGTTAAAGAGCAGCAGGGAATTTTTGTGGACAGACTTGGCAATCTTGCGACAATTTCAAGTATTAAAACTGGTAAAAGTGACGTGGTTTTGGACAAACTGTTGGAAACTACCTCAGTCCCTGGGTATTCTCGTCATCACACGGGCTACACTTTTGACTTGGGTTGCGGGAGTACCGAGCTGACCATCTTTAAGGACACTAAATGCTACGAATGGCTTTCCAAGGATAATTATCTCAACGCCAAACGCTTTGGATTGATTCCAAGCTACCCGGAAGGCGGTGGAGTGCAAGGCCCTGACCCTGAGGCTTGGGAATATGTCTGGGTTGGCTCTGATATTTTGCAAAATAAGAAGTAGTTTTTGACATTAAAAATTATAGCTAAAAAATAATTTAGAAAATTTTATCGACCGGGTCGATCGGGAAAAACTTTTCAGTTGTCAAAATAATTATAATATAATATTCGAGGAAAAATGACTAAAACCTGGCAACCAATAACTGGAAATTAATCTGAAGCTCAACAAAATTAGTTTTTAGCAATGATGAGTAGATTTACCAACTCTAATAAATTAAAATAAGGGTTTCTAAAAAAGTATGATGGAAAATTTATGGCGATTTAAGTTCTATCAAATATGACAGATTAATTCCAGTCAAGTATATGAGTTCCAATTCCAATTATTTTCCAAAGATAAATTTAATTTCTGTGTCTAAAAAACTACACTTCAAAAATGACCTTTAATGGCCTTTAATAATAAAATTTACTTCTTTATGGAAAAAATAAACCTTCTACCCTTAGTAATTTTAATAAAGGAGATTTTATGTCTATTAATAAAGGTAATTTTTTTATAAAAGTCTTTTGACCATATTCTAGAAATTTAAAACCTGAGAAAAATGGTTATTTTGGCTAATTTTAACCTAATTTTTGGTCAGCTTATGCTTTTTCAAAAAAGTAAAATGTCAAATGAATTGATAGAATTTAATAAAACATATATTGATCAAAACGGTAAAGAACAAACACTTAGTGATGAAAAAATCCTTCCAAAAATCTAGCTTCCAAACTTTTTGATGAAAATGGTATAAAAAATGATTATCTCCAAAATTGTAAAAATAGTGAGGGTAAAATGATTTTTGATATTTTTAAGGAAAGTTAATTAAAAAACTTTTTGCGGGTATTTTTTCTCCAGATTAAATAAAATTGTCTAAAATTAACTAAAACAGAATGAATTTACCAGCTAAATTTGAATAAGATAAATTTAATAATAAACAGCAAACATCACTTTTCATTATTTCAAAAACAAAAAAAACCTCAAAAATTAAATAAAGTAGAAAAATTCAAACAAATTATTTCTGACGGAAGAAAATAAAAATTAGCAAAATAAACTGAACTAGGATGATCAAAAACTTGACAAAAGTCGCCATAAAAAGACCAATTTGGGCAGAAATTAGCAAAATAATTGTCGTAAAAATCAAAACTTGAAGCTTGGAAAAGCCAAAATTAGCCAGTCTGTGATGCCAGTGAAGCTGACTATCTCCTGCCAAAATACTCTGTTTGTGGCTAATTCTTGTGAGCATTACAAAAATAATATCCAGCACAAACCAGCCCAAAATAGTTCCCGCAGTGGCAACCTTAGCCCCACCCAAAATTGACAAAGTTCCAATCATAAAGCCAATTATCAGAGAGCCGCCATCTCCAAGGTAAGCTTTGGCTTCTGGGAAGTTAAACGGCAAAAATCCCAAAATTCCCATCGCCCAAATCATAGCAAAAATAGCGATAAGTGGCTGATTTATCTGATTTGCTGTGGCTGCAATTGTCAAAAAAGTGATTAAACCAATCGTGGCACAAAGTCCGTCTGAGCCGTCCACAAACTTGGTCGCTGAAGTGCAAAAAAGTAGCCAAAAAAAAGCCAAAAACTGAGATAAATTCAAACTAAAAATTCCAAAATTCCATCTAATTTTTCCAAAATTCACAGTGTCAAAAGGATAAGACAAAACCTCGATTTTGAGACCTCCGAGCCAAACTGCGACAAAAATTGCGAGAATTACTTGGAGAATATAACCTCGCCTAGAAATCCTATCAATATCGTCCAAAAATCCAATTAAAACTAGCCACAAAACTACTAAAACTAGCCAAAAAAGTTTGAAAGGATAAATTAAATCTGGCAAAATCAAAAAACCAAATTTGTGAAAAAGCCAAACTAAACTAATTGAAAAAGTAGAAACCAAAACAAAACCGAACCCACCCAAAAGTGGAACTGGATTTTTTTGAAATTTACGATTCGGGGCCGAAAGTGCTTTGTCCAAAATTTGAAATCTGGTCGCAAACTGAATACTCAAAAAAGTTCCCAAAAAACTCAGAAGAAAAATTGCCAAAAAGCCAAAAAAGCCAAAAAAGCCAAAATTTAAAAAACTTAAGCCAAAAAAGCCAGTGCCAAAAAAATTCTTCCAAAAAATATCAAAATCTTGCAAATTCATAAAAAACTCGTGAACAATCTTTGGAAAAATGTCAAAAAATTAAATTCAAGAGACTTTTTTTTGGCAGGATTATTTTAAAGATAGTTAAAAGATAGTTATTTTGTTAATAGTGTTTTTAGTTTCCCAAGTTTGGATTAAAATTGTTCAAAATCAAGTAAATATTTAGAGCTTTAAATTTTTAACTATCGCTAAATTCGTTATTTTATTTTTGGAAATAGTTTTTTGGAAAGATTTAAAATCAACGATTCTAGCTAGATTAGAAAGCCTAAACCAAACAAAAATCTCCAAGGATTTCAAATTAGACAAAATGTAAAATGAGAATTATAATAGAAAAAGTTTGAAAAATTTCAAAAAATCACAATTTTATAAACACAAAAAAAATTTCAAAAAATCCAAAAAAATATTTTCAAAAAATTAAAATATCTAAAAATTAAAATTTATTTAAATATAACTTTCCAAACCAAAAACCTTTTGTCAAAGTTTTACGAATTTTCCAAATATGAACAAATTAACTTTCAAAAAAATTGACTTTTGGCTTCAGATTACCACTTTCTTTAGTATTTATATTTTTCTGATTGTAGATTTTAATGCGTCAAAAAGTTATTCAAATTACGGAACTGCAATTATATTTTCAAGTTTGATTCCCAGTTATTTTATTATCGGTTTCGTTCAATTAATTTCAATTATTTCTAATCTTTATAAGTTTAAAACTATGCGAAACGATCAAAGAAAATTATATGAAAAAACAGTTTTAATTTTATTTATTTTAACAATTTTTGCTTTTAGTTTTCTACCATTTGGTTTGATTTATGCTATTTTTATGATCTTTGTTTCACCAGTTTTGGCAATTTGGTATTTGATAATTACTTGGACGGAACTTAAAGAAATGAAGAAAACTAAAAAAAACTGAACTAGAAAAATTCTAAAATCTAATGTAAAAAAAGCCAAATAGTTTGCCAAATCTGTTATTTTAAAACAAAAATTAAAACAAAAAATTATGCTCACCAAGCTCAAAAAAAACCAAAGTCACTATTTTATCAAAGCAAAGCCCAAACCCAAAACTAAACTTGGAGAACTTTGGGCCAAAATTATCGTCAAAAAATACTGGTTGGTTGGTTGTAGTTTGTTTTTGATTATGGCAATTGTGATGGGGAATTGGCAGCCCAAAAAAGACAACGCAATGGCGAATGAATCAGCGATGGTAACGATTGCACTCAAGCAAAATTCGGAACAAAAATTGGAACTAAATAATCCGTTTAGTCTGACTTTGACAATGCAAAATAGCAGTTCTACCGAAAGCTTGAATAATCTCAAATTAAATTTGACTAACACGGTTGGTGCTGTAAAATGGGTTAGTGCTCAGAATCAAAATTTGCCAAACGGTTCTCTAAAATTTGAGGAAAACAACCTAACTATTCCTAATTTGTCAGTTAATGAGCGAGTAGAATACGAACTTATCGGCAATTTGCAAAATAATCAAATCCCAGTTTTGGCAATTGTTGGCAGTCTCAATTATAACAATTCTCAAGGCAAACAAGCAGCGCAAACCAACCGAGTTTTGAATTATCTCAAAAGTACCGAAAATCCCGAAACCAAATTGGAACTCAAATCCAGTAAAGATAGTTATGAAATTGATGAAAATGTAGTTTTGGCGGTTAGTCGGACAATTTCTAATTCTACCAATTCAAACACTAATTCAAAGAATAATTTGGAAAAACTAAGTGGCAAAATTTTTGTGGTTAATCAAAAAACTCAAGAGCAGGTCGCTGCTTTAGATTGTCAAATCGAACTGGAATGTAGGACAGAAACCAAATTTAAAAATGGCAATTACAGTGCACTTTTTATTGAAAAAAATAATTATTCCACGATTAAAGAATTTGTAGTTGGCAAAATTTCCAATGATTTGGTGATTAGCTCCCAAGCAACTTTGACTTTACCCTTTGGCAAAAATTCTCAGAATGGTCAGGTGGCGATAGTTGCAAACAAGGTTTTGTCTGGTAACCAAGAACTCAAAAAAGATTTAGAAAAGTCTTTAGAATGTGTTTTTGTAATTAGCCAGGACGACAAAGAAATTAGTCAAATTAAGACTTCAATTCTGCAAGACAAAAGTTGCCGAGCAATTATTGACAATCTGGAAAATGGTAGTTACAGTGTTACTTTGTCGGGAAGTTCACTCAAAGAAAATTTTGACTTTATGAAAACTGAAAAAAATTTGGAACTTAAAAACCGAAATTCCAGTTTTGAAAAAAATAAAAATATTGAACTTTTTGCGGAGAATTTGAAGGAAAAACTGGACGAGAAAACAAATGAAAAAACTGCTCAAAATCAAACTGAAAATCAAACCAATTCTTTTCAAGCTCAAGCTGAAAATTCGAAAAGTTCGGAAAACTCTTCCAGTTCTGAAAATCAAACCAACTCCCAAAATATTGATCTGAACCTTGATTCTAACAACAAAAATACGAATATTGAATTTCAAAGTTCTCAAAGTCAAAACCTTGATAATAATCCCAACATTGATATTTCAAACAAAAGCGAAATTAGCAATGAGAAGAGTCAAGATAAATCAGAAGCTCAGTCAATTTCAAGCGAACCCAAAAACCTTGATAACCTCAAAACTTCTCTTTTTATTTTTCACACCAATTCTGGCGACTTTAAAGAGCTAAAATCACTGGATGGCGAGGTAATTGTCATCAAAAATGGAGAACTAAAACTCAATATCCCAAGTTCAAACTTTGCAGAAAGCGGTAATTATAAAATCTGGACTAAGACAGAAAACGGTGAAAAAAGTCTTAATTCCCAAATTGTCAATGTAGATTTTGGTGATAAATTGGTTGGAGTTGTGACAAGTGGAATTATTTTTGACTATTCAAGTCTAGTTGCTGGGCAGGAAATGGTTTTCAAAATTCAAAATTTGACCGATTCTAGTGGAAATACAGCGGTTGATGGCAAATGCTCGGCGAATTTATTCTTGTCGGGACAAAAAAACCCAGTTGAGAAAAATGGCGAAATTAAAAATACAACTTGTGAAGTTAAATTTGAGAAAGGTGAAGTCAAAACTGCCGGAAAATCTTTGGTCGCTTTTATGGTGGGAGATCAAGTCAAACAAGCTCGTCAAATTGAAATTATACCGAATAATACAATTACTTTGGGAGAGTTGCAAGCTGAATATGAGCCAATTCGCAAAGATTTTGCTAACACGATTTTGATAGGACCTGCAACCGACAGTTTTGGAAATCTCGCAAATCTTGAAAATATGACGCTGGAAATCACCAAGAGTTTGATGATTGAGGAAAACCCAAACATTGAAATTGATCTCAAAAAAATAAATTCTCAAGCCAATTTGCAAAGTAAATCTTCGGTTAAAAATTCACAAAACGAAAAACAAAGTGAAAAAAAATCAGATCCAAGAAATCAGCGAGCCAGCTCTAACATCAGACAAATCAACAATATTTCGATTCAAAATGGTTTTGCCAAAGTAGAAGTTCCAGCTAGTTTTTTGGATGTTGATAATTTGAAATTTAGGCTAATTGACGAGAATAAAAGAGAATTTTTGAGTCAAAATTTTGATTTGGTAGCGAATAATGGCAAATTAATCCTCCCAACTTTTCCAAGTATTTTGAAAACTGAAGAAAATCTCAAAGCAACGGTGGCTGGAATTATTTTGAAAGATACCCAAATCAAAGATTATAAATGTGAGCTAATTTTGGCTAATAATAACTCTGAAAACGTCAAAACGGAAATTGATTTTGATAAAAATGCCAAAAAATGTAATTTTGACTGGAGACTAGAAACAGCTAGAAATCAACCCAAAGCTTTACTCAAGATGAAAATTGGGGAAGAAAAATTTTCCAAAATTATTGACTTAGAAGCCACAAACGCCAGTAATTTATTCACAACCAACATCCAAACTCAACTCAATGAAAAATCAGAACTTATTCTCAATTTGCTAACTTCACCAATTTTTGATAAATATGGGCTCACTTTGAATGAAAAAAAAGTTTCTTGGCAATATAATGGTAAAAAAGCTGAAACTTTGACCCAAAACGGGCTTGCAAAACTGGAAATAACTGCTGATAAATTAACGCAAAAAGACTATAAAATCAATCAAAACAAAAAAAACCTGGATTTAGATATTGACATCAAAGCTGGAACGACATCGATTAGCAAAACCAATAATTTGAACATATTTTTGCAGGATTTTGAAATTGCCAAAGAAAGTCAAAAAGTTACGATTGAAAAAATGAGTAATGTGCTTACCGCAAACACTAGTCAAATTCTGCAATTTGCAAGTAAAACCTGCAGCGTCTTAATGATCAAAAATGGAAAAATGGAAAAACTACAAACTTTTTGGCAGGCTGGTAGTTGTTTTGTCCAAGTGAAGCCAATTGGCGGCAGCTACAATTTGATTTTTGAAAAAGATGGTTTTGAAAGTGGACAATTCAGCTTTACAACTGGCCCAAAAGCTGATATTACGATCTGTGATAATCAAAAACAGGAGAAAATTGAAAATATAAAAACAGCAAATTCAGCTAAACAAGATTGTCTTGTGCAAGTCAAAGGTACGAATGGTGAAATTTCGGTCAAAATAGTTGATGAAACCAAAGAATACAAATTTGTCAGCAAAGATCTAGAAAATGCAGTTTTGGTCAGGCAAAATGGTCTAAATTCTAATAAAAAATACTTAATCCAAATCAGTTTTGAAAATGAAAACAAGCAAAAAGTTTTGTGGCAAGAACAAGTTTTGGGTGAACTTTTGAATTAGAAAACAAACCAAAAAAGGTTTAAAAATTAGTTTAATTAGTTTAATTTAAAATTACAATAAATTACAACTATTGCTCAGTTTGAAGGTAAAAAATAGCAAAATTAAAGATCTTTGAAATCATTCAAACTAAAATGTCAAAAAAATGTTTTGTCAGCTAGTCCAGTTTTGGAAAGTATTTTAATCAAACTAAACTTAAACTTAAGTTATTTACCACCAACCATTGAAACTTGATAAAAGATGATAAATACTTGATAATTAGAGCATATATCTAACAAATTAAGTCCAAATAAAGGCGGCAGACCTCCAAAATTAACTGATGAAATGTTTTGGGAAATTTTGCAAATCAAGGTGGA
>JFJP01024638.1_pt1 | contig 13606 bp, 13 predicted proteins | sample 431651 | NCBI WGS metagenome assembly JFJP01 (sample SAMN02602958, study PRJNA72255) | Microbial mat metagenome, whole genome shotgun sequencing project. | biome: fresh water; feature: sink hole; material: water; isolation source: purple microbial (photo- and chemosynthetic) mats found in...
GAGCTTATGCGACCGGCTGAACGAGCTGTGCACCACCGGCTCGGTGCTTCTGTGGAGAGTAGACACTCGCCCGTCCTCGCGGAACACTCGCCACCAGTCCTCGAGGCCGATCTCGCGGATGTACTGCAGCCATGGCGCGAGCTTCTCTCCCGACGCCTGCAGCTGGGCGAGAGTAGAACCGAAGCTTTCGGCCGACAGCCACTTCACCGCGCTGATTTCTTTCGGATTGAAGGGGATGGACGGCTTGACCTGCTCGAGCTGGCAGGCCAAGACGTAGTCCATCTCGCACTCTGCGAAGGTGGCGTCGTAGACCGCGGTGTAGAGCAAGATCGAGGCCAGCTTGATGCGCTCTTGAGAGACCGCCACGCCGAGCTCGAAGGGGATTCTTCTGGTCGCAGCTCTGATGGCTCCGAGGCCGTCCGTGGCGTCGTCTTCGAGAGGCACGTTCTTGAGGGGGTGGCTGCAGCAGGCGTTGGCCCAGTAGCCGGGGAAGATGGGTTTGCTGGCAGCTCTCTTCTGCAGGAGCATGTTGAAGTCTGCGTCGAAGAGCAGCACGCTGAATGCTCGGTGCGGCTGGGCGAGTCGCTGGACGTTGTCGGTGAGGTGCGCGAGGACGATGTTCGTCTGGCCGACTTCTCTGTTCTGCTCGTCGACGATGATGAGCTGTTCTTTCTCGTATCGTTCGTAGTCGTGGGGAGCGATCCTGGCTCTGATCTCGTCGCTCAGGCAGAACTGCGAGCTGCCCAATCCGCGGGCCAATATCTGCGCGCTGGCGTGGCTTCTGCGGACAGAGCGAGCGAGTCGCATGAGGAGAATATTAACTGGAGGGGTTTACGATGAGGTGCACTAAACTCGAATTACACACTTAGATATCCACTCGCTTTCTCTTGCCTTGGTAACCCCCCTGTCTACCTTTTTTGTTAAAGGTCTTCGATCCTGCGCGCTCTCCGCCCATCTTGCGCACGTCTTCGTTGTTCGAGGAGTCCGTCTTGCGGCCTTTGAAGCCTCCCTTGCCTCCTTTGGAGCCTCTGCCTGGCGGTGAGCGTGGCCTACCTCGGAAGCCTCCCTCGCCTCCGGAGTTGTGCATCATGATGTTCTTGGTCTCCACGCCGATGGTCTCGATCTCTTTGTTCAGCTGGCTGAAGGCGTGTCCGGCCGTGTGGTAGTTTATCGGGTTGGTCTGGGGGTTGAAGTCGATGATCCAGTTGGTGAGGAACTTGCTCGGCATGATGATCGGCTCGTCGTTGGTGCCGTTGTTCAAAGGCAGGTTGACCTTCACGTTCTTGTTGAGGATCGCGATGGCGTCCAAGATGTTCGAGAGCTCCACACATGCGATGCGACCCATCATGCTCATGTTCTTGTCCAGGTTCGCCACGTTCTTGAAGAGGTTCGAGTTGAAGATGTGCACTGCCGTCATATGAAGCTACCGAGCAGCGAGTCGTTGTCTAGTATCATGATGTTCTCGTGCTTGATGTCACCGACGAGCGTCTTGATCTTGATGTAGATCTCTTGGTAGAGCTCTTTGATTGAAAGGTTCACTTTGTCGAGGCCGATGAACATCAGGTGGAAGGTGTCTTTGATCTTGAGGTTCGGCGAGTTGATGTGGCGGATGAAGTCTTCGTAGGCGTAGGTGCGCTGCTTGTTCGAGCTGCTTTTGTTCCAGAGCTCTTTGGGGTTCGCGCTGTCGTAGGAGTACTCGACGAAGGGGACGCCTTTCTGGTCGATGTTTTCGTAGATGTTGATCTTCTGGTTGACGTTGTAGGAGATGGGCACGTTCGCTTGGAAGGTGAAGATCTTGCCTTCCTTGAGCATCTTCTTGGTGGTCTGTCCTCGGATGAGGTTGCCGTTGTCGATGACTTCCTGCAGCTCTTTGTTGGCTTTGATCATGTACTCCTCGATGTTCGAGCCGTAGATGGGCTTGAACCAGTCGTAGCGGCCGTTCTTGAGCTCGTTGCGGACCTTGATGTGCATCTCGGAGACGTTCGAGATGAGCGAGCGAGCCATTTCGATCGGCTTGAGGTCTTTGTTGGCTTCCCAGTAGACGCTGCGTTCGTGGCGAGGCTCTTTGGAGTAGACTGCCTGCACGAGGTAGGCCTGCTTGCTCAGGTTGTTGGGGTCGCCTTTGAGCTTGAGGTTCGGACTCTTCTCGCAGACCTGGTCGATGGAGACGCCGACTTCTTTGGCGTACTCTTTGCGCTTGATGGCCAGCTCTTGGATGGCTGCGGTGGCGGTGGGACAGAGGACGTTGTAGGTTTTCTGTCTGCTGCAGCAGTCGATGCACATGTCCATGAGGTTGTTGGGGTGCTTCTCGCTGTTGCACATGAGACAGACGTCGTGGGAGTAGCGGAGGAAGGGCGTGATCTGCGGGTGCGTCAGTTTGTGGCAGATGAGCGCGCCGAAGAAGGGCTGGGCTTCGTGGATGCGGTCGACGAAGGAGCGGTTCGGCAGGTTGATGAAGATGTGTCTGTAGTCTCTTTCGCCGGTGATGGGGTTCGAGTCTGTGTCGATGGTGAACTGGGTGGCGTCGAGCTGCGTGACGACTTGGATCAGGTTCTGCACCTGCGTCAACAGCTCTTCTCCCTTGGGCAGCTCTTCGACGACCTCGAGACTTGAGGGCGGGGTGATCAGCGCGACGACGTGTTCGGGTTCGCGGAAGTTCTGGTAGGCCTTGCCGATGTTGTTGGCCAGCGAGTCGATCTTGATGTCGTCTCTGCCGAACTTGTTGATGATCAGGTGTTTGTTCTGCATGATGCGCTTGGCTTCTTCGTGGTTGCGACACTGCAGGTAGATGTACTGCATCCTGAAGGTGTAGGGGTTGTAGAAGACCTCGATCTTGTTGAGGTCGACGAAGAAGTCTTTGAACATCTTCTCGAGGTCGTACTTCTTGATCATCCTGCGCATCGTCAGTCGGATGGTCTTCTTGCGGTCGAACTCTTTGGCTTCTTCGAAGGAGTAGATGAGTCTGATCTTGTGGCGGAAGAACTGGTCGTGGGCGTCGTGGATCGGACTGGGTTCTCTGTTCTGCAGCTCGAGCTGGCAGATCTTGCACATGAAGTTGCCGCTGAGCGAGGAGGCCAGGTTGTTGCACTTGCGGGTTCTGGACTGGCAGGGGACGATGGCGTGCATGCGAGAGGAGTCTTCGACGTAGTACCACATGTCGAAGAGCTTCTGGCGGAAGGTGTCTCCGACGCTCACGCCGTACTCTTCGTTGTAGGTGAAGCCGAGCACCTTGCCCAGCGCGTAGACCTGCAGGTCGGTCATGTCGCGGATGATGTCGGGCGTGAAGGGGAAAGCCACCACGGCCGTCATGGTCTCGCCTTCGAGGCAGTGGTTGTAGAAGGCCATGGTCGAGCGCATCATGACCGCGACGGCTCTGGGTCAGCGAGGAGCCTACCTCTGCACCTCGGAGTAAGACAGTCGACGGTTGTGCTTCGAGATTTCGATGACGCACTGCCAGGGCCAGTCGTGGGGCACGAACGCCTGGAACGCAAAAAGATTCGCGGTGCTTTCTGGCTGACGCGAGAGCTACCGTCCTTGAGCAGCGCCTCGAGCTCTTTGATCGACGGTCCCTTACTCCTTTTTCCCGCGAATTTCGTGTTTTTCAAAAAGTACTCGAGACTCATATCGGCTGTTTCTTTGAGCGCGTCGTCGGGGTTCTTTTTAAGCAGGTAGTTGTTGAAGAGGACCTCTTCGATCCTCCGGATGAGCGTCTCCTTTTCCCCGATAATGTCCAGCGAGAAGAAGTAGCAAAGGGCCCGCACCTTCCAATAGGGTTCCACTTTCGAAAAATTAAACTCTAAAAAGAGGTTAGCGAGAGGCGGCGGGCTTACCTTTGTATTCGTATTCGTTTAAAATATAGTCCTCGTCGTAGTAATCCGCGCGATTTAGCTTCGCCAGCATTGTAACACTAATTAATTATGCTTCCCGGATTATTAATTAGTCGGCAAGATTCAATCGGGCTATCCTGGCCATTTAATCGGCGACTCAAAGGCGAGATATGCCTGCAGATTAGATTTATTGGTTGAGTCATGGATTGCGACGAGGGCCTCAAGACGGACTCGCAGAACGTGACCAACGACGGCGAGCAGTCCGAGGACGAAGAGCTCGGATACGAAGAGTACTACCGCAGACTCCACCTGCAGCCCCCAGCGCTCTCGAGTCTGGGCCCCAAGATCGCCGAGTTCCTCGAACGCCTCGTGCAGGAGAACGAGCTCTGTGCCAGCCAGCCGACCATCTTCGACATCAAGCAGGCGCCCAGCTGTCCGCTGCGCAAGTACGTGCAGCGCATCGTGGACTACAGCCTCAACTCGCCCGAGTCTTGGATCGTCAGTCTCGTGCTCATCGAGCGCTTCCTCGAAAACAGTCCTGGCGTCTGCGTGAACAAGTTCAACATCCACAAGTAGTCTCCGGTTACAGAGACTCCTCATCACCGCCACCATGGTCTCCGCCAAGTACCTCGACGATTTGAAACTTTCCAACGCGAACTACGCGAAGATCGGGGGAATTAGCAAAGTTGATGACATAAACTTGCTCGAAATTGAATTTCTGAATGTCATTAACTACAACTTCCTTGTGGAAAGTTATACTTTTAATGAAATTCTCCTCTCTCTCGAACAAGACGAAGGTAGATTATGCGTCACCAGAACTCGGTCCCTTCATGACCTCGCCAACACTCAGCACTTCCTAACTTTTCGCCGGTCTGCTCTCCGGCTCGCTGGTCTGTCTCCGCTCGTGGCTAGACACCGGTCGTCTGTCGCGGCGGGTGGCTGGATAGTAATTAACTGCTCGGTTTGTCGTTACTTCATTTAGGCTTGCTCCTCGTGGTGCTGGCTGCTGCGGCCGGACGACTCGCCGGATCGGGGGACCGCGGCGAGCCACCGGTAGAAGCTGGGCAGTAGTTAGATCGGGAGGAGCGGTTAACCTATCCTATGATTATGACTCTGAGAGCTGACTGCCGACGCGAGAGATACCGCTACCGTACCACCATAGGCTATTCATTTGACTGTTTTGCTTGGTTCATCCTTTCTTCTTGTTCGAAGGATTTAGACAACTTGAGTTTGAGGGTCTGGGCTAGCTGGGGCAGGCCGAGGAAGGTCTAGACTGCAAGCGTATCACTTGTCCAAAAACGACGCTCAAGCCGAGTCACAGAACAAACCACTCCTCGAGCTTGCCGGGTTTGTCGTTTGAATTGAATTCTAGGCGCGCGATTAATTTAAGCAGTCTTGCCGCCAGAGCTGGTTTTCCTCCCCTGCGAACCAGGCCTGCCGGCTGCGGCCGTTCTTCGGACTCGCAGCGGTGGGCCAGGCCCTGCGGAGACTGCAGGCCAGCTGCGGACAGCCGAAAATGAAGGAGTCTCGAGCACGGTGATTTGTATCCTAAAAACCAGTAAGTTATAATTTTGCCATGGAACGCAAGGCTTGGGACGAAGATGTACGAATCGGGTTAGACAGAAAATAGGAAGACAGAGCAATTATTAAATTGGTCGGAAAGTACGGCATAAAGAAGTGGTCAGTGGTCTCCGAGAAGATGGAGACCGAGTGCAGCCTGAAGCCCCGCTCAGGCAAGCAGTGCAGAGAGCGCTGGCACAACCATCTGGATCCGAACATCAACAAAAATCCGTGGACCGAGGCCGAAGAGAAGGTCATGTTCGAGGCACACAAGAAGTACGCCAACAAGTGGGCAGACATCGCCAAGCTGCTGCCCGGCAGGTAGTCGCCGCTCAGCAGGACGGACAACTTCATCAAGAACCACTTTTATTCTACAATCAGACGCTCGCTCCGCAGAATTAACAAAGAGCTCGGCGACAAAAACAGCACCGAACAGGTCAAGAACATCAAGCCCGGAGTACTCTCCAAAATTTTCACCTACTCGAACACAGACCCCGCCTGCGTCAACGACCCGCACGTGCTCAAGATGATCAACATCTCCAAGTACCTCGACGAGTGTCTCGTCAAGTACTCCAACTACAAGCCCAGCAAGAAGAACAAAAAAACCTTCATCGAAGGCAACGAGGAAAACTTCAAGAACTTCATCAACAAGATCCTCGAGTTCAAGTACTCTCCCCTCACCCAGCGACGTCTACAAGAAACAGAAGAAAACGAAGCTGCTCACCGACACAGGCAGCAAGAAGTACCCTCCTCTCACCAGAAAAAAGAACAAGCTCTCCAGCGACGAAGAAGACTCCGCAGACTACCATGACTCCCAAGACGAACCCGTCGAGCTCCACGAAAGGGTTCCGCTCTCCAACAGACAGCGGCAGTCGCTCAGCAAAGCCAGACCCAAGTACCCTCTGCTGACCAGTCTGCCACCGACCAAAAAACAAATGCTCAAAAAGCGACCACCGCTCATCCCAGAGGCCTCCAAAGCAGACAGGTCTCGCCTGCAGAGGCCCAAGCCCCCCGAGCCAGCCCCCGAACCGAGACACGCCTCCTTCAACCTGTAGCCTCGCCTCACGCAGACTGGCCCCCACCAAACACACCCCCACCCGCTCCTCCAAAACAGAGTGCATGAACAGAATCCTCCAGTCCAATCTGCTGACCAAAAGAAAACAGGCTCCGAAGCTCGACCCCAAGAAGACCTTCAGGCAGGAGTCGCTGCTGGTCAACAGCTACTTCGAACCCAAGCCTCCCGCAGAGCAGTCTGAGGAAGACGAGCCGCAGGGCCAGGAAGAGGCAGACCCGCCCTCGCAGCGGCTCGATCAAGACGACATGCACCTCGAGCCCTACGAGTACGCCACTTCAGACGACGACGACGAGGGCATGCTCAACCAGCAGCTGGGCCTCAAGAAAGAGAACAAGAAGCACCTCAAGATCACCATCCCCAACGTCAACTACAAACTCGTCAAAGAGTTCATGTACCCCGACTCCAAGGTCCGCAACGAAGGCCTGCCCCACTCGCCCTTCCCCAACCTCGACTTCGGAGGTACCCGCCGCTCACCAGACGACAAGCTCTTCCCCAACATGCCCAGCGGCATCTCGCCCATGATCTCCAAGAGAACCACCATGTTCCTCGGAGGAGCCTTCTCGCGTACCCCCTGCTCACCCAGCCAGCGCTCTCGCAGGCCGCTTCGAAAAAAAAGACCCCAGTCTGCCCTTCACGCCCAACTCCCTGCCCTACCCCCAGCGGCCGCCGCTCTTCGTCCGCCCCGAAGTCGCCAGCGACCGCATGGACAAGATGCTCGAAGAACTCAAAGCCAAGATCTTCCACAGCTCGCAGGCCACCGAAGACGCCCCCAAGCCCCAACCGGAAGACCAGGACAACACCGACTACTTCCTGGGCAAAAAGCTCAACCTCTCCGAAGCAGACGCCTTCTTCAACCCCGACGACCTGGTCTTCAGCAAGAAGCGCAGCCGCAGAGAAGACCGCAAGCCCCTCCCGTCCAGGCCGCCCGTCGAAGAGGCCAGAGCCCCAGAGCCGGACCACCCCCCGACCCCGCGACCAGCGCTCAACATCCACCTCATCGACCAGACCTACCAGTACAAAGACATCATCCACAACATGTGGGACGGCAGCCTCCAAACCCCCGTGCTGCGAGAACCCTTCGGCAACACCCCCGTCCACCCGAACGACGAGAAGAGGATCGAGTTCAGCCTCAAAGACGAGTTTTAACTAACGATTACTCCGGTTATAATCATGAGCGACCAAGGACCCGAATACATCATCTTTGAAGAAGAACCCACTGATGAAGAAATCGCCTGGTTCGCCACCAAGCTCGGCATCAGACCCAAAGCCGACAGCAAGTTCCTCTACTTCGCCAGAGAAGGTACCATCCTATCAGACAGCGCTGATCGCTCCGCTGCCCGGCGAATGGATACTCGTCAAAGACCACGACAATCAGATCTGGTGGGTCAATCAGAAACTCAACGAAGTTAGCGAAGATCCCCCCAACCTCGACGAACTCAGGCAAAACTTCCAGCGAGTCAAGAACAAAACTCAGATGATGGAAAAGCGCGGGGAAGATGAGAAGAGAAACGCCAGAAAGAAAATACTCCGGAACATACCCGACCCTGATGACATCGAGTTCGGCACCATCAGAGAAGACCTCAAAACGAAAGACTTCCTCCACCCGAACATGGGCAACACGAAAAACCAGCAACGCAAAACCGCATCCGTCTCTCCCGACAAGACAGGCAAAGAGCCGCCGAAAAACTCCGCAACGAGAAACAACCGCAACCCCGTCGAAGACCTCTTCGAACAGCAAACCACAGACCCCAAGATGAAGAGAGCCACCATCGAAGACTCCATCGGCAGCTTCGACTTCGGACCAGCCCAAGACTTCGTCGAAGATGACCCCTACAAGTACACCAAGAGCACCCTCAAGAAAGCCAACGAAGACCTCACCACGCCTCCCTGGAAGTCCAGCCAGAGCAACCGCCTGCGACCCGAGAAGAAAAAGACAGACCTCTCGCTCGAACACAGTCCGAACGAAATGCCCATCCTCGAGATGAACCTCGACCTCAACGACCTGGGAGACGAGCTCGACGGCCACTTCATCACTCCCTCCGGCAAAAAGAAAGACCCTGTCCGAGACAAGCGCTCCAAACACGCTGCTCAACCCAGAGACAGTCCCCAGCCTCAGCGCGACAGCGGCGTCCAGATGGTCAACTCCTCGGTCCTCGAGAAGATGCTCTCCGACATCCAAAAGATGCAGATGAAGATGAGCTCCATCGAAGAAGACAACAACCTCCTCAAACGCAAAAACCTAGAACTCCTCGACGAACAGAAAAAACTAAAACATAAATCAGAGCTCGAAATGCACAACACCAAGCAAGAGATCGAACAGCGCATCAAACAAAAAGAAACCAAATTCGAAGACATGCTCAAAGAAGAGCTGGCCAAGAAAGACAAAGAACAGGCGAACCTCAACATCCAGAAAGACATACAAGGCATCAAAGAGCTCCTGCAGCAGTCGCTCACCAGGAACACCATCAACCAAGCCAGCGCCCAGGCCACCTCGCCCTCCGCAGTCCAGCCCAACCCCGCAGACATACAAAGCAGTCTCCCCGTCGTCGACTCCCAGCTCATGCCCAACAGCAACGCGCAGCTGCTCGCCCCAGGACAGCCCAACCACAGCTTCGGCATGAACCTCGAGTCCGCAGGCACGCTGCAGGCTGCTGGCGGCCACTACCAGCTGGCCAACAACAACCAGAACTTCATGATGTCCAGTCTCGGCTCGCCGCACTTCGGCTCCAACGTCCGGGCTCCCATGCCTTCCCAATTCAAGCAGACAGCTAACCCCTCGGGAACTCTCGCCTCGAAAGCCTCGGCCAGCCACACCTCGGTCTCACTAGTGCAGAAGTGGCTGCAAGTCATCTCCAGCCAGTCCGACCTGCTGAAGAAGATCCGCGCAGAGCTGGGCAGGAGGAGGACGCAGCTGAAGAGCAAAGAGCTGAGCATCAGAGACTTCGAGATGGAGATGAACAAAGAGCTCGGCAGTATGGGCCTGGACACGCGCCACTCACTGGTCGGCAAGATAAAGAAAAACATCCACCAGCAGATATCGAGTCTCGCCAGAGAAGAGAACTACTACCAACACGAAGTCTTGAACTACAGAGACAGGAAGAAACACCTCGGAGTCCTCAACCAAACCCTCATCTTCCTCCAGACGCTCGGCTCGCTGGGGCCAGACGAAGACAGGCAGCTCGAAGAACTCTACGCCGTCTTCAAGAACATCGAGCACTTCGCCCACGAGAACGACGACACCTCCACAGACTCCTTCGATGTCGCCAGCGAAGCCTCCAACAAAGACTCGAAACCTCTCTCCTCAGCTAGCCAAAGAGATGCGCTCGACGGGTCACCAACCGCTGAACAACCCAATCCACCAAACGTAGACTTCAGCAAGAAAGCCACTGCGATGCCCATTGTAGTCCTTTCTCCAGGTCAGTCGGATTATGGCAGTCCTGATGATGCAGAGCCCAAAGCAGACCCTACTAAAGGTCTAGTCGAGTCTCAAAAAGAGAAGAACCTGACCAGCTCAATCCTCAGACGAGAAGCCGTCAAAAAGAACACACCGATATTGGGTGAGAAAAGCGAAGCGACAGGTCGAATCTATCTCGACGAGATGCACAGGTCCAACCGATCCGCAGCTCAAAAGCGCTTCGAAGCCGAACAGCAGTATCCGCAGCAGTTCGCGAACACCCTCGGCTTCACTTCAGTCTCAGGCTACTACCCAAACTACAGTCGCACCCAAGAAGACCAGTCAACCACGAACATCCGACGGTACCTCCATGCGCAGTCCAAGTGGTACTCGGACATGCGCAGCGAGGTAAGCGACTTTGAGTCCAGGTGAGGAGTCTTCTGTCGCGCTTCGGCCAGCGAACGAGCGATCTGCTCTAATAACTCGTTTATTAAATAATCTCATTCAAATCGATGTCGTCGCCCTACGTCGACCCCGACATGCACCACAAGATCTGCAAGAAGATGGCTCAGCTCACCAGAGTCATCCACAACATGAACACCAGAAACGTGCAAAACAACATCCTCATGAAAGAGACCATCCGAGACTACGAAAACGAAATCGACCGCATCGTCACAGACTGCAACGCCATCATCCTCAAGACCAAAACTCTCTACGAGAAAAACAACAAGGCAGACGAGTACAAGGAAAAGGTCCGCAAGCTGGAGAGCGACTTGGCCGAAGACAAGAAGAAGTGTCGCAGAGAATTCGAAGCGCTCAAACTCAAAGTCGAAGAAAGAGAAAAAAAGTCTGCCGGTGACATGGAGGTACGTACAGTGTGAAAAGGCGAAACTTGCCGATCAACGGGCTGCGTACGACACTCTCTCTAGGAAATACGAAGACACCATCTCCAAGCTCGAAGACCTCAAACAGAAAGTTGCAAAAATCATCGAAAACCAAAAGGCTGAGATGGAGAAGTTCATCCGAGAACACAACAAGAAGTACAACGACCTGCTGCAAGAAAAACTCGACGCCATCGACAAAGTCAAAGACCTGACCGAAAAGCTCGCCAAACTCGAGGCAGAAAAAGACCGCATGAAGCAGCGTTACGAAGAAGAGATCGACCGCCTCAAAAAGAACTCCTCGTCCCAAAACGCAGACCTGGTCAAAGACTACGAAGCTAAAATACACAAGCTTAACAAAGAGATCGAGTCGCTCACTCTCGCCATCGAAAACCTCAAGAAAGAAGCCAAAGCTGCAGCCACCAAAGCCCAGAAAGACCTCGAAGACAAAGAGAAAGAAATGAAGTCTCGAGTCCAGGAAATGCAGGAGAAAATCGACGAGGGAAAGAGACGAGAAGAAGACCTCAAATCAAAGATCGCAGATCTCGAAAGTCGACTCAGAAAGAAAGACGAAGAAATCAAAACACTGGAAGACAGACTCAGAGCTCTCAACGATCGCATCAAGCAGCTCGAGTCGGGCAACTCTTCGACGAACGAAAAAATGAAAGAGTTGATGGACAGATACGAAGCTCAGATCAAAAAGCTGCAGGCAGACTTCGCCGACAAAGCTGCCGTCTACGACTCCAAACTCGCTGCCAACGATAATACCATCAAAGCGCACCTCGCTAAGATCAACGAGCTGAACCAAAAGATCGCAGGCTTGGAAACTCAACTCGCTGACCACAAAAAAAAGATCGAAGAACTCGAAGCTGCTTGTTCCAACAAAGACAAGACCATCGCCAACCTCGAAGCCCAGCTCGCTAATCTGTCTTCATCTCTCGGCAGCAACCTCAACGGCCTCCAAGCCGAAGTTAATGCTCTGCGCGAAAAGGTCAGATCTCTAGAAGAAGAGATCGAAAGACTCAACAAAAAAAACCAAGACTCTGAAGAGCTGCATCAGAGACAGAAGCAGGAGTGGCGCACCGAAACAGACTCGATACAAAGAGACAAGACCCAACAGGAGAAGAGTCTGATTGAGCAGATGGACCGCATGAGAGAAGAGTTCGAGAGGAGAGAGAAAGAACTCAAAGCTGCCTGGGCAAAAGATAAAGCAGACTGGGAAGAGAAGTCCAGGAAACGAGAAGAGGACCACAAGAAAGAACTCGAGAAGGTCAGCGGACAGGCTGGAGTGCGCATCAAAGAACTCGAGGCACTGGTGACGGAGAAGAACGCGATGATCGCTGCTCTCCAGCAGAAGATCGCTCAGCTCGAAGCAACGATACTGGAGCTCGAAAACAAAATAAGAGAACTACAGAAGAATCTAGAAGATATTCAGTTGGGCAACAAAGACGCCAGGCAGAGGTTCGAGGAAGCTCTGGCCAAAGCAAAGGCTGAGTTCGCCGAAAAAGAAAGAACCCTCAGAACTTCTTTCGAACAAAAGCTCAAAGCATCCGAAGACAGCATCAAGATTTTGAAGGAAGACCACCGACTCGAAATCGTCAAGATCATCGATCGAAGCAACCTCGACAGGATGCAGCTAGAGAAGAATAAGAACGCCGAAATCGCACAACTCCAAACAGAAATAGATAAACTTAAAAAGGAAATCAAAGCACTTATCGATGCACACGAAGATAAGCTGAGGAACCTATCCGACTCTTCCTCGACCAGAATGGACGCTCTCAAGAAAGAATACGAAGCAAAGATAGCAGATCTGATTGCAGCTCATAAGAAGAAGCTCGACGAGCAGTCAGCATCTCATGACCAAGAAATCTCTCGACTCAAAAAAGAGTCCGACGAACGACTAGCGAGAGAACTCAAAGCAATCGAAGACAGGTTCACAAGAGAACTCGCGAACCTCAAGAGAGACCTCGAAGACAAGCTGAGTACCACAGACAAAGAGTGGAAGATAAAGTATGAGGTGCTCGTTATCCAGTCGAACGAAGCGCAGAACAAACTGAACACCTCGATAAAGTCTCTGCAAGACAGCCTCACGAAGGTGACCGAAGAGCGGAACAACCTCTCCCAAAGGATTTCTCGCCTGGAGACTGAACTCGAGGCTGCCAGGATTGAGAGTCAGGAAGCGAGGAACCGCGCAGATCAAATAATCCGCGAATTTGAAGACAAGAAGAAGGAGCTCGTGGAGCAGTTCAAGAGAAAAGAAGACCAGCTGAGAGAAGCAGAGAAGCGACTCAAAGACAAGATGAACGGACTGCTCACCCAAGGACTGCGCGACCAGGAAGAGACAGTCCTCAACCTCGAAAACATCATCGCGAATATCAAACAGAGCTACGAAGAAAGGATTAAAACTCTGGATTTAAAATACCAAGAAATTCAGTCAGCCTTCAATGAGAGGCCTTCGAGGCCAGAAGATTTGGTCCTCATCCAGACACTGCAGCGAGAGATCCTGCAGAAGACCGAAGAACTCGCGCAGGCAGAAGAGAAGTTTTCTTTCTTCCGAGACGAACTGCTCATCAGAGAAAACAACTACAATAAAGTCTTCAATAATAATGCGATGGTCGGAGTGATGGACCCGATCGCGTTGGTCAAGGTAGACTCTATTGATGGTAGAAAAACTCAGACATGGGTGCAAGCCTGGGCCCCAAGCCGAACATGAAGCTCATGCGCAACAACACGATGGGGGCGAACGGCCAGCCAGGCACAGGGTTTGGAAACGTGTCGAACGGCCAGCCGTTCATGAACGCGCCTCCGATCCGCGGACCGAAGAAATTCAACTAGTCTCGCGACTCGCACTAACTGTTTTTGATTAAAG
>JFJP01034818.1_pt1 | contig 13603 bp, 12 predicted proteins | sample 431651 | NCBI WGS metagenome assembly JFJP01 (sample SAMN02602958, study PRJNA72255) | Microbial mat metagenome, whole genome shotgun sequencing project. | biome: fresh water; feature: sink hole; material: water; isolation source: purple microbial (photo- and chemosynthetic) mats found in...
GCCGCTGCGAGGGGCCTTGCAAGCCTTGAGTCGGCGATGCGCGATGGCTACGGTGAGGACGTCTGGGTTAAATTCGACAGGAGGCTGGGAAGCTGGTTCAGGAGATCCGGCCCCTACCTGTTTCCGGTACCGGGCACAGGAGCGGAGAGCGATAAGGAAAAATATACTGCATTCTTCCGGGCGGCGCTTGAGGGCGGAACGTTGATCTCGCCGCGAATGGACGCTCCCTCAGTGATCCCGCCTGACTTCGACGACGGCGAGCTTGTCAAGCTGGCCAGATCACTTGAAAAAATAAAGTTACGCTGATATGGCATCCGTAGCCTTGGCCTTGTTCACCATACTCGTCTGGAGCACGCTCGCCTTCATGAGCGCCGGAACGGCAGCTTTGCCCCCTCTCTTTGCCGTTGGTGTTGCGCTATGCATCGGAGGGCTGGTGGGCTTGGTACGCATACGCGACTGGAAAGTGCCACCGACTACCCTCGCAATCGGAGTGGTCGGAATTTTTGGTTACCATGCGCTCCTCTTTGCAGCATTCCGGCTCGCGCCTGCTGTAGAGGTTAACATACTCAACTATCTGTGGCCCCTGCTCATCGTCGCTTTAACCCCAGTCTACCTCAAGGGATTGTCGCTGACCCCGCGCAACATACTTGGTGCTCTTCTGGGCCTGGCCGGCGCGGTGTTGGTGGTAAGCGGAGGCAAACTGAACCTTGAATGGTCAGGTCTCCCCGGTTATGCGCTGGCCATCCTGGCAGCCTTTACCTGGGCCAGCTATTCCCTCCTGACAAAACGGGTACCGACATTCCCGACAGGAGCCGTCGGGCTTTTTTGCATGGTATCGGGAGTGCTGTCGCTCGGGCTATGGTCAATCGGTGAATTATCATTAACAGGAACTATTGCGGTACCATCAATAAAAGCAAGCGAGGCGGTTTACCTTCTCTTGCTGGGAATCGGCCCTATGGGAGGTGCCTTCTACACCTGGGACGCGGCCCTCAAACGCGGTGATCCGCGTACCATAGGCGCATTGGCGTATCTGACCCCGCTACTCTCCACCCTCAACCTGGTCTTTATTGGCGGAAAAAGCCTGTCTGCCGTTTCCGGCCTGGCGATGGGATTGATCGTTACGGGAGCGGTAGTTGGTTCTACAGGAAAAAGACAATCGATGGACAATCCAGCCCAATGATTGTACAGTCAGTCCAAGGAGCACAAGAAATGCCTGTTGATGAGTTTCCCGAAGATATCAAGGAAAAATATGAGCTTCACGAGTGGAAACACGCTACGGCCATTTTAAAAAATGACTTCCCGGATGAATGGAATGATATTATCGATGTTCTTCGAGCATTCAAGCTCAAGAGGTCCTGGATACTGACTCCAGGAGGTCGAAAGTCGCAAATAGCAGATTTTATCGATGATTTCATGTCACAGCGCGGATGGCAGGAAAAACATTTTTCCACATCTGTTCTGGTTGATGAATCAAGGTATGACAGCCCAACGCATAAAATCGATTGCTACCGTAATCGCATAGCGCTTGAACTTGAATGGAACAACAAAGATCCATTCTTCGACAGGGATTTAAATAATTTTAGACTACTATTCGACCTACGTGCCATCAGCGTAGGAATCATCCTGACACGATGCGATGAACTGCAACATATATTCGACTTGCTCGATCGGGGAAAATCTTATGGAGCCTCGACCACCCACATGTCAAAGCTCTTGCCCCGTATCGAAGGTGGCAGCGGAGCGGGATGCCCGATACTGGTCATCGGAATATCAAAAGCACTGTATGAGGACGACCGATGAGTGCGGCCGAGGACTTGACAGACTTCCTGGATGGACGGAAATTTCATACAATCCTTGCTGATCCGCCATGGCAATTCGCCAATCGTACGGGCAAGGTGGCACCCGAGCATCGTCGGCTTACCAGGTATTCTACTCTGCCTCTGCACGAAATTTGCGAACTCCCTGTTGCAATGGCTGCCGAAGAAACCGCGCATTTATACCTCTGGGTTCCCAACGCGCTGTTGCCTGACGGAATTGAGGTAATGAAAGCCTGGGGATTTACTTATAAATCGAATATTGTCTGGCATAAAATACGAAAAGATGGCGGTCCGGATGGCAGGGGTGTCGGTTTTTATTTCAGGAATACGACGGAGTTGATACTGTTCGGTATTCGTGGCCACATGCGAACTTTGGCTCCAGGCAGGAGTCAGGTCAATATCATTAGGTCAAGAAAACAAGAACATTCCAGAAAGCCCGACGAACAATACAATCTCATCCAAAGTTGCAGCCCGGGACCATATTTGGAGCTTTTTGCACGTGGGACTCGCCCTGGATGGGTACTTTGGGGAAATCAAGCCGAGAGCTATCAGATCAACTGGGAAACCTACAAGAACAACAGCTCATCCGACATCAACAGGATTGCTTTGTAATATTCCACGTTATCCCAAATTACGAGCACTAGTTGTCACTTGGTCAAGCCAGTCTGCCCGCTCTTCATCGCTTGAATTCCCTACATCAAGAAAATTGAGCCACCGGGTTTGGCGGATGCCGCATGCTTCCAGGGTACCTTTGCACAGGGCGGGTTCTACTGATGTGTATACGGCTTTTGGTGCGCCCATCGTGGTGATGACGGTTGCGCCGCGGATATGCGTCAGCCGTGGAGAAAAATCTGCCTCGTTGAACGCCCAGCCTGGCAGAAAAACCTTGTCAAAAAAGCCCTTCAGCAGTGCGGGCATGCTCTCCCACCAGACCGGAAAAACAAGGTACAGATAGTCGGCTTCCATGAGACGCCGCTGATACGCTTCTACTTTTGGATCGAGCCAGCGCCCCTTTGTGTAGACTGCCAGTTCTTCTTCGCTCATGACGGGATTGAATCCATCGGCGTGCAAATCCAGCGCATCGACCTGGTGACCGGCCGTTGCCAGGGCATCCGCGAGGCTCGTATAAAAAGCGTGGTTGAGGCTGCCCTTCCAGGGATGGTCGACTATGAGCATGACGCGCATTTTCTTCAGACTCCTTTGGTACGCCACAGGTTGAGTACCAGCACACCCGTAAGGATGAACGCGCCGCCGGCAAACTGCAGACCAGTAAGGCGCTCTCCCAGAATCAAAGCCGACAGTACAACCGTAAACAGCGGCTCTATGGTTGAAACGAGCGAGTAGTCGGAGGATCCTATGATACGCATCGATGCGAACAAGGCCAGTATGGGTAGTATTGTCGCGATGGCCGCCATGCCAGCTATGCCCATGATGGCAGCCGTTGTGGTGGGCAGATGAAAGGAACCAGACAACAGGGTAACAATCCAGTACACGAGCGCGGCTGAAGCCATGATGTTGGCCGTTGAAAACACGGGATCCATGCGCGCAAGTACCTTGTCTGCGACAACAAGATAGGCGGCATAACTAATGGCTACCGCAAGCCCGTACACATACCCGATGGTCGGGTACGTTCCACGCGTCCACAGCGTAAGTACGCAACCGAAACTTGCTGCCAGGAGCGCCATGATTTGCGCAGCACGGGGCTTTTTACCGTACAGGATAAACCCGAGCCCTACAACAAAAGCGGGATAGAGGTACAGAAGCAACGACGCGATTCCCGGATCAAGATACCGGATCGCCAGGAAATAGAGGCCTGCCTGCGGCGAGAAACCCAAAAGCCCCAGGAGCAGTATCGCCCTGTAATCACGGAAGGGCCTTCTGTGCCCGCCTTTACCGAGCAGTACTACCCAGAGCACAAGGGCCGCAAGGCTGAATCTCCACGCAAGGGCTTGAGCCGGCGCCATCCCCTGGGAATACGCCAGCTTGGCAAACAGGCCGAGCGTAGAAAAGCTGATGGCGGAAACGGAAGCCAGCGCAACGCCCCGGAGCCTGCGCTGACTCTTGACAGTCTCCCCGCTCATGACCCGGTATCAAAAGCTATACCGCCCAGGGAATAATCATCGGGATTTACCTTGGACCGTATCCGCTCGGCATCGGCAGTTTTCCGTTCCAGATCAACCATGCGCCAGGCTCCACCGCCTGCGACATCGCCCGATTCGTAGGCGGCCAACTCTTCGAGCACCTTGACGGGGGCGTCGTTCCTGGAGGGCCGCGCAGAAGCCGGCAGGGAAGCGAGTTCAGGCGGCCGCACGCTGGAAGGAGACGCGAGGGCGGCCGCGTACACTGCCCTCCTCATGTTTTCAGCCTTGATGCGCTCATTCTGTTTTTTGACGGAACCCGCGCGCACAGCGGGTATCAACCAGAACAGGGCTGAAAATGCGAGTGGTACTATACCCAGCCCGACAAGCAGGATCGAGAGCGGGTTGGCTACGACCTCTGAAAGCAGACTGGCAACGAACCAGAAGAGATACGTCCCCCCGGTTACCGGCCTGTTTACCAGGGTTTCAACGGCCAAAGAACAGTAAAGAAAATATGAACCAAAGACCAGGTTGACGCCGTTGATAAGCGCGTACCAGGTATTTGCCCTGCGGTCATTGGCAGAAAAAGTGCGGAGACCTTTAAACGGAGAATCAGCGGCTCCTTCAATATCCGTACGGGCGCGCATGAGCAGTTTTGGAAAATGGAAGTAGACGGTACCGTTGTCGCTCACCTCGGGGCTGCCCTGGAACTCGTAGACGTAGCGGTTAATGGCTTTGTCCGCTTCTGCGGGTGACAATCCGGTTACAGCCATGAAATCCTCGAGCAGGATGATACCCTTCCTGGCCCTGACAAGCGCTACAAAGGCACGCTTCTCGACGGCGTCATGGTTGGCGTTTGGATCGGGCTCGCCGAAAACAAACGAGAATATGGCCTTGTGCAGGGGCCTGCGGTTTTCCCGTTTGCGCGAACGCGCATCGACCTGGTACCTCCTCTGCCCGGGAGATTTGAAGACCTCGTTGTAGAACCATATCCGCACAAACAGGTCAATCATCCACATGACAAGCGAAGACCCGCCGCGGCTCCTGCTGCGGCCATTCTTGTCGGACGCGCTGATGGCCACCGAGGCAAGTACCGCCAGCACCGCGAGGGCTATGAACAGGGCAAAGTACCCGACGAGCATCACCATTATCCATGATTTGAACAGGACGACGCCGACAGCACTGGCGCCTTTTTTGAGCCCCTTGAAGAACCGTTTTAGTCCGGGACCAAAACCCTTGTACCTGCTGTGAAGACCATCGGGGAACGAATACAGGATTTCACCCGACTGCGTAACCTTGAGCCGGCCACCAAACTCGTCGGCCACCGCGGGAAGTTCCGCGTCAACCTGTGGTTTTGGCAAGCCGGTAAAAGCGACGATATCGGCAGGTGCTGCCTCGCCCCTGCGCTTTTTGAAGGCGCTGACGATGGATTCGCGGACTGCATCCTTGTTGTAATCGAGCACTGTAGCAACCTTGGTCATCTCAACTCCTGTCCTTGCGCTGCACGAGGTACAGCGCTTCGTATTCACGCGCAGCCAGATCCCAGGAGAATTCCAGGTGCATGGCCCGTTTCTTCATGTCGAGCATCTGCCCGGCCCGATTGTAGTACGCCCAGACGGCCCAGCCCGTCGTATCATAGATGGCCCTTGGTGTCAGTTGATCAAAGAGGAAACCCGTTCCGACCCCTGTCTCCTGGTTGAAGTTGGAAATGGTGTCCGCAAGTCCACCAGTCCTATGGGCAATCGGCAGAGTTCCATACCGCAGCGAGTACATCTGGTTGAGACCGCACGGCTCGTAGCGGCTGGGCATCATGAAAAAGTCCGATCCAGCCTCGATAAGGTGGGCAATTCGCTCCGAATAGCCTACCTTGGCCTTGAAGTTGGGTACGTTCTGCGAAAGTACGCGGAGTTCGGCCTCGCACCATGGCTCGCCCGTACCCTGCACCACAAACTGCAGGTCCATATCGAAGCACAGCCTGGCCGCGCACCCGTAGGTCGGCCCGAAGAGCTCGCCAACGCCTTTCTGGTCGGTAAGGCGTGAAACCATCCCGATGAGCGGCTTTTCCGGAGAGAGCGGCAAACCAAACTCGGCCTGCAAGGCAGTCTTGCACGCGGCTTTGCCGGAAAGGTCATCAACAGAGTAATTTGCAGGCAGATGCGGGTCGTTGGCAGGATTCCAGTCAAAGCCGTCAACACCGTTGAGGATGCCTACCAGGCTGTTGCTCCTGGACCGCAGGAGTCCATCCAGGGCGCACCCGAGCTCGGGGGTCTGAATTTCCCTGGCATACGTTGGCGATACGGTTGCAAGCCTGTCGGCCGATGCTATCCCTCCTTTGAGAAGGTTGACCGAATCGTAATACTCGAAACCTGCGCCATGGAACAGGTTCCAGTCCATTCCCAGGCCGGGGAAACTGGTCTTGGGGTACACGCCCTGGTATCCCAGATTGTGGATGGTAAGGATGCTGACCGCCGCAGCGAACCCCGGTTCGGAATAGCGCTTGAACACGGGCACAAACGAACTGGGCCAGTCATGCGCGTGCAGTACATCGGGTACCCAGTCAAGGGCTTCGCACAATCTGAAAGCCGCGCGGGAAAGGAAGGCAAAGCGTCGTGGATTGTCGCCATAATCGGGTTCCGCTTTCGATCCGTAAATGCCTTCCCTGTCAAAAAAGCCCGCGTGTTGCAGAAAATAAACCGGAACATCGGAATCAGGAAGGACAGCCTTAAAGACACGCGCCTTTTCATCGGACCAGCCCATGCCAACGGTCAGTTCCATTTCCAGGCTGTCAGGATCGGTTTTAGTCAGGTCCCGGTAGCGGGGCATGACAATCCGGACGTCGTGCCCGAGCCGCCGCAAGGCCTTTGACAACGCCGACACAGCGTCGGCCAGGCCTCCGGATTTTGCGAAGGGCGCGGCTTCGCTGGTAACCATGAGCACGTGCACGGGTTTGCTCCTCGTTGACGCGTACTTTCGCGCCGTGCATGCAGCGGCGGAGATCGTCAATGCACGAGTATATAAGGAATCACCACAGAGGGCAACGGAGAAAAAAGCTTGTCGACAGGCTCTGCCTCGAAAAGCCTGACCCGGATATTCGGGTCAACCGGTGGCGGCGGTCTTCTCGGAGAACGGGCTGGCGCGATCGAGTACCGCCCTGACAATCGAGCCTTCCTGCCCGACGAGGCCGGGGTCGGCCGCAAGCAAGGCCCTGGCGTCTTCACGCGCGGCTTCAAGGAGGTCGGCATCGCGGATCGGGTCGGCAAAGGAAAGCCTGAGCGCTCCGGCCTGCGTGGTACCGGTTATCTCGCCAGGGCCGCGTATGCGCAGGTCTTCCTCGGCGATCTCGAAGCCGTCTGTCGTATTTTTCATCGCCATCACGCGGCGTTTTGCTTCTTCCGACAGGTTGGAGCCTTCTTCTCCACGCCGCTCTGACCAGACCAGGAAGCAATACGACTGCAGCGTGCTCCGCCCGACGCGGCCGCGCAGCTGATGCAAGGCTGCCAGTCCGAAGCGGTCGGCGTGCTCGATGACCATGCAGGTGGCCTCGGGAACGTCGACGCCAACCTCGACGACGCTGGTAGCCACGATGAACGAAAGGCGTCCCGCGGCAAAATCGGCCATGGTGGCGCGCTTCTGGTCCTCGGGGAGGCGCGCGTGTATGAGACCGCCCTTGAATTCCGGAAAAACCTTGGTGGAAAGGTGGCTGTACATGGCTTCGGCGTCCTTGAGCTCCAGTTTGTCGGAGCGGTCTACGAGGGGGTAGACGAAGTACGCGCGCCGACCCTCTGCAAGCTGCCTGCGTACAAACTCGTACACCTTGGCTTCGTTGCCTTCCTTGGCCAGATGCGTGATGATGGGCAGTCGCCCCTTGGGCATCGTCCTGATGGTGGACACCGACAGGTCGCCAAAGACGGTCAGCGCAAGCGTGCGTGGAATTGGCGTGGCCGTCATCATGAGCATGTCAGGCTTCTTGCCCTTTGCACCCATCGCCAGACGCTGCAGGACGCCAAAACGCTGCTGCTCGTCAACGACAACCAGCTGCAAGTCCCTGAACTCGACATCGTCTGAAAAGAGGGCGTGCGTTCCTATGGCCAGGTCTACCGATCCGCTGGCAAGCGCCGCGAGGAGCGGTCGCCTGGCAGCGTCGGCAACATTTCCCGACAAATATGCCAGTCTTACTCCCAGCGGCTCAAGGAGCCGGGCAGCCGTATCGGCGTGCTGCCGCGCCAGAAGCTCGGTAGGAGCCATCAGTGCCGCCTGTCCTCCCTCCGCTATGGCATACAGGGCGGCGATGAAGGCCACGAGCGTTTTACCCGAACCCACGTCGCCTTGCAACAGTCTGGCCATAGGCCACGGCCCCGCCATGTCCCCGGCAATTTCCGCGATGACGGTTTTCTGGTCGGCTGTCAGCTTGAAAGGCAGGCGTTCTTCAAGCGCTCTGGCCAGCCTGTCCGATGGTGCACGCCGTGGACGTTCCTGTACCCGTCTTGCTTCGGCGCGTCTGGCTATCATCAGCTGCAGGTAAAAAAGCTCTTCGTACGCCAGCGATCTTCTGGCAACGGCAATTTCAGAGGCGTGTTCCGGTGCATGGAGCGAGCGAAGTGCTATTGATTTGCGGAGCAGTTCCCTCTTGTCGCGTATCGATGGAGGAATCTCGTCGTCAACACTACCCCATCGCGCAAGCGCGAGCGCAACCAGTTTTCGTACGGTTGCCTGTCCGAGGCCTTCGGTAAGCGGGTACAGGGGTCTGACCCCGTCTGCCGCCGCTCCGTCAACGGTCTCCGCGTCAAAAGACGACGACTGCAGCTCGGTGAAGCGATACTCGAACTTTCCATACAGCTTGAGGACACTTTCGACGGGAAAGCTGCGTTCAAGGAATGAGCGGTTGAAACAGATGAGCGATGCCAGGGTTCCCGCGTCGTCCTGGACCCATATCTTGAGCGTCCGCATGCGCCCGAAGCCAAACCAGTCGTGAGCCGTAACGCGGACCCTGCAGTTGACCGGGCCCTGCGCAAAGTCAGCTAAAAGTCTTTTGACGGACCTGTCTTCATAGTGTCGTGGTGGAAAGAGGAGGAGGTCTGAGCCGGTATATATGCCCAGTCTGGCCAGCCTGGCCGCCACAATGGGGCCTGCGCCTTTCAGATCGGAAACAGGGGCGGCAATCTCTCGGACGAACATGGATCGATTGTCGGCTCAAACGCATTCTTGCGTCAACGCCCGATGGGGGTTAGCATAGGTGCATGGCTACAATTATGGTGAATGCGTGAACATGAATACTGTCGCCGCAGGCTTCGAGTTGATACGGCTCATGGCTTTAGCGGCGGCTTTACTGGCCGGGCTTGGCGTTGCCATGGGTCTCCGCTCAATCCTGCAGCGCGGTGATGGACATGGTTCCAGACGCTTTGTCGTGGCAATGCTGGCAGCGAGTGGCTTCATAGCCTGTGCTGCCTGGGTGTTTGTAGCCGCCATGAGGATTGCCGCAGGCGCTGCGTCTGGGCCTGGAGGAGGAGCGGACAGCCTGGCAGCCTTCCCGGCATCATTCGCGGCGACGCTGGCGATATACGCTGGCATCGGTTTCTTTGCAGGTCTGGCGGCAGGAATGTTTCCCCTGGCAGCCGGGGTTCCCCTCGTAGTTTTGACAGGATTGGCAACGGGTCTCGCGGTCATTTCCATCGCTCCCTGGGTTCCGTGGGTTGACGGTCAGGAAGCTGCCTCGCTATCCCTTTTTCCGGTCATGGAAGAGGGAAGCACCTGCGTTCTGAAAACCATCGAATCTGACGGTGGGAGACGCGAGCGTTCTCTTTCATTGCCCCCCGGTCCTATTGCTGTTGAGTTCAGCATTTTAAGCATGCAGGGACCCGTATTGCCTGCATTTGGCGAGAAACGTTACCGGCTGGAAGCCATCCTGATTGGTTCTTCACGCGTTTCAGTACTCCAGGAAAATGTTATGCTGGCTACCCTGAAGAGAAACGGCATCCTGGCACGGGTGCTGGGTTGCAAGGTTACTGCAATCCAGACTGCGCTGTTCGAACCATCTGATTTTGGCGTGGCGGTGTTCTCGCTGCTCAATGATGGAACGATTGGCATGATGGTAAAGTAGCGTAGCCGCAAGCCTTTTTCGCTGTTTCTACAGACAGGTACCCTACTTGCTTTTATTTTTACAGTTTGCTATGGTTTGTCTAACGGCCAGTTTTGACCGTCAGGAGCCAATCATGGAACGTATACGATTACGTAGAGAGCAAGAAGCCGCGCCTGCAGCTTCCAATTCCTCAACCTTTACCTCCTCAACCGCCTTCATGCCCCGCTCCCTCACGACCCTCCCCACCACGTTCACGAAAAATTCCAAGCGCACGACGACGAAGTGACGCCCCGAGCGTCCATGAGTCGAGCGGCCGCCTGAAATAGTCGGCCCCGGACCGTCTGTATCCGTCGACGCGGGTAAGATGGCGCTCGGGTTTTCATACAGTCAAAACAAACATAGTACTCTTTGAGATCTTGCGGAGTTTTCCGTACTACATAAGCTGAAAATCCGGCTTACCCAGAGGGGAAGCGGTTAATTGACGGGAGAATGAGATGCATAACGAAACTACAACAGACAGGATTCCGGTAGCAATTCTGGGAGCAACCGGCGCGGTCGGGCAGCGGCTCGTATCGCTCCTTTTCAACCATCCCTGGTTTGAACCCATGGCGCTGTGCGCGTCGGAGCGGTCTGCCGGCAAGCCATACGGCCAGGCTACGCGATGGATACTCGCAGACCCCATGCCCGAAGCTGCAGCGGCCATGACCGTCCGTTCGAGCGCGCCATTTGCCGAGCCAAAGATCGTTTTTTCAGCGCTCGAAGCAGATATTGCCTTCGAGATAGAGGAAGACTGGGCGCGCAACGGACACCTGGTGGTTTCCAACGCCAGGAGCCACCGCATGCGTGAAGACGTTCCGCTTGTAATTCCGGAATTGAATGCCGACCATCTGGCGCTCGTCCGCCGGCAGCCCTACCCCAACGGTGGCGCGATAGTCACCAACCCCAACTGTTCGACCATAGGTCTTGTCCTGGCGCTGGCTCCGCTTGAGCGGGCGTTTGGCCTCAAAGCGGTAAACGTAGTTACGATGCAGGCCGCATCGGGTGCCGGTTATCCCGGAGTGCCGTTCATGGACCTTATCGACAACGTGGTACCATTCATCCCCGGAGAAGAAGAAAAACTGGAAACCGAGCCACTCAAAATCCTTGGATCGTTAACTTCTGATGGAACAAGGGTCGAAAAGGCTACATTCGGCGTCAGTGCCGCGTGCCATCGCGTGGCCGTCAGCGACGGGCACATGGAAGCCGTATCGGTTTCATTCGAGAAACCCGCCGACAAGGCGGCAATCATGCGCGCCTGGATCGATTTTGAGGCCGATACCGAGGGGCTCAACCTGCCCAGCGCACCGGCCAAGCCCGTGCTGTACAGCGATGCTCCGGATCGGCCCCAGCCCCGCTTTGACCGCAACGCCGGGCACGGGATGAGCGCTACCATAGGCCGCCTGCGCCCCTGCTCGATACTCGGCTGGAAATTCGAGCTGCTGTCGCACAACACGGTCAGGGGTGCTGCCGGTGGCACCATTCTCCTGGCCGAGCTGTGCGTGGCAAAAGGACTGGTAAACGGAGCCGTTGCCCCGGCACGATCGGTGGTGAAGGAAATTCAATCCATCATCGAGCCGCAGCTGGAAATGGCGTAAACCGGCTCCGGCTGCGGCTGCGGCCGGCTGTTAGTTTTTGCCGAATGCCCGTGCAATCCGGTCCACGGCCTCCGCAAGGATGGATCGGGGACATCCAAAATTAAGCCGCGCAAAACCGTCGCCACCCGTCCCGAACCTCGAACCGGCGTCGATCCACAGTCCGGCGCGGTTCATTATTTCCGGGCCAACGTCGCCGGCAAGACCGGCTCCGCGGAAGTCGATCCAGGCCAGGTAGGTGCCTTCACAAGGAAATACCTTGAGTGCAGGCGCCCGTCTGCCCAGTTCGCTGGCCAGGTATTCGTAATTGCCCTTCAGGTACACCAGAAGCTCGTCAAGCCACTGTCCGCCTTCCTCATAGGCGGCAATAGCAGCCGCGCCAACCATGCAATTGGGAGAGCCCATACCTGTAGCCCGGCTTTCTCCGGCAAAAGCAGAGCGTAATCCAGCATCGGGAATGGCCACATACGATGCCTGCAGACCCGCGATATTGAACGTCTTGCTGGGTGCCCACGCAACTACCAGCCGTTCGTCAAGCGATGCGTCAAATCCGAGCAGCGATACGAGGCGGTGGGGCGCGAGTACCAGATCAGCATGGATCTCGTCGGAAAAGATGATGGTATTCCTTCGTTTGGCTATGGCAGCGAGCGCAGCCAATTCATCAGCGGTCCAGACGCGTCCCACCGGGTTGTGCGGGCTGCAGAAAATAAGCATTTTTGAGCTGGAACACGCACGATCCAGAGCTTCGAGGTCGAGCTCGTACCTGCCATCCCTCATAACAAGAGGGGCTTCCACGGTCTTCCGGTGGTTTGCCTCGACAAGAATCTTGAAGGGGTGGTAGACCGGCGGTACGATGGCGATGCCTTCGCCTGGCTGGGTAAAAGCCCGGATAGCCGTTGCGATGGCTGGCACGATGCCCGGAGAAAAGGACAGCCATCCGGGGTCAACCGCAAGGGAATACCGGTTTCGCATCCAGGCGATGTAGGAGGCAAAGAAGGCATCCGGGATTGCTGCGTACCCGTATACGGGGTGGCCGGCTCGCTTCCCGATTGCTTCTACGACAGCCGGTGGAGCAGCAAAATCCATATCTGCCACCCACATCGGCAAAAGTCCGCTGCAATCACCCGGTAAAGGCTTGCCATCGCGTTTCCACTTGAGCGCTTCGGTGGCAGACCTGTCAAGCAAGGAGTCAAAATCGTACATGGTGCCAATCCTACAGCGAGAGTATTGCTTCTATCTCCACAAGACCGCCCTTGGGCAGGCCGGCAACTTCTATCGTTGAACGCGCTGGTTTATCAGCAGGAAAGAATGAGCCGTACACCTCGTTGACCGTTGCAAAGTCGGCCATGTTCTTGAGGAAAATTGTCGTTTTTACTATTGATTCAAGCGACGCTCCGGCAGCCTCGGCAACCGCCTTGAGGTTGCGCATGGCGCGGTCTGCCTGTGCCTTGACGCCTTCAGCCAGTTGGCCGCTGGCGGGATCAAGGCCGAGCTGGCCCGAACAGAATACCAGGTTGCCACTGCGGACTGCCTGTGAATACGGTCCTATGGCCGCCGGGGCCGAGTTGCTTGCAATAACTGTCTTGGGCATGAATTGCTCCTTCTGGAAGAATGGTGCTTACGGATGTGCAGCGGCTGACGCTGCCTGTCCTCTATCCGGTGCCAGTATGAATCCTTGAACGCGGTGTGTCAAAGCCCGGGTGCGTTGCGGTTGGCAGTAACAGCCACTCCCAAATCGGCAAGGTCTTCAGGCGTGTTGATGCTGCGGAACAGCTCCGGTTCTTCTCCGAGCCGTGTCTGGGAATCCAGCAGCAGAAGGCTCTTCCGTGCAACAATTGACCGCAACGATGAAACCGGGTTGGAAACCGATAATTGCTTTTGTAAGGTGATGGCAAGCGATCTATGGTACAACGCATGGAAAGGTTGGTGGTACCGGCCGTCACGCGCTGCCACCGCCAGAATCTGTCCGTTTTCTGACCTTTCTGCCATCCCCTCCGGCGT
>JFJP01005728.1_pt1 | contig 13602 bp, 14 predicted proteins | sample 431651 | NCBI WGS metagenome assembly JFJP01 (sample SAMN02602958, study PRJNA72255) | Microbial mat metagenome, whole genome shotgun sequencing project. | biome: fresh water; feature: sink hole; material: water; isolation source: purple microbial (photo- and chemosynthetic) mats found in...
GCCTTGCAGAGGGTTGGTGAGACCGGCGACCGCTGGGGTTTCGCTGGCGAAATCGGTTTCGTTGTGCACAGGTCACCTTTGATGACTGGGAAAAACACCACCCGACAGCGCTGGACGCTCCCGGGTGGACAAGAGGGCCGGTCAGCGGTTCTGCAGGTCCCAGTCGCGCAGTGGTTTCACGCCACGGGCGCGCAGTTCATCAAAGTAGGCCTTGAGTACCTGCTTGCCTGCGTCACCCGTGCCTTTTAGCCAGGGCGCCACGATGTTGGGCAGGCCGCTAACCCATTTGGCCTTTTCGGCCTGAGGCAGTTCTGTGATCTGCAATCCGGCTGCTTTCATGGTGTCCAACGCGGCATTGGCGGTCTTGGTGACGTGCTTTCCGTGAGCCACCGAAGTAGCCTTACCGGCTTTAAGCATGGCGTCCTGCACGTCCTTGGGCAGGCCGTCGAACACCTTTTTGTTCACCGCCACGCTACCAAAGTACATCGCGCCGATGTCGATACGTGTCAGTTGCTTCGCCACCTCGTACACGCGGGCCGGGCCGATGCCGCTGGCAAACGAAAGCGCGCCGTCGGTCACTCCGGTCTGGATGTTGGTATAGTAGGTAGTCAGTGCGCCGTCCACCGGCGTGGCATCGGTCCCGCGCAGCCAGTTGGCCGAGGTGCCAGGGGCGTTGATGCGTTTGTTTTTCAGGCTGGCCATGTCCTTCACCGGGAAGGTGGCGTAAATGTCGTAGCTGTCGGTGATCAGCGAGGACAGCGGCACCATGTTTTGCGAAGTCCAACTGTCCCGCAGTGCTGGCACGGTGGCGTTGAGCTTGTCGAAAATCTCGATGAGCTGTTCGTGGTTGGTAGTGGCGAACGGAGTGAAATAGGTCACATTCTGCAGCGGCATGGCAGAGTTCTCCCACAACGTTCCGACCATGCCCACGTCCACGATGCCGTCGCGCACGGCTGCGCGCGTGTCGGTGAACTTATAAAGCGTGCCGCCGTAGTTTTCGCGCCAGCGCACCTCGTACTTGGCGCCGCCCTCCTTCAGGATCCGGTCCACTTCAGGCTGGAACACTTCCTTCATGGCGAAGGCCCAAATGTTAGTCGTTGGGTGGCTGGAGCCGATATTGATCGTAACGCGCTGCTGTGCCAGCGCGGATCCGATGGTCATCGTGGCGCCCATGGCGACCAGGGTTGCAAACGCGATTTTCTTGAGTTTCATAGAGTCTCCTCGGTGGGTTTGGTGGCTAAGTAGAAAGCCGGGGGGTAAAACGAATTGGCGCCCTCACGCAGGCCCTATTTAAACGTGTCGAATTCGTGTTGGGCTGAGCGAATGATGTGTTGCCTTGATGTTTTATGAATAGGTCTTGGCTTGCTTGCAAGTAGGCGCACACCCGGTCGCGTACCAGGGCTTCGTCGTAACCCTCATGTGCACTGTCGATGCGCACGTGCTGCGCGTAAATCCATCGGCGCATGGCGATGTAAAAGAAACTACCTTGCAGACCCATGAGAAGCTCAACCTCGCGCTCGCTGTGCTTAGCGTGGCTGACAACGCAACGAAAGCGACGGGTCTCCTTGATTAGGCGAGGGAACACCAAGATACGGACGAACTCTTGCGATAACGTGATCGTCACATACTCTAGGTAGAAGGCAGTGAACTTTTCTTCTAGCGAAATGTCGGGGGAATCGAGCAGTGCATCCCACTCGACGCGCCAGCGGCCTTCAAATACTTCGGCGTACACGCGATCGATCAATGTCTGCTTCGTAGCAAAGTAGTGGTATGGCAAAGCATGAGTGACCCCTAAGCTTTTGGCAAGGTCGCGTAACTGGCCGTTGAGCCCATGCACCGAAAAGAACTGGATAACACCATCGAAAATCTGCCGCTCGCGCTCAACCACGCTCATGCGCCGGCGCACTAGAGCGTTTGGTGCCGCTATGTTGGCTTTTTTGGCCTTGTCAGGGTTTTTCTGGATGCGCAAGCTATTTACCAGATGGTTAATCATTCGCATGATTGTCTACCAATTGGTAAACAAGTACACCCGTGTAAACCCGAGGATTCAACGAATGGAATTGACTGGAGACATCCTGATGGGCGCGCCGCGAGAGAAAGTCTGGGTTGGGCTTAACGATCTCGTGATCCTGAAGCGCAGCATTCCTGGCTGCGAAAGCATGGAAGCCACGAGCCCAACAGAACGCACCGAACGCGTGGCTGTGAAGGTGGGTCTGGTGCGTGCCCGCTTCGTGGGTCATGTGCATTTGGAAGACGTTCGCCCCAACGAAGGTTGCGTGCTGCGCTTCCAGGGCTCTGGCGGCGCGGATGCCATGGCCAAAGGTCACTCGAAGGTGGAATTAACTGACGAGGCCGGTGGAACGCGTTTGCGCTACACCGCCTCCAAGCAGATGCTGAACAGTTCTTCACTGCGTTCAATGAGCAGATGGTGGGCGTGCCTGTGAGCGAGCCTGAGGCAACGCGGCCTTCCGAGACCGCTGCCACTTCGGGTACCGCTGCTTCGGTGCCATCCACATTCGTGCCGCGTTCCGTCCAGGCAACCCAGCCCCTACAACCCGCCTTCAGCGGCGAAGGCGTGAGCGTGCTGTGGTTCGTTCTGGGCGAACTGAAGTTATTTTAAGGAATTGAGCTGATGCCGCGTATCAGGCGCTGGCACACCATGAATCTATATCAGTCTGATAGCTCAAACAGGTACTCAAAGATCAACATGCTATTTTCTGGCACGGTCAATTGGGCGCTGATCCATGAGCACTATCCCCAATTTATGAAACTCGTGTTGGCAATCCAAAGCGGCACGTTCGCACCCTCCGCGGTATTGACCAAGGTCAATAGCTACAAAACCAAAAATCGATTCGCTTTGGCGCTGAAGGAACCCGGCAACGCAGTGCGCACAACCTACTTGTTGGAATGGAACATGGACGAATCTTTGCGCCGCACTGTCCACAAGGGAACGACCAAGATTGAGCTGCACCACAAGTTTTCCAAGCACCTTGCATTTGGTTCTGGCGGGCACCTCCGCTCAAACAATCCGGCTGATCAAGAAAACGCGATCGTCTACAACGAGCTTGTGACCAATGCGGTGGCATTACAAAACGTGGTGGATCAAACCCAAGCACTTTATATGCTGGCGTCCAAGCCCAAGATGATCATGCTCGATGAGCCCAGCGAAGGGATCATGCCCAAGCTTGTCGATGAAATGTTCGAGTGTTTTGAGCTACTCAAGAAAAATGGAGTGACTCTTCTTCTGATGGAGCAAAGCGTTGAGCATGCGCTGCGTATTTCGGACCGCGCCTACATCATGGCCCAAGGCGAAATCGTGCATTCCGCAGCTGCGCAAGATTTACTTAATGACACTGAATTCCAAGAACGCTACTGCTCTGTGTAGTTGCCGGTTGGATGCTCAGCCACGCTGCGTGCCATTTCGCCAGACACCTCTTTTTTAGCCACACTTTTTTCACACGTACTGTGCAATGCCGTTGCCGAAACTCCAGTCTTCTTTCCGAACCTCTACGAGGTTGATGATGAGGTCTTTGACGTTGAAATTGACTGCTCTGGAAATCCCTACGGCCAGTGCCTGGTACAACGCCTGTTTCAGCTCAACGGTGCGACCCGCGTTGAGGTAGATCTGGATGAACATGATGTCGTCTTCATGCGCAATGTTGAGGTACGTGGGCGGGAACACCAGTTCACCACTTTTGTGCTCGGTGATGATCTGAAACTTGTCCGCCACGGGTACACCAATGGTGGCCACCATGGCGTCATGTACGGCATCGCTTAGTTTGCGATGGAATTCGGCATCCTTGCCGGCGTGAAGTTCGATTTTTACCAGTGGCATGTGCGATTCTCCTGATGTGACATATTCTCAGATTTTGAGGGCGCCCAACGCGCGCAAGATCTTTTCCGGCGTGATGGGCTGGGAGGTGACGCGTGCGCTGAAGGGGCGCAGCGCGTCGTTGATGGCATTCATCACCGCCGCGGGGGCGCCAGCGGTTCCTGCTTCCCCCGCGCCTTTGGCGCCGAGCGCAGAAGTCTTAGTTGGCGTCTCGACGTGGCCAATTTCGATGTCTGGCATCTCAGAGGCCATGGGGACCAGATAGTCCGCCATGCTGCCATTTCGCAGCAGGGCGCTGTCGTCGTACAGACATTCTTCAAATAACACGCCACCAATTCCCTGGACGATGGCACCGCGCATCTGCTCATCGACCAACAGCGGATTGATGATGCGACCACAGTCTTCTACCGCCCAGTGCTTGAGCAACTTGACGAAACCGGTCTCGGTGTCAACCTCGACGTAGGACGCTTGCACCCCATTGGTAAACACAAATGGGAACTCCCGTTGGGCATAGGTTCGGGTCACAACCAGTTCGGGCAGTGCGTCTGCAGGCAGGGTGTCCGGTCGAAAATAGGCGATGCGCCCGAGTTCGGATACTTCCATCAGTGGCGTGCTGTTTGCGACTTCTACGACGTGACCGTTGAGGATGTCGATTTCCCCCTTGTCTCTTTTGAGCACCACTGAAGCCATGCTGCGCAGGTTGTTGCGCAGGGCGCGTCCCGCTTGCAACACGGCTTCGCCACCGATGCCCGCACCACGCGAGGCCCATGTACCGCCGCCATACGGGGTAACGTCGGTGTCGCCGGTGATGACTTTGACAACGTCCATGGGTACGCCGACTGCGTCCGCCGTAATTTGCGCAAAAATGGTTTCGGTGCCCTGGCCTTGCTCGCCGACACCAACCAGACAGGTGACTCCGCCGGTCGGCTCCAGTCGCACGGTTGCTCCATCTTGTGCCGCAATGCGAGCGCCGCCAACGCCATAGAACGCAGCACCGGGGTTGGTCAACTCAACCAACACGGCGAGTCCGACGCCTCGGTAGATGCCTTTTTTGCGCAAGTCCTCCTGTTCGCGGCGCAGGCCGGGGTAGTCCATCAGCTGTTCGAGTTGGGCCAGGCACTGCTGGTGCGAGAGCTTTTCCAACTTGATGCCCGAAGCGCCCGTGCAGGGGTATGCATCGTCCTGCATCACGTTCATCTTGCGCATTTCCAACGAGTCGATGCCGAGCCTTTGTGCCGCAAGCTCCACAATTGCTTCTGTCACAGCACAGGCAATCGGATGACCGACGCCGCGATACTGGCTGGTAGGCGCCTTGTTCTGAAGGACCACTTTGAGGTGCCCACGGTATTCCTTGTGCCGGTAGGGACCCCCTGTGATGTTGAGTACCTGATTGCCCTCAATGGCACTGGTACGGGGGTACACCGAATACGGGCCCACACCGGTCAGGTCATCAATTTCAAATGCAAGAATTTCACCCGTCTTGGTCGCTGCCAGTCGTGTTCGCACACGGTGCTCTCTGGCGTGGATGTCACTGACAAATGATTCCAGCCGGTCTGCTACAAACTTCACTGGGCGCTTCAGGAGAATAGACAACGCAACCGTTGCAAAATCATCCGGATAGGAGTGCACCTTGACACCAAAGGAGCCTCCGACGTCCTTGCACACCACGCGCACAGCGCTTTCTGGCAGGGAAAAATGCCGGGCATACAAGTCCTGCATCATGTGCGGTGCCTGGTGTGACTGGTAGACGGTAAGTTTTTGCTCCGCTGGTTGGAAGTCGGCCACAACCGACCGGGTTTCCATGGTCACCCCCGTGTGTCGTCCGAAGTGGTAGGTTTCCTCAACCACGCAGTCGGCTGCGGCGAAGACCGCGTCCACACCACCGGTATCTATTGTTTTTGTAAAACACAAGTTGTCCCCCAGCTCGGGATGAATTACCGGTGTGTTGGCATCCAGTGCGGTTTCCATGTGGGCCACCACCGGCAGTGGCTGCCAGTCAACGACGATGGTTTGCAGCGCGTCCTCGGCTTGCTGGCGTGACTCCGCCACGATTGCCAGGACCGGCTCTCCCTGCCAACACACCTTCTCCATGGCGAGTGGGTATTGGGTAGCGGACTTCATGCCGGTCAGGTGGGTCAGGGTGGCAACCCATGGGCTGCAAATTGCAGCGACTTGTTTGCCATCGACTACAGCGATTACGCCGGGCATGTTGCGGGCTGCTGTTGCGTCAATCTCGCCAATGCGTGCATGGGCCATTGGGCTGCGCAGGAAGACCACATGGGAAAGCTGCGCCAGCACAACATCATCCACGTAGGTTCCACGGCCCTCCAGGTGTCTTTTGGCATTTGGTCGTGTGACTCTGGCACCGATATAGCCACCCTCAGTGGCCGGTGTTGTCAATGAAGTCATAGGGTGTCTCCCAGACTGTGTTCTGGCGAGGCGGTTACGCGGCGGTTCTCCAGCACTTCGCAAATGGCATCGACGATGGATTGGTAGCCGGTGCAACGGCAATAGTTGCCAGACATGTACTCACGGACTTCGGCACGGGAGGCATCGGGTTTTTCCGACAGCAGTGAGGAGGCTGTAAGGAGCATGCCCGAGGTGCAAAATCCGCATTGCAGCGCGTTGTGCGCGTGAAAAGCCGCCTGCAGTTCGAGCAGATCGCCCCGGTCACTTGCGCCGTCGATCGTTTCAACTTCCTGGCCGTCCGCCTGCAAGGCCAGAACCAGGCAGCCACGCACGATGTCTCCGTTCAGGCGTACCGTGCAAGAGCCACAAACACCATGTTCGCAGCCCGATCTGACCGTTTTGATGCCCAGTTCATCGCGGATAAAGTCAATGAGGTGTGTGCGTGGCTCGACGCTACGGGTTTGGTCCACACCATTCACGCAAATGGTGACTTCAATTTTTTCAGCCATAGGTGTTTCCAGTAACCGTGAGGATTTGCATTACAGAGTCACATTCGCCAAGATCCTATGCATCAGGACTGTGGCGAGATGAAGCTTCATACTTGGGGAGTTGTATAAGTCGGCTGTCGGTGCGATGTCGGCAGCCAGTGCCAGCTTCGACGCGGCAAGTGTTTCCGAATTCAACGTCTGCCCTTCCAGCGTGCGCTCTACAGTTCTGGCGCGCACTGGCATATTCCCAACACCCAAAAAGACCAATCGCAATTGGCTCAGGGTTTTGTCTGTAACTTGGGTAACTGCCGCTAGACCCACGATGGGGTAGTCGCCATGGCGGCGGGCAAGCTCATCAAAGGCACATCGCGTGTTTGCCTGCAGCAGTGGAAATTCGCAAGCGACAACGATTTCATCCGCGGCCATATCGGTGGTGTACAACTCCAGGAAGAAGTCACTGGCCTTTACACGTCGCAGGCCGCGCTTGCTGGCCAGGACGATCACGGCGTCCAATGCGACCGCACAACAGGGCCACTCTGCAGCTGGATCGGCAAAGGCGATGGAACCACCGAGTGTGCCCCTGTTTCGGATGGCCTTGTGTGCGACGTGAGGCGCCGTCATCGCCAGTAGCGGCATGTGCCGTGCGATTAGATGCGATTCTTCGATCTCGCTGTGGCTTGTCATCGCTCCGATCCGCACACTGTGTTCCTGTAACGAGATCCCACTCAAACCGGGTACTCCACCGATGTCGATCAGCAATTTCGGTTCAGACAAGCGCATATTCAAGGTCGCCAACAGTGTTTGTCCCCCGGCAATGATTCGGGCGCCATCTGCATGCTGCTCCAGCAATGAGAAAACCTCGTAAAGTGAAGTCGGCTTTACATAATCAAATAGAGGGGCTTTCACGGTCACTCCGGTGTTTTGAATATTCTTGGGCTGCCCTGGGCAGGACTTGTAAGTCGGTGCGCTCCTCAGCGCAACCAGTGGCTGAGCAACAGCGTAAAGGCTACGCCGAGGCTGAACCAAAATGCGCGGTACAGCTCGTGGTGGAAACCACCCTCCGTGAATGGCGACGGCCTTCCCGGAACACCTGCAAGCACCGGTCCGGCGGATATTGGGTAGGTAAGTCCTGGCGGCGCCACGGTCGGCCCCACCGCGGGCAGACTCCCTCCCGTTAGCGCGCTGTCGAATGCGGCAAAGAATTCGTCCGCCATCTTCTTCGCAGAGGAGTCGATTAGTCGGCCTCCGATTTGTCCCATCTTGCCACCCACGGACGCCTCAACGGAGTAGGTCAGTCTGGTTGCTATCCCCTCGTCGGTCAGGGTCACTCGCGAGATCCCCTTTGCGAAACCTGCGGCGCCACCTGTGCCTTCAAACGTGAGAGTACATCCCGAGGTAATGACCACATCGGTCATGAAGATCTTCCCTGAAAAGCGAGCTCGCACCGGTCCGATTTTCACGGCCACCCGGGTGTGTGTTTCGGTCTGTGAGACCTTTGTTACCTCCTCGCAGCCGGGAATACAACGCGACAGAATAGTCGGGTCATTGAGCGCGTCCCAAACCTGTTGGCGGGGGGCTCGAACAATCTGCTCACCATTCAATTCCATGATTTTTTCCTGTTGCAAATGACTTCACGCCGACAACTTGCTATTTTCGGCAATTATTTACCGGTTGGTTAATTAAGTCAAGCGATTCATTAAAAATGGCCCAGAAATGCTTGCGCCGCGGTAACATGGACCACCTTCTTAAAATCATCCCGACTACAGGCGATCGCAGCCAGCGGAAACACTACATTCCATGTCACCCAGAACAGCGAAAGCGTCACCGGTTGCAAAGCAAAAAGACACTGTAAAAGTCCGACAAAGGTTTAGCACGGCCGAGCGGGAGCAACAAATATTGATGGGGGCCATCAAGTTTTTCTCGGCTCGGGGCCTCGAAGGCCAGACCCGTGACCTGGCCAAGGAAATCGGCATCACGCATCCTTTGCTGTACCACTATTTCCCGACCAAGCAGGCGCTGATTGAGCGGGTGTATGAGGAGGTGTTCCTGGGGCGCTGGAAACAGGAGTGGGAGGTGTTGCTGGACGACGCGTCTATTTCGCTGGAAGAAAAAATGACCCGTTTCTATCTGGACTACGCAGCCACAATTCTGACGCCGGAGTGGGTGAGAATCTTCGTTTTTTCAGGTTTGGCCGACGGTTCCATTCCAAACCAATACCTTGGCTTGTTGAAGAAGAAACTGTTTCCCCGTATTTTGCGGGAAACCCGCCGCCATCTAGGCCTTGCGACCAAAGCGACTGCAACCGAACGTGAGACGGAGTTGATGTGGAGCCTGCACGGGGGTATTTTCTACATCGGCATCCGCCAGTGGGTATATGGGCAACCGGGTCCGATGGATATCAAACAAGTAGTGACGGATCGGGTTCAATCCTTCTTGCTGTCCGTTCCTGCGATTTTTGATGATGGTGTGTCTGTGCTACCCGCGAGACGGCATTGACGCTACATTTTGTTCGCCCGCTGCAATATCTTCAGGGAGCGGATAGTTCAGTTCTATGGTGACACCGTCCGGATCCTCGACAAATATCTGGTGGAGGTCCATGGCAGGCACTTTGCGTTCGCGGTATTTGATTCGGTGATTCGCCAGTCGCTCATACATGTCGGAGATGTTGGCTGCCGTAAACGCAATGTGATCGAGTGCGCCACTTCCGGGTTGCTGTGACATTGGCTTGTTTCCCAAGTAGTCGTTCAGACCGGCGCTGCCATCGGTGTTGATACCCACAATATGCACGACGCTGCTACCAACAATTTCACCACTTTCAGTGCATCGGTATAGCCATGCCCCTGGAAAGTTAAACGGTGGGCGAGGGCCTTTTTGCAGCCCCATTGCATTTTCGTAAAACTCGACTGAGCGCTCGACTGCTGTGGTGCGGACGGAGTAGTGGTCCAACTTCTCGACTGTCATTCGTGAATTCCAATGAAATTGAAGTGATGTTATTTACCGGATGATAAATAGTAGCAGATGGGCGGCTGATTTATTGGTAATCGCCAAAACCTCCCGAAAACACACCACGTAAATAGCTGACAAACGCGGTGACTGCGAGTGGCACGTGATGCGAATAGGGGCGAATGGCGTAGATGTTTTCTGCAAAGGCTCCCACCGACTTCCAATCAGGGAGAACTTGCACCAGCTTGTTCTGGTGCAAGCTCGCCTGGGCACTGAAGTCCGGCAGCAATGCCACACCCAGCCCGGTCAGCGCGGCATCGCGCAAAGCCTCGCTGTTATTGGTTGACAAGGAGCCAAAGACTGGCACCGTGACGCGTTCAGACTCCTTGTGTACTGCCAGCGGTTCAAAGGTCCAGGCTGGCGCGTCGTGCGCGCGCCGGTAATGCAGGCAATTGTGCTCGACTAGATCAGACGGTGTGGCGGGGACTCCGCGACGGCGCAAGTAGCTGCGAGTGGCCACCAATACCGAACGGGTGCTGCACAGCGTCCATGCCACATGCGTGTCGGGAGGCACGGCGGTGTGGCGAATGGCCAGATCAAATCCTTCGGTAGTCATCGAGCTGAGGTGGTCGGACATATCCAGCTCCAGCCGCACTTCCGGGTATGCGCGCAGAAAGTCGGCTAACCGGGGCACCAGTTGTTGGCGGGCCAGGGCTACCGGTGCCGTGACCCGCAACAATCCACGGGGCGCACCGGCCAAATCACGCACCTTGGAAAAACTCTGCGCAATTTGCTCGAAGGGCGCGCGCGTCTCGTCCACCAAACGCTGTCCTGCCTGGGTCAGGTGTACGCTGCGCGTGGTGCGCCGGACCAATTCCACTCCAGCGGCGCGTTCAAGTTCTGCAATGTGCTGGCTCATGGCGGCCTTGCTCACGCCCAAGCGGGCGGCGGCGGCGGTATAACTGCCATGTTGGGACAACACCGTGAGCCAATGCAGATGATTCCAGGGGTCTTTCAGTTTTTGCTCGATCATTGACCTATTGTTCACCAGAATGGACAATCATTTCAAGTCAACGGTCTTGTCGGATTGCTGGGCGTACCATAGACTGCGGCACCAAGCGACACCCAATCGAGTTGCCTTGCCCATTCCCCCTCCCGGAGACACGCCATGACTTTTTCCACTGATACCACCGAAGTTGCTCAATTTATCCATGGCGCACGCACCAAGGGCAGTGGCACACGGACGCAACCCGTCTACAACCCAGCCACGGGCGCAGTAGTGCGTCAGGTGCGTTTGGGCAATGCCAGTGATGTGGACGCCGCCGTTGCCAGCGCCAACTTGGCGTTTCCAGCCTGGTCGGATACGCCACCGATTCGCCGGGCCCGCGTGATGTTCAAGTTTCTGGAATTGCTGAACCAGCACAAGGATGCGTTGGCGCACCTCATCACAGCCGAGCACGGCAAGGTATTCACAGACGCACAGGGTGAGGTGGCTCGGGGGATTGATATTGTCGAGTTCTCTTGTGGCATACCCCAGTTGCTCAAAGGTGATTTCACCGACCAGGTGAGTACAGGAATCGACAACTGGACGCTGCGCCAACCTTTGGGTGTTGTGGCCGGCATTACACCGTTTAATTTCCCCGTGATGGTGCCCATGTGGATGTTCCCGGTCGCTATTGCTGCGGGCAATACCTTCATCCTAAAACCGAGCCCGATCGACCCGAGTGCCAGTCTTTTTATGGCTGATCTGCTCAAACAGGCGGGTTTGCCTGACGGTGTTTTTAACGTGGTGCAGGGCGATAAGGAGGCGGTGGACGCGCTGCTGGTCCACCCCGATGTCAAGGCGGTTAGCTTCGTCGGGTCGACGCCGATTGCCAATTACATCTATGAGACTGGCGCACACCATGGCAAGCGCGTGCAGGCGCTGGGCGGCGCCAAGAACCACATGGTGGTGATGCCTGATGCAGATGTTGATCAGGTGGTCGACGCATTGATTGGTGCCGGGTACGGCTCGGCGGGCGAGCGCTGCATGGCTATTTCGGTGGCGGTGCTGGTGGGCGATGTCGCAGACAAGGTCATGCCGAAACTGATCGCACGTACCCATGCGCTCAAGGTGCTTAACGGTACCAACCTGGCCGCCGAGATGGGACCGATCGTGACACCTGCGGCGCATGCTCGCATCACCGGGTATATTGATCAAGGCGTCAAGGAGGGCGCGCGGCTGCTGGTGGATGGTCGCACGTTTACCGGTGCGGGGACTGGCGAGGGCTGCGAGCAGGGTTTCTGGATGGGGGGCACGCTGTTTGACAACGTCACGCCAGAGATGCGCATCTACAAGGAGGAAATTTTTGGGCCGGTGCTAGCCTGTATGCGTGTGCCGGACTTCGGCACTGCAGTCAAGCTCGTCAATGACCATGAGTTTGGGAATGGCGTGGCCTGCTTCACGCGGGATGGCAATGTGGCCCGGGAATTTAGTCGACGCATCCAGGTGGGCATGGTCGGCATCAATGTGCCGATTCCTGTGCCCATGGCGTGGCACGGCTTTGGCGGCTGGAAGCGTTCGCTGTTTGGCGATATGCACGCCTATGGCGAAGAGGGCGTGCGTTTTTACACCAAGCAAAAGTCCATCATGCAGCGTTGGCCCGAAAGCACGCCCAAAGGTGCAGAGTTCGTGATGCCGACAGCAAAGTAATCGAGGAAACTGATATGACAAGGCCCCTTTTTTACAAAGCGTGGGCTGAGCAATTGAAAATAGGGGCAGGATTGCTTGCCAAATTCATCCCAAAGTCCAGAGAACATCATGACCGAGCGCGTATGACCGCTCCGAAGAATCTGCTTCGGCGAACGGCTGCTTCAGGACACTCGTCCCCATTGTCGGGACCTAGTCGGACACGGGTGCTTGGTTTCACGATTTGGTCACCAGAAAGCTGACCGTCGCTTTGTTTCAGCCAATGCCCGGTTTGGAGGAGGCAGGCTACAAATGGCTACTACCGGTAAGGGTCTGAACCGGAAGAACAAACAGAGGCTCCAGTGCTACGTTTTTGCATCGCCAGCATCACCTTCTGAGAACATTTCTGGTTTGCGACATTCTCTGCGGGTGCTCAGCGACCATCATCGTGGGTGAAAAAGCCTGGCTTTGAAAGTGGCGCCAGAAATTGAAGGCACCGCACCAACTGCGAATGGGCATCCATACCGCTAAAACGTTCAAGTAGGCTGTTTGGCAACGCTGCATGCTCGATTGGTGGCATAAAACGACCTCTGCCTAAATTCCAGAATGGGGTTGCCACGAATATTTCACGCCACCAGTGCCGCCACCGTTGCAATGTTCGACGCGCCACCCCCAGGTGCAACTGCAATTCGTTAATCAGAGTGTCCGTAACGCCGGACTGCATGCCACTCAGCAAAACCATAATGAACCCAGGATAGACCCGTCGCCCGAGAAAGCGCACCGACTCTGGAGTTGTTCGCCGTCTGCATTTGTCGCAACAAAAACTCTGGCGCATTGTCGGGGTCGTCGTCTCCAATTCCACTGACCCACCTCGCGGTTTACGGGGATAGCAAGCGCTGTGAAGAACGCCACCACAGAAGCCGCAGCCCCGTATCCGTGTCAGACTTGCCAAGTCAGCGTCGATGGCCGCAAGCAACTGAAAAAATCTGGGCTGCTGCAAGATACTGGCTGTCATGGGTGACCTTAATTAGTGACAACCACACAGTGTTGACCAAGTTCATCTCCCTCAGTCCTTGATTTGATCAAGATGCCTGATGGAACCAACCGCCCGACCATCACGCTATTTGATCAAATCAAAGGGAAAGCCCATCACGCAAGGTGAACGTGCTCAGCTGCCAGTTCCTTCAGTGCCCTGATGAGTGCCGATTCTCTCAATGCTGCGTGTTGTGCGACGCTAATTCGACCATTGGACAGTTGCTCAT
>JFJP01039395.1_pt1 | contig 13597 bp, 13 predicted proteins | sample 431651 | NCBI WGS metagenome assembly JFJP01 (sample SAMN02602958, study PRJNA72255) | Microbial mat metagenome, whole genome shotgun sequencing project. | biome: fresh water; feature: sink hole; material: water; isolation source: purple microbial (photo- and chemosynthetic) mats found in...
TTTGACAATAAAATTTACAACGGGCTGTGGTGTATAATAAACACCTTTTGTTTTTCGTAAATTTTTGTCGTAAGCCGCCAAAAAATCTTCGTAAAAATATACGTAAGGGTCTTTATGAGTTAAAAGTGAAGAGTTAAAAGTTGAAAGTTTTGAATTGTCTTTCTTTGTGAATGATAAACTTTCCTGTATCGCTCTCAAATCAAGGGTATTCATAATTGTTATGACTTCTTCTGCAATCCAACGAATTTGTTTATAATCAGGATTTTCAAATTCCTTTAAGAAATCAACTAATTCTCTGATTAATTGAAATGACGTTGGAATAAATTGTGAAACATTATATAAATTTACTTGTTTGGTATCGGCATTTAATTTTGCAAGAAATAAACCGTAAATTAATGTTTGAGAAAAAGCGTCTGAAAATTCTGAAACAGTTAAATCGCTGAATACAAAATTTTTGAATATGTGATACAATCCTTTTAATCTCGGTTGTTCTTCTGTTTCTTCTTGTCTTTTTAATTCTTCAAAAATAAAATCTTTTAACAATCTTGCCCTTATTGCCAAACTTTCAGCTAATTTTTTGGGTTCTGAAATTCCTTGCGGTGCAGTTGAAAAATAATTAGTAATTAATTCTTTTACTAATTTTGCTTTGTCCAAATTCAAACTTTCCAAAAGTTTAAAACTTTTGGAAAGTTCAGCAAGTGTTTCACGCTTTTGAATTTCACCGTTTCGTATCCAAATCCATTCTAAATAATTGGTTAAGAGTAGATTATTAGAAAGTTCTTTGTATTTTTTTATTTGTTCGCTTTTTACTATTTTATCAAGCTGCTCGTCAATTTTTTTGTTTTCTATATAACCAATAATGTTTTCAGTTTCAAAAATTTTAAAATCGGGTGCGCCAAATTTTCCTTCTTGTTTGTGTTCGTGTATAACTTTTATTTTGGGATTAAATTCATTTGCAATTGATAACAATAAATCGTTCAAAGCTGGTCGCAATGAATGTTCCGTGATTTTACTCAAATCATGGCTTTTTATTGTATCATAATATTTTATAAATTCTTGCATATCGAATTATTATTATCGCAAATGTAATCAATTTTGTTTTTAAAGTCAATTTTTAGTCCGTTTCAATTGTGCAAAAATCTGAAAATAATTTTATTCGTTTTGCGATGTTTTTTTCGGAATCATATAAAACCAGCGCATTCGTTTTCCTCTGTATTCTGCCATGCTTCTCAAAATTGCGTTGTGCAATAGTTGCTTTTTCAATCCACCTAAAGCAATAGGGAAGTCGTTGATACTACGCTTTTGCTCCCAAATTTCGTCAATGATGTGTGTGGCTGCAAAACGCTTCAATAACACTTCGCCTACGGTTTCCGAAAAACAATCGTGCACCTCTACTAACATTACAACGTTTTCTAATTCAGGTACTTCTACGGGGTCGAGCAGAGATTCTTCTCCCCCTTCAATATCTACTAAAACAAACACTTTTTTCTGATTTTCGAGTGCTAAATTTAACTGCGAATGGTTGCAAAATCCTTTTACTTCTATCTGATTTTCAACACCGTTGAGCTTTGCCATATCCGAAATTAATTTCCTTCCGCTTTCTACCGATTCAAAGGCAATTACGTTGCTTTGTTTGTTTTTTTGAGCCAAACCTACAGCGTAATAGCCCTCTGCCGCACCAATATCTACAATTAGTTGGTATCCAGCACGATTGACGGCTTCGAAAACCGAAAAAAGTTCTTTTTCGTACGTTCCCAAAATTCGGGGATACAGCAAGCTACCTACACTGTTGGTGAGATATTGCATACCCGCAAACATACCGCTAACAACTTTACCCTGTGCTACTTTATTAATTTCGTTTCGCACAAGGGTATCGCCCAGCCAGCGATATTTATTTTTCATTCTCCACACAAAGAGTCCAAAATCCATTTTATATTTGTTTTTTCATTATTTTCTATTCCTTATCTTTCATTGCCTTTGCCACCAACTCTATTAAATCGTAGTTTTGCACCAACTCTTCTTTGTTTGAGTATTTCAAGCCATCGCTTATCATGGTCATGCAAAAGGGGCACGATGAGGCTATGATGTTGGCATTGGTTTGCAGCAATTCTTCGGTTCGTTCCATAAAAATTTCTTTTTCCCCCTTTTCGGCTTCCTTAAACATTTGTGCACCACCCGCTCCACAACAAAGGGCAAAACTTTTGTTGCGTGCCGTTTCAACAAAATGAGGGTTGAATTGATGGATAATTTTTCGGGGAGCAGCATATTCGTTATTGGCGCGACCGAGGTAGCAGGAGTCGTGGTAGGTGATTTTTTCATTGGCAAATAGTTGTTTATCCAATGTTAGCTTGCCTTCATTTATTTGATTTGCAAGAAATTGGGTATAATGATATACTTCGTAGTTGCCACCCAATTCGGGGTATTCGTTTTTGAAAATATTGTAACAGTGTGGACAAATGGTTATAATTCGTTGCACATCGTACAGTTTTAGGGTTTCTATTACCGTAAAAGCTTGCATCTGAAACAGCATTTCGTTTCCTGCTCTCCGTGCGGGGTCGCCGGTGCAGGTTTCTTCAGTGCCCAAAACGGCATAGTCAACTTTCAAACTATTCAAAATTCGGGCAAACGATGCGGTAACTTTTTTATAGCGTTCGTCGAATGCGCCTGCGCAACCTACCCAAAACAAATATTCAGGTTTTTTGTTCTCGGCGGCAAGTTCTGCCATGATAGGAACAGATAGCGTTTGTTGGTTTTCCATATATCAAAATAATTTTAATTCATTGATAATTAATAATATATAAAAAAGTTACACGCTTGCAATGGCTTCTACCGGATTGAGTCGAGCCGCTTTGCGGGCGGGCATAAAGCCCGAAATGATGCCTACACTGATTGAAATTACCAAACCAAACACAATGTTGCCCATGGAAAGCGAAAACGACATATCCGAGAACTTTCCGACCAAAATAGTTCCAATAAATATGAGCAGCAAACCCAATATTCCACCAATAAGCGAAAGTACAACGGCTTCGTACAAAAACTGAAGCAAAATAAAATAGTTTTTGGCTCCCAAAGCCTTCTGAATACCAATGAGTTTGGTCTGTTCTTTTACCGACACAAACATAATGTTGGCAATACCAAAACCACCCACTAAAATTGAAAACCCACCAATGATTATTCCAGTTATATCTATAATTGAAAAAATTGATTTGAATGCCTCAGCCACCAAACTCGATTTATTCAACGCAAAATCGTCCTCCTCAGTAGGTTTGAGCCGGCGTATGGAGCGCATAATGCCGCGAAGTTCGTCAATAAGTTCATCTGTTGTAATGTTGGGTTTTGCCTTCACCATCACAAATTTTCCAATATTGTCTTGGTTGAGATTGAAAATATATTTTACATAGTTTATTGGCAAAATCACTCGTTTGTCGTTGCTCACATCAAACATATCTTCGCCTTCTTTTTTGAAAACTCCAATCACAAGTATTTTTTTTCCATCAATTTTTATTTCTTTTCCTACAGGATTTTCGTTCTGAAACAACTGTTTTGCTGCTTCGCTTCCTATTACTGCACGTGGCTTGCCGGTGTTGGATTCGTACAACGAAAAATACCTGCCACTTTCCATTTCAAAGCTCCGAATTTTTTCATAATCGTGGCTATAACCAGCCACTTCGAGTTCTTCTATATAGTTGTTTTTGTAGTGTACTGTGCGATTGCCACCCACGCCAAATGCCACAGCCTCAGTAAGATTGGAGCGGCGCAAAATTTCTTCACTTTCGTCAAGCGTAGGTTCGGGGCGGCTAAGGTATTTCCACCACGGATATTCGCCTCCCCCACCCCAGGGCCACTTTTGCACATATACCATGTTGTCGCCCAAGGTTTTAATACTATCTTTTACAAAATTTTCCATTGCATCAATTACCGTAAAAACCGACACAATGGCAAAAATACCAATGGTGATACCCATTAACGACAAAAATGTGCGTAATTTATTGGTAATAAGTGATATAAATGCTGAAATAAAGCTCTCGCGCAACAGACGGATAAATATGACAGTTCTATTCATAGTGGTGTTATTTCTTATCTAAATATTTCAATTCCATATCTTTACCATCAAATTCGGCAAACGAAAAATTGTGCAACCAGTCGCCGGTATTGATAAAAGTACTTTTTTCGGTTAATTTGTATTTCATGGGCAAATGACGATGCCCGTATATAAAATAGTCGAAATACTCATTTTCAAGCACTTCGCGCGAGTACATAACTAACCATTCTTTTTCTTCTCCATAAAAATTTTTACGCTTCGAATGCGATTTTCTACTTTTGCTCGACCATGCATAGGCAAAATCAATGGCAAGGTTTGGGTGCAGGAGTGCAAAAAGTTTTTGCAACGTTGGGTTTGTAAATAATTTTTTTAACACTTTAAAAGTATTGTCGCGCGGACCGAGTGCATCTCCGTGTGTTATCAGAAATTTTTTGCCGTTTATTTCTGTTTTTAGTATATCGGTATGCAATATCACCCCCAATTCTTGCTCAAAATAACCAAACATCCACACATCGTGATTGCCAGTAAAAAAATGAATTTCGATGCCCGATTCGACCAAGGCAGCAATTTTTCCAAAAAATCGAACAAAACCTTTGGGAATCACACGCTTCCATTCAAACCAAAAATCGAAAATATCGCCTACAAAATAAATTGCTTCGGCTGTGTTTTCTATCGAATTTATCCATTCGATAAGAAGCTTTTCGCGTGTACGACTACTCTCCCAGTCGGGCGAACCAAGATGAATATCGGATAGAAAATATATTTTTTTGCTCTCTTGCGCCATTCGCTCTATGTATGTTTGCAACTATTTTGGGTGATAAACTCATTTTTTTGCAAAGATATTGAAAGTAATTCGGATATTTATTAATTCTACTTTCAATTTACAAACGAATACAAAAAAAATCAGTCGCAAATTTCTGCCTGTATTTCAACATACAGGCTGGCTTTGCGACTGAATACGTAATTGCTTTTGTTGAAAATCAAATTATATCGGTAGGTATAATTTCAATTCCGGTGATGTGTGCCTCCTCCAAAGCCGTTTTGAGGCGGTGGGAGATGTAGGTGCGGGAGTCAATATTTGAACGTTGAAAAATGTCGTACTCTGGAATGAAATTATCAATAAAATAGTATTTATCAGCACATATTTGCATCAAAGTAGATACATTATTTGCCTGAAAATAATTATTATACTCATTTGCATTTTGTATCTGAACTGATTTTTTTTCACCAAACGAATTACTCAAATAGAACTTCGTTTTATTGTAATCAATTTTATCGGAATAATCCTGAATGTAATGAAAAAAATAGTAACTGTTATCAATTTTATTGTTAAAAGCCAAGTATGAAGTATAAAAACGATGATTGGGGATTGAAAATTTTGAAAGCAAATCTTTCAACTTACTACTCACCAACATACCGAAGTAAATACTTGTAATACTAATTAAATCCGTTTGTTTGGCTCGCTTATCCAACTGAAATGCTTTTAGATTTGGAGTAAATTCTGGAAATTGTTTATGATTCAGTTTCCAACAGCTATCCTCCGAATTGTAATTGTAGTCCTTAATCATTCCGGTAGATTGCGGATATACATTTCCTGTTTCTTTTGTTCCACAGGCTTTTCCTAATATGAAATAATTATTTTTCATCTAAAAGATTCCACGTTTTTTATTGAGTTGGCTAAAATATTGGTTCAAATTCAGATTCTTTTCAATACATAAATTGATATGTTGCCTTAATTCTGGTATCAACTCCTTCTGAAGAAAAAGAACTGAATTTTCACTCGAAATATTGTGAGTTCCATTGATTTGTACAAAACGCTGTAAATTCCATTCAACAAATTTTGAATACGCCGGATGATTTCCGTGCACCCCATTTTCAAGAACTTTTGAAAATTTCTCTAATACAATACCATTCAATTCATCGTTGAGATGAAAACCAGCCTCAGCAGCCTTTTGAACCATATCGTTAATGCAAGCAATACTATCCACTGTTTCATAGTTGATGTTCGTTTAGTCAAAAAAAGGGAGGCTAAGATAGAAATTTTGTTTGAAGTGGGAAAGGGAAATCAGAAAATTTACACGCTCGTAGGTGGCTTTGCCACGCTACGAGGTGTGTAGTACCTTGGAGCATGGCAAAGTGAAAATCAGAAAATTTTCACGCTCGTAGGTGGCTTCGCCACGCTACGAGGTGTGTAGTACCTTGCAGCGTGGCAAAGTGAAAATAGGTGAGAAAAATTAGTAATGTATTACCGTTTAGGGGAAAATGCTACTTTTTCAATGTTGATTTTTTTTCAACGAGAACATAAATTCAACGCCTCCGGTTTTGATATTTTTTACCGAAATATCGCCTTTGTGGTAAAGTACTGCGTTTTTTACTATTGCCAAACCAAGCCCTGTGCCGCCTTCTTTGCGTGAGCGTCCGTTTTCGATACGATAAAAACGCTCAAAAATGCGGTGTAAATGTTCATCGGGGATTCCGCGACCAGTATCCGAATAGTTAAAGTAGTAGTTCTCAGAATCTTCAAAATAGTTTTCTATTCTAATTTCAATCCCCTCACCTGCATAATTGATGCTGTTTTCAATCAAATTCTGAAATATGGAATTTAGAAGCGATTTATTGCCTTCAACTTCCACATTATTAGCAATTTTTATATGTACCGAAATGTTTTTTTCTTTCAAACGCAAGCCCATGTTTTCTTCCACTTCTTTCACCACTTGCAGCAAGTTTACATTCGATTTTTCAAAAAACGACCCCGCTTCTTCTATCTTGTTCAAAATTGAAATATCGTTTATCAACTGGCTTAGTCGCAAGGCTTGCAGGTAGGCTTTGCTCACAAAATAGGTTTTCTTCTCAGGCTCCATATCTCTGTAATTCAGTATGGTTTCCAAATAACCAATCACTGAACTTACGGGAGTTTTCAATTCGTGCGAAATATTGGAAGTCAATTCTTGTTTGAGCAATTTTCGCTTTTCGAGTTTGGTGATGTCTGTTATAATTATTTCAAAGCTTTTGTCGTGAAACACAACACATTGAATGCTAAAATATTTTCCATTTTTTTCGATGGTCAATTCTTTGCGAAGTGTTTCAATATCGGGAAGCGGCTCGTTGGTTCCGATAAATTTGTTTACAAACGAATGTATAACGCTAAACTCCTCAATATCAAAAATATGAGTGGGCAAAATTGCGGGTTTGTCGGCAATAAAATTCACAAACTGAATGAAATGATTGTTCGACAATATATTTTGTTTTGTCGCTGAAAAAATAGCGATTCCCTCGTTGATAATTTGCAGGTGGCGAAACAATTTTTCTTTTTCAATGACAAGTTTGTCTTTTGCGGTTTTCAGATCGTTGTAAATCTGCGCAATTTGTTTTCCAATCGTACCCAATTCGGTATCCGGAAAATCGTAATTATTCGAAAAATCTTCATACCGAGCAGCTTTTACCGAAATGTCGCGCAATTTCTCGATTGATAAACTGAATTTATCCGATAAATAACTGATAGAAAATAACATAACAATAAACAACAGAATCATTACCCCAATAAACAATTTGTCAATTTTGAGAAACGACATTACTTCGACATTGTAGATTGCGGCTGTGCGAATAAAATAGCGATGATAATTTTTTGCATAGTAAAAATATTCAACCCCGGTAGTTGTTGATTTACGCACAGAGTAGCCAAAATCAGCATACAACGATTTTTGAATTTCGGGACGTTGCAAATGGTTTTCGAGTTTCGAAACATCTTTTACTTCACTATCGTACAATACTTTACCTTTAGCATTGATAATGCTAACTCTGATGTATTTGTTCGGAATGATACTTATTAGCGAATCGATGGATTGAAAAGAATTTTTCACTTCCAATTGATTTTTTTCGATAAACCGATTCACAAGTTCGGTATTATAATCCAATGAGCTTTCCAACTCACTGATTTTAAACTCTTTTTCTCTTTTAAACTGAAAAACACTAATAATGACCATAAAGCCAATAAACACAGAAAAAAAGTAAGTAAATAATTTTCGCTTATAACTTTTTCGGAATATCATATTTTGTTGATTTTTAGATGATTGATTATACTTCAAAACTATAACCATAGCCCGAACGACTATGAATAAATTTGCCCGCTTCACCCATTTTTTTTCGCAGTCGGGTGATATTTACGTCCACCGTTCGCTCGGTTACAATTATGTCGTCGTCCCACACTCGGTGCAAAATTTGCTGCCTATCGAAATACTTTCCTTCGTGTCGAATGAGCAACAAAAGAATATCGAACTCTTTTTTTGTCAAATTAATTTTCCGATTATCCACACTAACGAGTTTCTTATCGAAATCAATTTCAATGTTTTCAATTTTAAGAACTTCTGATATATTTTCGGTGTGCAACGTGCGGCGCAATACAGCTTTGATGCGGGCAAGCACTTCTTTTATTGAAAATGGTTTGGCTATATAGTCGTCAGCACCCAGATTGAAGCCTGTAAGTGTATCGTTTTCAGTATTTTTGGCTGTGAGAAAAATAATGGGTACGCTAATATTCTGCTCTTTTTTCAATTTTTCTGCCAATTTGTAGCCCGAAAGTTTGCCCATCATCACATCTAAAAGCATCAAATGATAGTTTTCGATGTTTTTTTTGAGTGCTTCTTCGGCAGAAAAAGCAATGTCCACCTCGTAGCCTTCGCTTTCTAAATTGAATTGAAGAATTTCGCATAAGTCTTCCTCATCGTCCACAACCAAAATTTTTGTTTTCATAGCTATTCAATATCTTTTTGATGGTGTCTAATATCTTTGCCTTCAAGCGAATAGATAGATGCCTCTGCAATATTGGTGGCATGGTCGGCTATGCGCTCAATATTGGTAATGATATTTTTTAGTGTGATAAAACTGATGAGCGAATTTTGAATCTCAAGCGGCATTTCGCTTTTTTTTATGGCTTTTTTCAGCAGTTTGTGATTCATTTCGTCCACAATTTCATCGTTTTTTATTGTCCATATAGCAAATTCGCGGTCGGAATTGAAAAACGAAAGTAAGGATTTTTCCACCATATTTATGCTGTATTCCAGCATTTGTTGAATTGCCTCCGCCATTTGTTTGTAAATTTCGGGCGACTTTATATGGCTTATATTTTTTATAATACCAATGGCAAGGTCGCCAATGCGTTCCAAATTGATGGCAATGCGGTAAATGGCAAGAATTTTTCGCAAATCGGATGCCATGGGATTGTACAACACAATGAGGTCGGCAATTTTTTGGCTTATATCCACATCAAACTCATTGATTTTCTTCTCATTGGCTTTCATCAAAGTCATTTTTTCTTCCGGAATTGCCACATCTTCCAGTTCCATGGCTTCGTTCAGAATGCTCAGTTGTTCGAGAATTTTATCGGCAAATTGCTGAAATTCAGTTATTACTTCGTTGAGTGCCGCTTCTTTTTTTTGACTCATATCGTATGTATGTTTTTTTTTATTAATATTCAGTAGAATCAACCAAATTTTCCAGTCAAATATTCTTCAGTTCGTTTGTCCACCGGATTGGTAAACATGGCTTTTGTGTCGCCGTATTCCACCAAATCGCCAAGGTACATAAACATCGAATTGTCCGAAATTCGCGCTGCCTGCGACATATTGTGCGTCACCAAAATAATGGTATATTCATTTTTAAGGTCTAAGAGCAGGTCTTCAATTTTGGACGTGGCAATGGGGTCGAGTGCCGATGTGGGTTCGTCCATTAGCACAATTTCGGGTTGGTACGCCAGTGCGCGTGCTATGCAAAGCCTTTGCTGCTGCCCCCCCGACAAAAAAGTTCCACGTTTGAACAACGAATCTTTTACCTCGTCCCAAAGGGCTACATCGTGCAACGTTTTTTCTACAATTTCATCTTTTTGATTTCGTTTCAGGCTGATTCCGTTGAGCTTATATGCCGCAAGCACATTGTCGTAAATGCTCATGGTGGGAAATGGATTGGGGCGTTGAAATACCATTCCAATTTTTCGCCTCAAACGAATGGAATTGAGCTTGCTAATGTCCACGTTGTTCAAAAAAATATTTCCGGTGGTGGTTATGTTGGGGTACAATTCGTGCATTCGGTTTATGGCACGCAGCAGGGTGCTTTTGCCGCAGCCCGAAGGTCCCATAATGGCAGTAATGGCATTGCGCTGAATATCAGCCGACACGTTCTTAACTGCCAGATTTGTGCCTCCATACGATACCGAAAGGTTACTGATGCTAAGTAAAGGATTTTCTATTTTCGCAATTCTGTTTTTCACCTGTAAGATGTTTTTTTTGATTTTATGCTAAATCCGGTGTCCACACCGGATTTGTTGATTTTAAAATAGTTACCGGTGAGGACACCGGTAACGGCATTTTGATGTTTTTTTTTGATTTTAGAAATCGAATTTCTTTTTAATTCGTTTGGCTATAATATTGAGTGTGAGTACAAAGCCCATCAAAAAGAGCGATGAACTCCAAATTAAATCAATTAAGTTTGGGTCGTTGTAAAATTGCCAAATAAGTAAAGGAACCGCGCTTGTGGGTTTCCAAAGGTCGAAATTTATTACCGAACTACCTAAGGCAGTGAGCATTAAAGGTGCTGTTTCGCCCAAAACCCGCGAAATAGATAACAAAACTCCTGTGAGCAATCCACTCAAACCTGTGGGTAACATTACTTTATAAATAATTTTGTAGTACGGAACTCCCAATGCAAATGCGGCTTCTTTAATCGAAATGGGTATCATTTTGAGGGTTTCCTCCGTGCTACGAACTATAAGTGGCAACATCATAATGGATAAAGCCACACTGCCCGCGAGAGCCGAAAAACCATCGGTTACATTTTTTACAATCCAAAGATACGAAATTAAGCCCAGCACAATGGAGGGTACACCTTGCAGCACATCGGCAAGGGTGCGAATCATATTGGCATATCTTTTTTGTTGATTTTCAGCCAAATATATTCCGGTCATCAGTCCGGGAACTATCGAAATAAGAAATGCCACCACCACCATGAGCAAAGTACCGGTAATTCCGTTGACAATTCCACCCGGAATTATTTCGCCGTGTGCTTTGGCGGTCATTGCTTCTAATGTATTGGGCGCATTTTCGACAAAGAAACTAAGATTTATTTGTCGGTATCCTTTGCGCAATAACTCAAACAATATCAATACTATAGGCAGTACTGTGATTGCCGAAAGGAATATCACCAACGAAAAAAGAATTTTATCTTTTAAGGTTCGTTTGCCAATATTATCTACCGATATGTATGTTTTTGTTGCCAATGTTTTTTTATTTAAGTCTTTGTCGGATAATAAGTTTTCCAAAGAAATTGATAATAGCTGTAATTACAAACAGAAGCAATCCAATGGCAATGAGCGAACTAAGTTTAAGCCCTTCTGCTTCGCCAAACTGATTGGCGATGATACTTGCCATAGAATTACCCGCATCGAAAAGGCTGGTGGGTATTCGGTTCGAATTGCCTATGAGCATAGTTACTGCCATTGTTTCGCCTATTGCTCTACCGAATGCTAAAATGTATCCTGCAACTATGCCCGAACTTGCCGAAGGCACCACCACATTAAAAATCACTTCGCGTTTGGTAGCCCCCAGTGCATAAGCGGCTTCTTTAAGTTCCGAAGGTACAAGTTTAATAATTTCGGTACTGATAGAAGTGGCGTAAGGAATAATCATAATGGCGAGAATAATTGAAGCGGTAAAAATATTGAACCCATTGGTAGCCAAGCCCATATCTACCACAAATGGCATGAGAACATAAAACCCCCACAAACCATACACAATGGAAGGTATGCCTGCAAGCAGGTCAACCATAGTTCCGAAAATAGACGATACTCTTGTTTTGTTGAAATATTCGCTCAAAAAAAGCGATGTGGCAAAAGATAGTGGTAAACAGATAAGTAGAGCAAGAACTGAAGTTACCAAGGTTCCGATAATAAATGGAAGTGCACCGTAGTTTTCCTTGCTTTCTGAAGGATTCCATTCGGCAGAAATAACGAAACCCAAACCAAATTTTTGAAATGCCGGAATAGCTCCTTCCACCAACGAATACAGCATGGCAGCCGTAATGAGTAACAGCAAAACCGAAGCAGTGAACAGAAGCAAACGGGTAACTTTATCGCCAAACATGGTTGTTTTTTTTATTGTTGATTTGAAAAATCTGCCGAATTTCAAAAATCCGGCAGATGATGGAAAAGAAATTACTTCAAAACCGGTTTACCATTGTATGTTACAGATTGTAAGATAGTTTTGGCAAAGTCAACCGCTTTTTGAGGTAGTGGAGAATAGTGAACACTGGTTGTAACTTGTTGAGCTTCGGGGCTGATTAACCAATTCAAAAATTTAACAGTTTCAATGGCTTGTTGCTCCGTTCTGTCTTTGTATGCCTGCTCTTTGTACAAAATTATCCATGTAAAACCACTGATAGGATAGGCATTTGCATCGCTCGAATTGGTAAGCATCACGCGGGTATCGGCGGGTATTTCGCCTTGAGCCGATAGGCTGATAGATTCATCGCTGGGTTTGATGTAATTTCCAGCACTGTTTTGCACCAAAGCCATCTGAATTTGTTGCGAAAATGCAAACTCAGAACCAATGTACCCAATAGTACCTTCAGTTTGTTGAATGGTTCCGGCAACTCCGGGATTTCCTTTTGCACCAATTCCGGTTTTCCATTCCAACGATTTGCCTCTACCCATTGAGCTTTCCCATTCTGTGCTAATTTTGCTCATATAGTCGCTGAAAATGTGGGTAGTACCGCTACCGTCCGAACGATATACAAGAGTAATTGCAAGTGCTGGGAGCTTCACGCCGGCGTTTTCGGCTGCAATTTGTGGGTCGTTCCATTGGGTTATTTTACCCATAAATATGCCTTCGAGTGCTTTGTTGCTAAGTTTTAAGTCGTTGATTCCTTTCAAATTGTATCCAATTACCACTGCACCTATGCAAGTGGGAATGTGAACAATGGGTGCTTCAAATTCACTCATTTTGTCGTCTTCAATAAAGGCATCGGTAGCACCAAAGTCCACCACCTTGTCTTTGAGGCTGCGTATGCCGCCACCCGAACCTATACCACCGTAAGTAACCAAAATACCCGATGCTTCGGTATAATTTTTAAATACCAAATTGTAGTATGGCAACGGAAAAGTAGCTCCCGCAGCAGTAAGCGATACGGTGGTTGCTTCTTCAGTTTTTTCGGTTGTGGGTGTTCCACACGATACCGCCAAAATCAATACGGAAAGGATTACAAGTAAACTTCTCATTTTTTTGAAATTAAGTTAAACAGATGAAGTGAGCCAACAGGCTCGTTTATTTAAGATTAAACTCTACACTAAGAAAAAACGATGAAACCGAAATTCCAGCCTCATCTGCGGGCGACCAATGTTGAAAATTGGGCGCAATTTTTACTGTTTTCACAGGGGCAAACTCAAGTCCTACAATCAACATCTGACCATCTTTTGCAAGATTCCAATTTTCGGTATCACCATCAAGCAAATTGGAAGTTACATTATCGAAACGACCAAAAAGTTGTACTTTTTCGGTGAAATTAACCGAT
>JFJP01039396.1_pt1 | contig 13593 bp, 13 predicted proteins | sample 431651 | NCBI WGS metagenome assembly JFJP01 (sample SAMN02602958, study PRJNA72255) | Microbial mat metagenome, whole genome shotgun sequencing project. | biome: fresh water; feature: sink hole; material: water; isolation source: purple microbial (photo- and chemosynthetic) mats found in...
GCCTACATCCTCTTTAAACGGATTTTGAACGTTGTAAACGCTAATTAATTATATAAAAGGCATGTTATACCAACAGTACATATAAAATGACCCAAAGTCATTTTATATGTCTACTGTTGTTAATGCCGATGCATATCGAGTCTTTCGAGATTCCTTTTTTACGGAACAAACAAATAGGACAATGAGACGCAGTCGTCCTGATAGCTATCGGGATGGGCTATATTGTTTGTGCAATCTGTATAATAATCTGATATATGGTTTTTTACAGATAATGATTTCAAACTAAATCTTAATAAATCATAAATAATTATCAATATATATCGTAAGCGATATAAAAATGTTACTTTTGTATCGCAAACGATATAAATAATTTATACAATAAATAATATGAAACAGATTTTTTATGATTTTAAAGCAACTTCTTTACAGGGAAAAGAAATTAGCATGGATAGTTTCCAGGGTAAAGCAGTAATTGTGGTAAACACAGCCAGTAAATGCGGATTAACTCCACAATACGAAGGATTGGAGAAACTATATAAAGAGTATAAGGACAAAGGTTTAGTGATACTGGGTTTTCCCTGCAATCAGTTTGCCGGACAGGAACCCGGGAGTGACAAAGAAATTTCGGAGGGTTGCCTGATAAACTACGGGGTTTCGTTTCCTATGTTTTCGAAAGTAGATGTGAACGGCGACAATGCTCATCCACTTTACAAATATTTGAAATCGGAACTCAAAGGAGGAATTTTAGGCAGCAGTATCAAATGGAATTTTGCTAAATTTATGATAGACAAAAACGGAAAACCATACAAGCGTTTTTCGCCAACCACAGCTCCTGATAAATTGCGTAGTGATATTGAAAAATTACTTGCCTGATTTATAAATAATATCTTAAAATATGAACCTTTCAATTTGCATATTGTTATTTAAACATTAAACAAGTTATGGAATACGAACAATTAAAACTTGAAAATCAGCTCTGTTTCCCTTTTTATGCAGTTTCGCGCTTAATAATAAGGGCATATCAGGACGATTTGGATCAATTGGGAATAACATATCCGCAATACTTAGTGATGATGGTTTTGTGGGAAAAAGAAATGCAAACCGTAAACGAAATAGGAGAGAAGTTGATTTTGAATACGAACACCATTACTCCCCTACTGAAACGAATGGAGACAATGGATTTGCTGGAACGAAATCAATCGGAAACTGACCAAAGAAAAGTGATTGTAAGTTTGACCGAAAAAGGCAGACAATTAAAGGAAAAAGCAGCCGAAATTCCTCTTCGTTTGATACAGAAAATGCAAATTGAACCAACTGAAGCAAAAATGGATGAATTTATGCTTTTGAAAAACCAATTGAATAATTTTATTAAATTACTCAAAAATATTAGATAGAGAAGAGAAAATTTTTATTGCAAAAAGAAAACTAATAATAAATTATAATTATGAACAAATGGATTTTAATGACAGCATTCGTGTTGATCAATTTTTTAGTAGTTTCGGCTCAAGAAGTGAATTTTTACAATTTAAAAGTAAAAACTATTCAAGGTAAAGAAATTAAGTTGAAGGAATTCAAAGGAAAAGTAATTCTTGTGGTAAATACTGCTAGTAAGTGTGGGTTAACACCTCAATACGAAGGATTAGAGGAGCTATACAAAACATATAAGGACAAAGATTTTGTTGTGCTTGGTTTTCCATGCAATCAGTTCTTAGGGCAGGAACCGGGTTCAGCCGAAGAAATTGAGAAGTTCTGTACCCTTAAATACAATGTTACTTTCCCTTTATTTGATAAAATTAAAGTGAACGGAAAAGAAACACATCCTTTATATAAATTTTTGAAAAATGCGCTGCCTCTTGAAACAACTAAAAATGATATTCGCTGGAATTTCGAAAAGTTCTTGATTGATAAATCAGGTAAGCCGGTGAAGCGTTTTGGACCTAAAACCAAACCTGCTGAATTAATTCCGGATATTGAAGAATTACTAAAGTAAAAGTGTACAAAGTATTAAACAAATAAAAAAAGAAGTTTTTACAAAAAAACTTCTTTTTTTATTTGTTTTAACAAAAACTATTTTGTAATTTTACAGGACAAATTATTTGTAACGAAAATTTTATTAATTATTAATCTTAAAATTAATATCTTATGCTAAAATTAAAGTTATTAACAGCGTTTTTTGTATTACTGGCATTAGCATCTTGTTCGGACGAAAACTTACCTGAAAAAGTGGCGGAAAAGTTTATTGTAGCAATTTATACCGCAGATTTTGAAAAAGCAAAAGTGCTATGTACCGAAGATTCAAAACAAACAATTGATTTTATTGCAGCTTTTACTTCTCAAAAAGCAGATTTGATGAAAAAATCTAATGTTAAGTTTGAAATGACAAGCGTAAAAATTGCTGAAGATGGAAATTCAGCTGAAGTTATTGGCGTTATCAAAGGTAGTCTTGACCTCGAAAAAGGTGAATTAATCGAATCAAAAGAAGAAAAAGTTCAACTAAAAAAAGTTGATGAAAAGTGGTTGGTAGAAAACAAACTAAAATAGCATTTTTTTTTATATTATTTAATCTGTTGCTTTTGATTGTAGCTTGTACGTCATCAAAAGCAACAGATTATTTTTATTATACTACCGATTCTATTCAAACTGGAGATATAATACTTCGAAAAAGTTACGGACTTATCAGCGAAATTGTGGTAACTCAACTTCATGACTCATTGAATATTTCGCATTGTGGAATATTATTAAAAGATTCAGGAAGTGTAATCAGTGTGATTCATTCTTTGTCGAAAAAGGTTTCTGATACTGATGGAGTACAGATTTGTGATTTGGAAGATTTTTTGAATGACAGCCATTTAGAATCAGTAAAGATAGTTCGATATAGAAATAACCCGAAAATTATCGCTGAAAGTGCAGTTGGTTATTTAAATAGAAGAGTGCCTTTCGATGAGGAATTTAACTCAAAAGACACCTCTGCGATGTTTTGTTCGGAATTACCTATTCACATTATCCGTTCAATTGATGGTGTTGATATAAGCAATGGAGCTGCCAAACCAAAATTCTCTATTTTTCTCAATGAAAATTTCTTTCGTGAGATACCTTTTGTAAAGTTTAGTAAATCAAGAAACTAAATATATTTTTTGGAGCAATTTCTATTTTTAATCAAAAAAGCGGTAAACTGACTTTTACTCCCACACTTTCGTATTTCAATCCTTTAAATCCGGCAAAAACACCCACTCTCCCCATATCTTTTATGCCAATAGAGTAACCTCCTTCTATATACGTTGTGGGGTTTTGATCACTCCAAAGCATGCTAAAATGCAATGTTTCATTGAAATGCTGTGTTTGCAAGAACCCGATGCGCTTCAAAAAAAGATATTCTGAGTTTAGATTAACATGAGTTTCTAACCATTTTTTGCTGCTAAATGAGTAATTATCGAGTAACTGAAATGAATTGTCGAAAGAATGATTAGTTAAAAACATTGGACTGGTTGCATGATATTTATAATCAGGAGCGAATAGTTTTTTATAGCTTAAATAACTGCCGGCTTGCAGGTCGTAATTTATCTTACTAAACGCTGATAATTTTAATGATTGGTTGATGGATAATTTTATACGATCATAGTTAGCCTGCTCTGTTTGATTAAAAATCGGAATTGCTTTTTTATATTCTAAACTGAATTTAGGATAGTTTGAACTTAAATATTCTTTTTTTCCATTCCGAATTTTGTATTTAAGATTGGGTGTATAATAAATTTGAAGAGATGCAGTTGTTGCTGAATTTTGGGGAAATGCCATTTTGTAGCTTTCTTCAGGATAGTTTTTACGTGGTATGTTTCCCCAGAAATGAAAATCGGTGTTGTTGTCTGGCAATCTTCGATTTTCATAAGCAACCCCAGTGTTTAATATCAGACCATTAGCTAGGTCAATTTTGTTTTCAATTTTTACAAATTGTTTTTGGTAAAAACGGATTATATTATCATCGAAAAGTAATGAGGAAAAAGAATTGATCAAACGTGAAGTCCCCATGGGATCTTGTACATCGGCAGTGGTGTTACCAATGGATATATTAAAAAGGCCTTTTCGAAGTGGTGCATAATCGTAATAACTGTTTATATCCCAATTAATGGCATGACGTGCGGTGGTATAATATGCCGAAAAAGGGATTGATAAATTTGTAGTTTTAGAAGTTTTTACATTCAAAGTAGCTTTTTGTCCTAACCAAAAGCCATCTACAAAATTATATTCCTTCAGTATTCCCCTCAACAGTCCGTCGTATTGCAAATTTATATTTTTGTGTAATTTAATGTTGCAACCCAAGAGCAAATTGGTTGCTTTGTTTGACTTTGTCCCAAGTGAGATGCTGATTGAGTTGTTTGTTGTACTTATTTTATCTGAAGGAGGTAAAGTGTCTTTTTCCAAAAAACTTAGTGATTCTTCTTTCAATAAGGGTACTTTTCGGATATTTTCCCAGTACAACGAATCACGTTCACCTGCTAACGAATCTACTTCTATTTTTACCTTCTCCACTTCTATAACTTCCAACGATTCCCTTTGCTCAGCCAATTCAGTTGGTTCAGATGTTTTAGCATACAGTTTTGATAATGTTATGGCATCTTTAGTGGTTAATTTTTCTTTTGAATAAATTTTTTCAATTTTCTGAAAATCTTTATTTGGTTTAATTTGAGTAGTTTGAGTTATATTTTCATTATTTTCTTTAGAAGTAATACTTTTAGTTGATTCGTTCACTTTTACACTTGTATATTTAACTGAAGAATAAAATCTAGCACTACCTTTTACACCCATAGTGCCAATATTTGTATTCATTTCGTAGGTTATTGGCAAAAATACTTTGGGTTTAACTTCGCTGTAATTAATTTTATAACGTGTAATTGTACCCATCTCATTCGCTGTTAAATCCACAGCATAAACGTTCCAGTCATTCTCGATGATATATAAAAAACCCGTAAACAAATTATCATTTTTCACTTTCGGAATGACCCGAATTTTGTTGATTTGAAGTTTTCCATTGGCAAAGATATCTTCTAACTTAAATTTATAATATCTAAAAGCATTAGGTGAAAGAGGTGATATGTAATCCATAAAATCAGCCTGATAAATACTTGAAGTTGAGGTTTTAATGCCTCCCTTTGGTGTCAATTCAGCGGGGATTGAACTTTTGAAAGCCAGCACTTTCTGGGTGTATTTTGAAGGAGTTTGAAAAAGAACTTCACTTTGAGACTCGAGTACCAAAAGCTTACCAATAAGTGACTCTATTTTTTTATCTTTTATCATCATTTTCATTAAACCCGGAATTTTTTCAATTTTGGCGCTGCCTTTCATGTAATTGGTGGCACTAAATTCCGAAACCTGATATAAGTAAAATGGAGCATGTGCTATTGCATAACGCATAACCCGATTTGCTGGATTATCTTTTGTTGGATTAACGATTAATTCTTTTAATACCAAAGGTTTATCGGGTAATATATATTGAATTTCGGTGAGATTGGTATTTATATTTATTTTCTTAATTTGGGTTTCATATCCTATCGATCGAACTTCGCAAGTAAAATTGCCAATTGGTAGCTTTGTCTGAAAGTTACCATGTTCGTCGGCAACAATTCCCTGTGAAAGTTCGTAAATATAAACGGTGGAGTAGGGAATAGGATTTCCATTTGAACCTATGATTTTTCCTTTTAACGTTTGTGCCTGGTTGTTAGAATAAAAAATGGATAGTAAAATAAATATAAAAATTTTTTTCATGCTGTTTGTTTTTTCTTTAAAAAACAAAAGTATGTATTATCTCATGAAGTATTTGAAAAACGAAAGGTAATTATAATTGGTTTTAACTACATTTAAATTGTATATTTACTTAAACTATTAATATTGTAATATAAGCAGATATGTTTACATAAATTATTAATTTAAAAACTGATATAAAAAAACGAACCGGGAAATTACCGATTCGTTTTTATAACACGAAACACGAAACGTGAAAACTTATTTCTTATTGATAAAATTCACCACCCATTCACCTACTTCCGAAGTTGAATAAGCCTTATCGTTGCTTGCAATATCTTCAGTTACTACATTGGCATCCATACTAGCGGCTACGGCTTCACGAATCAAAGCACCTTCTTCCATCATTCCAAACGCATATTCGAACATCAATGCTGCTGAAAGAATGGTTGCCAAAGGATTGGCAATATTTTTACCGGCTGCTTGAGGATATGATCCATGTATTGGCTCAAAAACTGAGGTGTGAATACCAACAGAAGCGGAAGGTAACATTCCCAATGAACCTGTAATTACAGATGCTTCGTCAGTTAAAATATCTCCGAAAAGATTCTCGGTCACCAATACATCAAAACTTTTTGGCCATTGAATAATACGCATAGCAGCATTATCAACAAACATAAATTCGGTCTCAATTTCAGGATATTGAGGCGCAATTTCCTGTCCAATTTGACGCCACAAACGTGAAGTTGCCAACACATTGGCTTTATCTACAATGGTTACTTTTTTATTGCGTTGTCCGGCATATTTATAAGCCAAATGTAAAATACGTTCCACTTCTTCGCGTGTATAAACACAAGTATCGTATGCAGTATTTCCATCTTCTGACCTACCTTGTGGACGACCAAAATACATACCACCTGTCAATTCACGTATACACATAAAATCGGCGCCATCCACTAAATCGGCACGAAGTGGAGATTTATGTATCAACGAAGGAAAAGTAGTTACAGGCCGAATATTAGCATAAAGTCCCAGATCTTTGCGCATTTTAAGCAAACCTTGTTCCGGACGAACTTTGGCTGAGGGGTCGTTGTCGTATTTTGGATCACCAATAGCTCCAAAAAGTACTGCATCTGATTTCATACAAAGATCGTGTGTTGCTTTTGGATAAGGTTCGCCAACAGCATCGATGGCGCAAGCTCCTACTATGGCATACTCATAAGTTAATGTGTGACCAAATTTTGCACAAACTGCTTTTGTTACATTTAAGGCCTGCTCAACAATTTCAGGACCAATTCCATCACCCGGCAACACTGCCAAATTTAATATTTTACTCATTGAATTATTTTGTTTTGTTTTTTTTTAATTAAATTAGTGTTTAGGATGAGTGTTTAAAAACAATGTTTTTCAAACACTTAGTATTGTTTATTAGGAAAATCGTTCATCTCCATTATATTCAACATTTTTTCAGTTGCTTTTAGTGCAGCCACTGTTTGGTCACCATCCAAGCCCCTGGTCTTAAATAATTTTCCTTCAAACTGCCAGGTAATAATGGTTTGTACAATGGCATCTGTTTTTCCACCAGGAGGTATTACAACCTGATAATCAACTAATTCTGGTGTAGCTTTATTTTGCTTTTTATATATTTTATACATAGCTTTGGATATGGCATTGAATTGACCATCGCCTGATGCAGATTGTTCAAAAACCTCACCATTGATTTCCATTTTCACATTGGCCATAGGTCGTAATCCTTTTGTTACCGACAATGAATAGTTCAGTATCTTAATCAATTGAACATTTTGATCATTTTTTATAACATCCGATACTATATATGGAAGTTCATCCAGCGTAATCATTTCTTTTTTATCGCCTAATTCAATAACACGTGCAGTAACTTTCTGCATCATGTCGTTATCAAGCTCTATGCCAAGCTGTTGTAGATTTTTAAGAATTGTAGCCTTGCCCGATGCTTTACCCAGTGCATAAAGTCTTTCACGTCCAAAACGTTCGGGTAATAAATCATTGTAGTACAAATTCTTTTTATTATCACCATCGGCATGTATACCAGCTACTTGTGTGAAAACATAATCGCCAATTACGGGTTTATTCGCAGGGATTCGTACACCAGCATAAGACTCAACCAAACGACTCACTGAATTGATTTTCGACTCATTAATTTTGGTTTTATGTTTTAATTGGTCATGCAATACAGCAACAACACTCGACAAAGGTGCATTTCCAGCTCTTTCACCTAAACCATTGATAGTTACATGGATGCCATGAATTCCAACTTTTACTGCTTCAAACACATTTGCAACAGCTAAGTCATAATCGTTATGTGCATGAAAATCAAAGCGTAAATCAGGGAAATGTTGAATCATTCGTCGACAAAAATCACCTGATTCAGTTGGGTTTAATACACCCAATGTATCGGGAAGCATAAAACGAATAATTGATTCATGTTGTAGTTTATCAACAATATAATACACATAATCTTCAGAATTACGCATTCCATTGGACCAATCTTCGAGATAGATGTTAACTTTAATTCCCATTTCACGGGCATTGGCCAATACATTTTTTATATCAGCAATATGTTCGTCAGGAGTTTTTTTGAGTTGATGAATGCAATGATTTTCTGAACCTTTACACAAAAGGTTAAGAACTTCACAACCAGCATCTTTCATCCAGTTCAGCGAATTTCTGTCATCAACAAAACCCAGTACCTCAATTTTTTCTATATGCCCATTTTTTCGAGCCCAATCAGAAACTTTTTTAACAGAATTAAATTCCCCTTGCGAAATTCGAGCTGAAGCAATTTCAATGCGATCAACACCTAAATCTTCAAGTAGCAATCGTGCTATACTTAGTTTTTCGTTTGGTGCAAAAGATACTCCCGATGTTTGTTCTCCATCGCGGAGTGTGGTATCCATTATTTCAATCATACTTTTAATGTGCCAATTAGTCAATAAGTTAATATGCCAATAATTGGCACATTAGCATATTGACATATTATTTAATTGTTTTTTCGTAAGCTTCGATTAATGGTTTTTTACTCAATAGATAATCTATATCATCAAGTCCATTCATCAAGCATTCTTTTTTGTATGCATTAATCTCGAAAGTTTCTGAATTACCGGTAGCATTATTCGTTACTGTTTGATTTTCAAGGTCAACAGTAAGTGTTGATTTTGCATCAGAGTTGACTGAAGCAAATATTTCTGCCAAAAACTCAGCTGTTACAACAACTGGCAGTACGCCATTGTTCAATGCATTGTTTTGAAAAATATCAGCAAAAAAACTTGATACTACTACTTTGAAACCGTAGCCATCAATAGCCCATGCAGCATGTTCACGGCTCGATCCGGAGCCAAAGTTTTTACCACCCACAAGTATTGAACCACTGTAAAGCGGATTGTTCAATACAAAATCTGCTTTGGGACTACCATCTTTATTGTAGCGCCAATCCGCGAATAGATTGTTGCCAAAACCGTTTTTATCAGTCGCTTTCAAAAAGCGCGCGGGTATAATCTGATCAGTATCCACATTCTCAATGGGAAGTGGAACAACTGTTGAAGTTAATGTTAAAAATTTTTCCATTTTAATATTGGTTGAACGCAAATTACGCAAATAAACGCAAATTTTGTTCTTTAAATTTATTATAAAAATTTTCTGTTATTTGAATACACTTTTCTGCTGAATTTCGCTTTCTTTCCAAAATTAAGCAAATAACCAACTTCTATCTCAGTCGCTTTTAAATAATTTATCAACTGAGCTTCATGAGCAGGATTTAATTCTTCGCAAGCTTTTAATTCTAAAATTATACAATCTTCTACCAATAAATCAGCACGATAATCTCCAACCACATGACCATCATGGTAAACTTTTATCAGCTTTTCAGTTTCGCATTTCAATCTTTGTTCTACCAATGCAAAATAAAGCGCATTTTGATAAACTCTTTCAAGAAATCCATAACCTAAATCGTTGTATACTCGATAAAATTGTTTTAAAATAATTTCAACATATTACTGTGGAACAATATCATCATTTTCTTCCATATTTTATCTAATTTGTGAAAATTTGCGTAATTTGCGTTCAAAAAACTAAGAACGAGGATCTGTGATGCGACCAGTGATGGCAGCAGCAGCAGCAACCAGTGGACCTGCTAAAATTGTGCGTGCTCCGGGACCCTGACGACCTTCGAAATTGCGGTTTGATGTTGATACTGCGTATTTCCCTGCAGGGACTTTGTCATCGTTCATAGCCAAACAAGCAGAACAACCCGGCTGACGCAATGCAAAACCAGCTTCAGTAAGAACATCATATAAACCTTCTTCGCGAATTTGTTTTTCAACCATCCAACTGCCCGGAACAAGCCATGCAGTTACATTATCTGCTTTCTTTTTGCCTTTTACATAGTCAGCAAATATGCGGAAATCTTCTATACGTCCATTGGTACAACTTCCTAAGAACACATAATCAATGGATTTGCCTTCGAGTTTTTCGCCTGCTTCGAAACCCATGTATTCCAGAGATTTCTGGAATGAGATGCGTCCGGCTTCGTCAATTGATTCTAGTGTGGGAATAGATTCTTTAATTCCCATACCCATACCCGGATTTGTTCCGTAGGTAATCATTGGTTGAATATCAGCAGCATCGAATACAAGTTCCTGGTCAAATGTTGCGCCTTCGTCGGTTTTCAAAGTTTGCCAGTAAGCTAATTTTTTATCCCACTCCTCTCCTTTAGGCGCAAACTCACGACCTTTAACATATTCGAATGTTGTTTGGTCAGGCGCAATCAATCCACCTCTTGCACCCATTTCGATAGATAGGTTACAAACGGTCATGCGTTCTTCCATACTCATGTTGCGGATAGCTTCACCGGCATATTCTACAAAATAACCAGTTGCACCACCTGTAGTAAGTTTCGAAATCATGTAAAGTGCTAAATCTTTTGAATTAACACCTGCACTCAGTTTACCGTTAAAAGTGATAAGCATTGTTTTAGGACGTGTTTGCAGTACACATTGTGTAGCCAACACCATTTCCACTTCGCTGGTACCAATTCCAAAAGCAATAGTACCAAAGGCACCATGAGTAGAAGTGTGACTATCGCCACAAACAATGGTCATGCCTGGTTGTGTAAAACCATTTTCGGGTCCAATAATGTGTACCACGCCGTTTTTTTGATGACCGAGTGGATAGAATAATGGCATGTTAAATTCACTTGCGTTTTTTGCAAATGTATCCAACTGATTACGAGATATTGGATCCTGAACTGGCTTATCCTGATTTATTGTAGGCGTGTTATGATCGGCAGTCATGGTTGTTAACTCCGGACGAAAAACTTTAAGTCCGCGTTCACGAAGTCCGTTAAAAGCCTGTGGGCTTGTAACTTCATGACAAAAATGACGGTCAATATATAATTGTGTAGGTCCATTCTCCACTGATGATACCACATGTGCATCCCAGATTTTATCAAATAGGGTAACCCCCATACCCCCTGAAGGGGGAGTTTGTTCGTTTGTATTCATACTTTTTATTGATTACGGACAACAGACAACGGACGACAGAAAAGAGCCAGCGTTTATCATCGGTTGTACGTATTAAGTAAATTAATAATTATTCTTTTTTATTTTTTAAGTATTTAATTAGAGCATGAATTCCTGAGGAAATGCTTTTTGATTTCTCTCGAAGTTCTTTCGCTTTTTCAGAATCACAATACTTTCTATCTTCTGCAAGATATAACATACTCTTAACTTCGCCACAACTTGCTTTAGATATATCCAGATACTTTATAAACATTGCATCTGAACCGTAATCGAAACCTTCTGCAATATTATTCATAACTGAAACAGCAGCTCTTTGAATTTGATCCTTGAAACCAAAGTCCCTCATATTTTCAGTCATTTCATAGATCTGATTTGCAAAAACTCTGGCTTCTTGCCAAATTCTCAAATCTTCAAAACTCTTCATCTCTGTGGTCAGTTGTCTGTAGTCCGTCGTCTTTATTTCACAAACTGATTTATTGCATTAACATAAGCTTCCACTGATGCAGCAATGATATCTGTATTGGCTCCAAAACCGTAATAAACAAGACCTGCATGTTCAACTTGCATGTGTACTTTACCAACATCATCGCTACCCTTGCTGATGGCTTGTATGGTAAATTCTTGCAAAGTCATAGTCCTGTTGATAATTTTTTTCAGTGCTTTGATTGCTGCATCCACCGGACCATTACCCGAAGCAGCCGCTTCAAATTTTTCACCAGAAATAATTAAACCAAGGCTCGCAACTGCTTTAACTCCAACACCCGAAGTAACCTGCAAATAATCAACCTGAATACGTTGTTTTTCTGTACGTTCTTTACCAGCTAACAACAATACGTCATCATCGTTAATGTCTTTCTTTTTATCGGCTAATTTGAGGAATTCTTCGTAAATTGTATCCAAATGATCGCCTTCTATATTTACCCCCAAAACACTCAATCGGTGTTTAAGTGCAGCACGACCACTACGAGCAGTAAGTACAATTGAGTTTTTATCCAAACCTATGTCAGTCGGATCCATAATTTCGTAACTTTCGCGGTTTTTCAAAATTCCATCCTGATGGATTCCGGAAGAATGAGCAAAAGCATTCCGTCCTACAACAGCTTTGTTAGGTTGCACAGGCATATTCATTAAGCCCGAAACCATCCGGCTAATGGAATAAATCTTCTGAGTATTTATCTGTGTTTCGATATTTATCGTTTTGTGACATTTCAGAATCATGGCAATTTCTTCCAACGAAGTATTTCCGGCACGTTCGCCAATACCATTGATGGTAACCTCTACCTGACGAGCACCGTTTAAAACTCCCGACATAGTATTAGCAGTTGCCATACCAAGGTCGTTATGACAGTGTGTTGAAATGATTGCATTGTGTATACCATTCACATTTTCCATCAGAAATTTTATTTTATCGCCATATTCCCAAGGCAGACAATAACCTGTTGTATCTGGGATATTTACAACCGTAGCACCGGCTTTGATTACTGCTTCAACCACACGTGCTAAATATACATTATCTGTACGTCCTGCATCTTCGCAATAAAACTCTACATCTTCAACATATTTTTTGGAGTATTTTACGGCAGCAATGGCGCGCTCCAAAATTTCGTCTTGTGTTGAATTAAATTTATGTTTAATGTGGAATTCGGAAGTTCCAATACCAGTATGTATGCGTTTATTTTTAGCATACTTGAGGGATTCGGCAGCCACATCAATGTCTTTTTGAACTCCGCGCGTCAGGGCGCATATTATTGGCCATGTCACCGCTTTAGAAATTTCTACAACCGAATTAAAATCACCCGGACTAGAAATGGGAAAACCTGCTTCAATAACATCTACACCCAACCCTTCGAGTGCTTTAGCCACTTGAATTTTTTCAATAGTGTTCAACTGGCAACCGGGAACCTGTTCACCGTCGCGTAAAGTGGTGTCGAAAATAAATAATCTGTCCATAATGTTTTTATTTACCCCTAACCCCTAAAGGGGGATAAGAGTTGTTTAATTTAATTTGTATCCTTTAACTACTATTTCTTCTTTTCTTGTTCCCCATTAGGGGTTAGGGGTAAAAAAAAACCTTCCACACCGAAGTGAGAAAGGTTTTATATATTTTACTGTATAATTACATATATACCAAACTCACTTCTGCTTGTTTTGCAAGAGAATAATAATACCGAGTAGGAGGATATGTAAAAAATGTTTGTTCATTTTATTGCTCAATGTTATAAAATCTGTGCAAAGATAAATCTATTTTTTATATTTACAAATACAAAGTGAAATATTTTTGTTATTTTATATTTCAAATCAATAT
>JFJP01022052.1_pt1 | contig 13592 bp, 9 predicted proteins | sample 431651 | NCBI WGS metagenome assembly JFJP01 (sample SAMN02602958, study PRJNA72255) | Microbial mat metagenome, whole genome shotgun sequencing project. | biome: fresh water; feature: sink hole; material: water; isolation source: purple microbial (photo- and chemosynthetic) mats found in...
GCCGCAAAGATTTTTTATAATGACTCTGAAGGAAAGATTCAAGGCGGTAAAGGCGAAGATCATTACGGTGATTTTGCCGTAGGCGGCGACGGTGGCAGCGTTGAAATTTACGGGGATAAGATTTTCAATGCGGGAGACATCGGTCCCGAGTGCGGCTCAACGGACCAGGGCGGACACGGCGGCAATGCAACAACGCCTTCAGGAGACAGCACCTCATGCGGCGATTCCTTCGGCGGAAACGGCGGTGATACCATCCTTTTGGCTGATACGACTCTTATCAATATGACTGACGGCAGGATAAGTTCGGGAAAAGGAGGCAATGCCAACCATGGGCATTGCAACGGATACGGCGGAAAAGAAGGCAATATTCTTTTTACCGCTCAGACCGCAATTCAGAACGGACTTATCGAGGGCTGCGGAGACGGAACTGCCATATCCTGCGATCCGCCGAATATTTACTCGAAAGGCACATGGAAGGGCAAGGACATCACGATTTCCGGCGGAGACTGCTCGACTATTAATCTGAGCGGGCTTGACAGCAATTCGATATCTGGTACGGAAAAAATCACCATTGCGGTCGGAAAGGGTGGTACCGTTGATCTCAGAGGATTGAAGAAAGTCGCTCTTAACGGTAAAGAAGTGGAGATTTTCGCGGATAATATTCTCAAGGATGACTGCGTGACTCTATCCGAGCTGATACCGAACCTTAAACTCTATCCTTCAAAAGCTACCTATAACTTTAATATGAATATACACCCGACAAAGATAAAGGGAACGGCAGATCAGTTCGCCTATATTCCTGTATCTATAGTCAATAATTGCCCCGAATATGACAGCTATATCATAAAAGTAACCGATTCTAAATATCGGGAGCTGAATGTTATGGACAGTTATACTCATAGCGTGGGTGTTGATGGCTTAAAAGAAAAGAGATTCTGTCTGAAAGTCCGTCTGCCTGATGATATGGGTAAAAGCGACAGACTTCAGGTTCAGGCAACATCAAGGGGCAACCCTGCATATCCTAGAGCCAAACGAGTTGTGATAATCGCCACCGCTCCGCCGCCTGCTGACCCGGATGAAGACGGTGACGGATTGACAAATTCAGAGGAAGACGCAATCGGAACGGAAAAGAACAATGCCGATAGCGACGGCGACGGCATGAAAGACGGCTGGGAGCATAACTACAGGACATATTACGGACTCGATCTGGACCCGCTTGATCCGAGCGACGCCTCCGAAGACCCGGACAACGACGGCTTTACCAATCTTGAGGAGTTCAGGGCTGCAACAAATCCGAATGACCCATGTTCAAAACCCAATTCGTATCGGGCAAAAGATTCGGATAAAGACGGCTTGCCGGATGCTGTGGAACAAAACTATGGGACATATCCGAATAATCTGAATCCGAATGATCCGGATACCGACAAAGACGGCATGGAAGACGGCTGGGAAATTTATAATAAACTGAATCCGCTTGATGATGCTGATGCGTCTGAAGATTCGGATGAAGACGGATTTTCCAATCTTGAAGAATTTAATGCCGGAACCGATCCTGATAATTCCGACTCCATACCCGGTTATGCGAAAGATACGGACAATGACGGGCTGCCGGATGTGATAGAGGAAAAATACGGAACGAAGCCGGAAGTCGCAGACAGCGACAGCGACGGCATGAATGACGGCTGGGAGGTTTACAACAGACTGAATCCGCTTGATAAGAATGACGAGTCTCAGGATTTGGATGAAGACGGATTTACCAACCTTGCCGAGTTTAAGGCAGGGAGCGATCCCAACAATGCGGATTCCACGCCGGATAAGCCTTCTGACGAGGATATCCAAGATACTGACGGTGACGGTCTGGCGGATGTGATAGAGGAAAAATATGAGACAAATCCGAATGATGCGGACAGCGATGACGATGGCATGAAAGACGGCTGGGAGGTCTGGCACGGCTTGGATCCGAAGAATAAGAATGACGCCTCAGATGCGGACCCGGATAAAGACGAATTCAGCAATCTTGAGGAGTTCAACGCCAAAACCGATCCCAATAATCCGGATTCTGTGCCTGATTCCTATCGTCCCAAAGATTCGGATGATGACGGTCTGCCGGATGTTGTGGAAGGTATGTACCGAACAGAACCGAAAAAACCGGACAGTGACGGCGATGGCATGAAAGACGGCTGGGAGGTTTATCGCGAACTGAATCCGCTTGATCCGAGCGACTCGTCCGATGACCCGGACAAAGACAAGTTCAGCAATCTTGAGGAATTTAATGCCGGAACCAATCCCAATGATCCGGATGCCACGCCGACGAATCCGTCTCATGAAGAATATCCGAAAGATACGGATAAAGACGGATTGCCGGATATTGTGGAGGAACTATACGGAACAGAAAAGAATAAGCCGGACAGCGACGGCGACGGCATGAATGACGGCTGGGAAATTTATCACGGTTTGATGCCGCTTGTGAATGACGCTGCCGGCGACCCTGACGGAGACAAATATCTCAACCTTGACGAGTTCAATGCCGGAACCAATCCGAATTATAAGGATGTCATATTTAAGGAATCTCCGAAAGATGAAGACAAGGACGGACTCCCGGATATTTTTGAAGAACTATGCGAAACCGATGAGAAAAATGCAGACAGCGACGGCGACGGCATGACAGACGGCTGGGAAATTTATAATGAACTTGACCCGGGAAACCCGCATGACGCATCTGCTGACCCGGACGGTGACGGATATTCCAACCTTGAGGAGTTCAATCTCGGAGCGGATCCGCACTGCGTGACGCCTAAAGCCGGCGAATTTATTGTGGGAGATGACGGTATCGTTGAAATTGACTGGATTTATGACGGCGGCGGCTTTTATCGGGGCTGGCTCGGCATATTCAGTCTCAGAGGAATGGAATCTCTTACAGATGAAGACTTCAGAAATGAAGCCATTCGCCGGGCAATGTCGGAAACCGATCAAGGTCATATCGCATTCTTTGATCTGAATGAGGGCGCACGGTTCAACGGTAAGCTCTACAAAGAAGGAAAGGACTGGAACGAGGGCGCTTATAGAGGAACAAAGCGGCTTAGGATGATTCCGAGAGACCGTATCGCGACCATCCTGATGCCGGATACCACAATGGCGGGCGAGATATACACCCATCCGCTGTTTTCTCTGGCAACCCGAAATTCGGATTACGGGGACCCGGATTACGGAAGGCACATCGGGCAGATAGTTGACGTAAACGGCAAGGGAAAAGCCTTTGTTTATGAAGACCTTGACCTGAACGATCCTGAGTGCGACCGGGATTACAATGATCTTGTGATTCAGATCAGGGGCGTAACAGCAGATTTGCCGTCTCTCGATTCAGTAGTAGATTTGAGGACTGCAAGCAGCAGACAGAAGCGCAACGAAAGCGACTGGTTTGACTGGCGCACGGAAACCGAACTCGGCAGAGCGATCATGAGACATATTGAAACGCCTTCTGCACGGTCTCAGAAACAGCGGATTTCTGTGGAAGTTTACGGCGCGGCAGACCTGTTTGTGTATGATGCCCAAGGAAACGTGATCGGCAAAGAAGGCGGCGACATACCGGGTGACGCTGAAGAAGGCAGGAACATCGCCGGTGCTGATTTTGAGATGAAATCGGGCGGAACTCAGACGGTCTATCTCCCTGTTTCGGAAGCCGTGAATTACCGCATTGTACTGCACGGCGCAGGACAGACAGGCTGTATGCTGACTGTAAGGACGCATGAGGGCAGTCTGATTGTCTCGGAAAAGAAAGAAGCTGTGGGAATACGGTTGCATCAGACCTTCAAGGCTGATCTGTCTGTATCCTCTGCGGCTGAAGGCTTGAGCCTTGATTTCGATATTCCGCAAGCCTGCGGCTATGATTTTGACGGCGACGGCGATATTGACGAGTTCGATACTAACAGAGTGTCTTCAATCTGGAACACCTGCACAGACGATCAGGACTACTATGCGTTCTATGATCTGGATGATGACGGCTGTATCACCGTTTTGGACATCATGAAGGTGCAGCAAGGCGCTTCGCTTTGCGATTAGTTCGATTAATGCAGGGACATGCCGGCGGCATGTCCCTTTTTCATTCTTTGATCAGGATTAAAGGATTGAGAGGATTGGCAGGATTTCTTTTGTTTTTCATCAAACCGTACCTTTTTTCCCCTGAACTTCACAGTTTATCGGTTTTCAAAAGGAAAGTTTAGCAGAGTAAAACGGGTTTCAAACCCGTTCTACAGAAAAAACAGCTGTGCTAAAATTTCGCTGCGCTCTTTTCAGCACTCCGGAGTGCTGTCATTTATTTAAAAAGGAAATTTCAGCATATTTTTTTCTTGCTTTATCTGTTTTTTTCTATCATATAGGAATTTATATGCAACACTGTCATAAATTGCGCTCGTATCAGTGTCATTCACAAGCGGGGCGAGCCGAATTTTATAAGATTGGCTTCAGACTCCTCACTGTGTTCTGAATGACAGGAAAGTTAATCATAAAAATCAGATAAATCAGACGAATCAGAGTTCGGACATTGCTCATAATGTACAGATATTATTATGCTTTCAAAGCAGTATTGTTGGGGCTGCTCATAGCGCAGGTACTTTCCACCACAGATGTTTACAAATCAACTGCCCGGCTTTATGAGACGGTTGAGACGGTCAGCGATGCCGGCTATCTCGCTGTTCCCAACCGGAATGTCACGGACAGCATTACGGTCTCGGAAGCGGCTCTTTGCGGCGGAATGTTTTTCACACTCACGGTCGGCGCATGTCTGTCTCTGCTTTCTTTTGCAGCAGCTTGGATATGGGTCCGCATTCTGAAGCAGAATAATTACCTTCTTATCCCATTTCTGGCGATCTGGCTCTGGTGTGTCTGCTCCGTCAACATCGAAGGGCTGTGCCGCATTCCCACAGCCTATTTTCTTCTGATTCCCTTAACAGTCTTTTCGCTCACGGTGTTTTGGATTCCAGAACCCACCGAACAGACTCGGATAAAAATTCTTGTTCATCTGCTGGCGATTGCCTTTCTCGCCCTTATCGCGCTGAATCTGAAATTGGATACAAAAGAAGTCTTTATCAAAATCAGAGACGACTTCCTTCTGTCCAATCCTGCTGGAAAACTGATCAATGATTTTTACTACACCTACACCCTTTATGCGGCAGAGGTTTTCAAATCTCATGAACAAAAACTGATTAAAACATGCAGTGTTGCGCTTGAAGAAGATGACGATGAGATTCTTGCCCGCCAGATTGAAAACGAACTGATTGACCACGATTATCTGGTTCTTGACAGAGGAAAGCCTGTTGATCTGGATATTATAAAAACATCTGATATTCTTGTTTTTAAGATAAAGGTCTGGCCCCTTCTTGAAACCACACCCGAAAAATTCTTAGGCATTCCCCGGCGGATATTGAAGGAATTTTCGGAACGCAGCGATAAGCATGTTTTTTTCCGAAAATTTACATTTTTTTCCATTCTGACGGTTTCTTTTGCAACGATTTACTTCGGTATTTATATATTATTCCGAATGATAACAGGATTTTTTGCAGAACCTGCCCGCGCTTCGGTCTTTGCCGGATTGCTCAGTGTGGTGGCAGTTCTGTATCTGCTGCTGGTTCCGCTGCATTTTGATACAGAGAAACATTTCAGCGAAGCAGAACTGACCGAAGCCGTGACATCCGACCGGCAGCATCAAAGAACGGAAGCTTTGAAATTTATTGTAAAAAATGAAATTGACATCGCGAAAATTGCGGCTCACACTTCGATACTCAACAGTCCCCATATTCCTGAACGCTACTGGCTGGCAAAAGCCCTGGGCATCAGCCGTTCCCCGGAAACTTATCGGGAATTGCTGAAACTCCTTGACGATGAAAATTTCAATGTGGTTTACAGCGCGTTTTCCGCGCTGGGGCAGAGAGGTGAAAGAGAGGCTGCGGGAGAGATTCTCAGACGGATAAAAATCTCTGACAACTGGTATGTTCAGCAATATGCCTATCAGGCGCTCAAAAAACTCGGTTGGACGCAGACGGATCGCCGAAAAACGCAGCAGGAGCAGCCCTGAGAGATTTTACAGATGAAATGACATTAGTATCCCGTTAATTTAATTCTGAGGATTTCACAGTAAAGCGGGTTTGAAACCCGCTTCACACTCCGGAACGCGGCAGCAGTAGGGTGGGCAGTTTGACTTCGGCGTGAGCTCAGTCGAACGCTGCCCACTCTACGAAAAGATTTTTCGCTTCGTTGGAAAATGACAGACTCCGGCGAAAAAATTCTCCGATTTTTCAAATTATGCCAGCAATTCTAATTTTGAATTTTGAATCTGAATAATTCTTTCATTTTTTAAAAACAGATGATAATCTGAGTTTCAGATTAAATTTATGAGGTGAAAGAAATGAACGGGCATACAGAAAAATCGGCTGATTCTCTTACATTTGACGATATGGTAAACCGTTTTAAGTCATTGGCGTCTGAATTTCCCGATAAACATACAGGAAGCAACCTTACTTACAGCATGGAAGATACAGTAACGGGAGCTTTTTCGGTATTTTTTACTCAGTCTCCCTCATTTCCCGCCTTTCAGAAAGCAATGGAAGAGAACAAAGGAAAAAGTAACGCTCAGACATTATTCGGGATGGATCGGATACCATGTGATAATCATATCAGAGATTTATCGGATGAGGTGCATCCTTCTTATATATCTCCCATGTTTCCTTTCATTCCCGATGAGATCGGTAAATTCGGCTGTCCTGATATATTCCGTTCCATAGTATTGATACAATAGACATTTTCGGAAATAAAAAAGTTTCTCGCAAAGGACGCAGAGGCGCAGAGGAAGAAAGAGAGAACGCGTCCGTTCCGCGATTTCCGGCGGCTTTGCGCTCTCTGCGTGCTTTGCAGTACCGATTTTAATAAAACGGGCATCGCTTATTTCCGAAAATGTCTAATAATTATGATATAAATATACATTTAATTTTACAAAATTAAACGGAGACCTTGTGAAAGGAGTCATATAAAAATATGTACCCCGTATTGTTTGAAAAGAAAAATTCTATCGGATGGCTGACCTTAAACCGTCCGGATCAGCGCAACGCCCTGTCTCTGGAACTGATGCACGACATACAGGAAAAGCTGAATCGGATTGAAAAAGACTCGGAAATTCGAGTGGTTGTTATCAAAGGAAACGGTCCTGCGTTCTGCGCGGGGCATAACATAAATGAAATCAGCGGCGATAAAGATGTTCATCAGTTACGGGAAATTTTTTCAGTATGTTCCGAGATGATGCAGAGCCTTCACCGTCTCCCGCAGCCGGTGATTGCACAGGTTCACGGCATCGCCACGGCAGCCGGATGTCAGTTGGTGGCAGCCTGCGACCTTGCCATTGCCGAGAGCGGCGCAAAATTTGCGACTCCGGGCGTCAAAATCGGGCTTTTCTGCTCCACGCCCATGGTGCCGCTTTCCCGGATTATCGGCAGACGGCGGGCTTTGGAAATGCTTCTGACCGGCAGGTTTGTTTCCGCTGCGGAAGCAGAACGGTTCGGGCTTCTCAACAGAGTTGTGGAACTGCATGAACTCGCGGAAGAAACAGAAAAATGGGCAACCACACTGGCTCAATACAGTAAATTTACATTGGGATTCGGCAAACATGCCTTTTATGCACAGATTGATCAGGATGAAGTTTCAGCTTATAATTATGCAAAAGAAGCCATTGCGCTCAACTGTTTCGCCGAAGATGCTAAGGAAGGAATGAAAGCATTTCTGGAAAAACGCAGACCTGAATGGAAAGATCGGTGAGGGGTGAGAGGTAAGGGGTCAGGGGTAGAATCTGACCCCTTACCTCTGACCTCTGACCCCTAACCCCTCATCTGCAATTTCGGATTGTTTATGTGCCGGTTTTTATCCCGCTCTGTCTTTTTGTCAAGATTTTTTCGGACCGCTTCTGTCAGATCAATCCCGGTCTGGTTTGCAATGCAGACAACAACAAACAGCACATCCGCGAGTTCGTCTGCCAAGTCATACTGCGTCTCGGATTTTTTGAAGCTTTGATCGCCGTAAACTCTTGACATGATTCTGGCGACTTCTCCGACTTCTTCCATCAGTTGCGCCAGATTGGTCAGTTCGGAAAAATATCTCACGCCGATACGCCGGATCCATTCGTCAACGCATTTTTGGTATTCGCTGAGGCTTAATTCTGACATTTACCCTCTCTCGTTCCCACGCTCCGCTCGGGAATGCAGGCAGGACGCTCCGCGTCCCTTGTTTTTTTTACAGAAATGGCAGTATTATAATGTCCCGCCGGCATAAATTGCGCTTTTGTAAAACGATTTTATAAATCGTTTTGGCGGCGAAACGGTTTGCGTCTGTTTCAACTTGGGGCGTTTTACAAAAGCTCAGATTATATAGTGATCCGCTTTTGTTTTTTTGCCGCAGACACACACAGACGCACACAGACGGCTGTCCGAAAACGGAATACGGCATATATGCAAAAAATATGCCGTAAAAAACCGAAAGCGGATCACTATACCGAAAAATAGTGTAGATGATTATAATTTATAAATCAAGTGATTTGACCTGACATTCAAAAAAGATGAAACAGAGAGAGATGATAGTACCCTGCATTATCATCAAACCTTTTTGCCATGTTAAGAAAATTTACGCCGAACAGCTATCGAAACCGGGGATAAGCGTCCGAAACCTGATTGGCGAACTGGGAATTTCTGAACAGGAAATCAGGCTTATATTTATAGACGGCGTAAAAAGCGGTCTTAATTCAACGCTTCAGGGCGGGGAAAGAATCGGTATTTTTCTGTTCTTATGCGGCAGATAAAAAAAATCACTTGATACAATAGCCTTTTTGTGTTTAAGTTATCTTTCTTCGTGAAATATGAAAACACGACGGCTTAATAACATATATGAGTTACGCAGTTGAGACCTCACCCCCACCTCACCCCCCGGCCCCCTCTCCTTCGGGGAGGGGCCGGGGGTGGGGTGAAATTCAACTGCGTAACTCCTATATTTATCTGTAAAGTAGCGATGTGAAATCGGTTTGGTATAATTTCAATGTAAAAATTCAAAAGGTTATATGCCTTTGCAATTAAAGGATCACCAACAGGAGAAAATATGAAGACGGTTAAAGTTGAAGAAGCCGTGGGAATGGTGCTGGCTCATGATATGACACGCATTATTCCGGGAAAATTCAAAGGCGTGGGATTTAAAAAAGGTCATATTGTGCAAAAAGAAGATATTCCGGAACTGCTGAAAATGGGAAAAAATCATCTTTATGTATTAGACCTTTCAGATACATACCTTCACGAAGATGAAGCCGCGCTGCGGATTGCAAAAGCCGTCTGCGGAGAAAATCTTAGATGGACAGAACCCCGTGAAGGAAAATCAAATATTATCAGCAAAACAGACGGGGTTTTAAAAATAAATACTGACGGGCTTCTCAGCATCAATAAAATGGAAAACATTGTTCTTTCGACGTTAAAGACCAATTTTCCCTGCCGGAAAGATATGACCGTCGCGGCGACCCGCATCATTCCGCTGACCATTGAACGTGAGAAAATAGAAAAATTGGAGGCTGTTGCCGAAAAATTCAGACCGATTATTCAGATACTGCCTTACAGAAAAATGAAAGTCGGTGCGGTGATTACCGGCACGGAGATTTACGAAGGTCTGATTCAGGACGAATTTGACGATTATGTGGGCTTCAAAATCAGGGGATTCGGATCAGAAGTCCTTAAAAAAACATTAGTTCCCGATGATCCCGAAGCCATCGGAAAAGCGATTCGCGATTCCATAGATGCCGGCTGCGATGTGATTCTGACCACCGGCGGCCTTTCTGTTGATCCGGATGACGCCACGAAAAGCGGGGTTCTGAAGGCAGGCGCGGAGCTGATTGCTTACGGTGCGCCCATTCTGCCGGGTGCCATGTTTTTATATGCCCGTATCGGCAATGTGCCGATTCTCGGGCTTCCGGCATGTGTGTATTATCATCCGACAACGATTTTCGACCTGATGTTTCCGAAAGTTTTAGCAGGAGAAGACATTACTGCGGATGAAATTGCCGAACTCGGACACGGCGGACTCTGCATGGGCTGCGGGGAGTGCCGTTATCCGGTTTGTCCCTTTGGGAAGTGAACAATTGAGAATTGAGAAGTGAGAAATTAATTCTCAATTCTCAATTCTCAATTAACAAATAAGGAGTATCGCCATGAATGTATGCCCCCAATGCGGTTATCAGCGTAAGTCCCAAGACATACGATGCCCCCGGTGCGGCGTGATCTATGATGTTTACAACTATTATATTTCACAGCAAAAACAAAGCGAAAACAAAGAACCTCAAAAAATCACCTGTCCGAACTGCGGGGAAAGCGTTCCGAAAGATAGCAATCCCTGTCCCAAATGTGACGCACTTTTATGCTTCGATACCGTTACGCCTACCTGCAAAGAGCGGATCGAAAAACTCGGAGAATACAGCTTCAGTCAGATGCTTTTGTGGGAACGGGAATATATCTTTGAAAAAATTTACAATCAGGAAGAGTTGGATGCCCAGATCAGATATTTTTCATTATATGCCTTAATGTTTTCAGCAGGTTACGGATTGTTTCTGGGCATGTTTTCCGGTATTTTGCAAATGTTCGCTTCTCTGATAAAAGTACCGCTGCTGTTAAGCGGTACCATGCTGATCTGTATGCCGTTACTGTATCTTCTGAGCACACTGATAGGCTACGGCCTGACATTTAAACAGACCTTGGCTTTACTGCTGGCTTCCACATACATGATGAGCATGATCCTTGTTTCCGTGTCGCCTATCCTGCTGCTTTTTATTTTCATTACCGAGCTGAAAAAGTTTATAAGCCTTTTGAATATGTTTATGTTTATGATATCGGGATTCTTTTCGATTTATCTGATACTGTGGCGGGGAATGCAGTATCTGACCCGACGTAGCGGTTATCGTCCCAAAGTTCTTATCATAAGAATCTGGCTGCTGATTTATATAGTGATAGGGACCCAGATCGCATGGGTTTTACGCCCCTTTATAGGAGAAAAAGGCAATTTCGTTCTGTTCCGCAAAATAGAAGGCAATTTTTTTCTGGCGCTGTTTAACAGTATATCCGATTTGTTAAAATAGGGCGGCGGTATAGAAGCAGTGATGACGCTTATACCTGTTATTCTGTCTTATCCCTGTCATTCTGAGCGTAGCGAAGAATCTCAGTAAAACGGGTTTGAAACCCGTTCTACGCTTCGCTCAGTTTGAAACCCGTTCTACGCTTCGCTCAGTTTGAAACCCGTTCTACGCTTCGCTCAGAATGACATAAAAAAAACCAGAATGACATTCCGCAAATAGTATTTTTTGCTTGACAAATTGAAATATATGGATTATGTTCAGTTTCATCAAGCTCATGAAGGGCTTTTACATCCTATGAAAGGAGATTTGAAAATGAACGGAATCCATGAACACAGACATCTTCACGCACATGAACACGATCATACGCATGTGCATGAGCATTCCCACGACGGGGTGACGCACAAACACGAACACACCCATAGCCATGCGCATGAACATCTTCATGAACACAAACATGAGCATGTTCACAGCGCCGGCGCGAATATGCACGACCACGATCACCCCGGGGCCCACGGAGAACATGACCACGATCATCCCAGTCATGTCGCTGAAGCCCACAATCACAAACACTAATCTCTGAATCCTTTCTTTCAAAAGACTTCCGAAGGTCATCGCACTTCGGAAGTCTCCCAAATCAAAAAAAAATTCTCGCAAAGGCGCGGAGAGCGCAAAGAAAAGCTTTTTTTTAAAAAAACAGCTTGTAATCTCTTGGCGGACTTTGCGTCTTTGCGAGAGATATGCGAAAGACAAAAGATTTCTATGAGTTTCGTCTGAACACAGCGGCAAAGCTTTTCATGATTCCCGGCAGAATGCTGATGCTGACAGGTCGGTCATTGACTGTTTTTATCAGCAGCCATAAGCCGATACCGCCGATGACGAGGTTTGGCATCCACATTCCGATCATTGGCGGATACACCCCCGCCTCACCGAAGACCATTCCCGCAGACAGCAGCAGATAATAAAGCAGAAAAAAAGCTAATCCCAGCCCCAGTCCGAAAGAACGCCGTGCGGATTTGGAATGAACGCCCAGCGGCACCGCAAGCAGCCCCAGCGCAAAGCAGGCAAAGGGAATGGAAAATTTCTTGTGAAATTCCAGCAGAGTTACATAATACTGTGTGTTTTTCTCTGTTGTTTCCTTCAGATATTGGCGCAGCTCGGAAAGACTCATTTCTTTCTCATCTTTAGTTCCGCCGCTTTGGGCAGAGGCAAGCGCATCCTGCATGTCCAAATTGACTTGATATGTATCAAATTCAATGGAATTTACCGAGCGGTCTTCCAGATTCACCTGATTGATGATGCCGCTGAAAAGTCTGAGATGAAACACCGGTTTTCCGGATTCGGCAAAGAGTTCGCCTTTGGGTGAAACAATTGTAATCACAAGATTTTTGCTTCTCTGGTCTTCGATAAACACATCAATAAGCGCTTTGCTTTTCATGTCTATTTTATTCACATAAAGCATGACATCTTTGAAACTGTCGTTAAATGTCCGTTCTTTCAGTCCGACATCAATATGGGATGAGGCAACCTCAACCGTCAGTTTTTTTAATGAAATCTCGCCCCAAGGCACACCGAAAACGCTCATAAAGCCGGTCAGCAGACACCCGAGAAAACAGAAAGCAGACACAGAAGGCAGCAGGGCATAAAGGCTGACGCCGCAGGATTTCATGGCCAGAATTTCGTTGTCGTTTGACATCCGAAGAAAAGTCAGCAGCACCGCGACCATTACCGACATCGGCGTGACAAATACCAGAAAAAAGGGCATGGAATAGAGCAGCAGGAGCAGAACAATGCTCATGCCGATCTGATAATTCACAATCATGTTTGTAATATCAAGTATCTGCGTCAGCAGAAATATCAGCGTGAAAAACATGATATTGACGGCAAACGGCGGCATCATTTCAATGAACAAGTATCTGTTGAGAATAGAGGCAGTTTTCATAATTGCTTATATAAGTTCTCGCAAAGAGCGCAGAGAGCGCAAAGAAAAGATTATCGAATTTAAGACATAAGTTTCATCGTATCTGATTTTCTTCCTCGTCGTCGTCTTCCTCCTCGTCCTCATCTCTGTATCTTCTTTTTCTGAGCGTCAGTTTGATGCCCCCATAGACGGAAATCACTGCGGCAAGAAAAAAAAGAATGTCATAAAGATGAATGGAGAGATAGGTAAACCATGTGAAATGTTTTTTGAGATAGCGATGCCAGTTGCTTTCAAGTTCCTGAGAAGAAATGGAAAAAACATTACGCATTGCCGTATCCGGATTCATGCCCTTTTTCAATTCTTTGAGCAAAAGCAGAAGTCCCGATTCTCCAAATTCACTTATGATATATTCAACAAAACTTTTGCTTTCCTCATAAGCCAGCATAAGCAAAATTCTGTCCTGCGGAAAACGGCGGCTTAACGCTGAAAGAGGAATATATCTTTCCGATAATACAACCGTATCCAGCACGGATTTTT
>JFJP01002994.1_pt1 | contig 13589 bp, 9 predicted proteins | sample 431651 | NCBI WGS metagenome assembly JFJP01 (sample SAMN02602958, study PRJNA72255) | Microbial mat metagenome, whole genome shotgun sequencing project. | biome: fresh water; feature: sink hole; material: water; isolation source: purple microbial (photo- and chemosynthetic) mats found in...
ACGGCGGATGAGGCCAGCCAGCGGCGGCGAGCGCGGATTGAACGCCAGTTTGCCCTGCAGCCGCCAATGCCGTTTCGCCAGGCCGATTGGGATGCCGCCAAGTCGGCCGTGTTGCGCCCCTTGCTGGCGTCGGCATATCCGGCGGCACAGTTGAGCCAGAGTCAGGCGCGCATCGAGCCGACCATGCAAACCGCCGATTTGAGCTTGAGCATCGATAGCGGCCCGATGTTTCACTATGGCGAGCTGGAGATCAGCGGGCAACAGCGTTACCCGGCATCGATCATTCGAAAACTGAATCCGCTCAAACCGGGGCAAGCGGTGCGGCAACAGGATTTGCTGGATTTCCAGCTGGCATTGGAAGACAGCGGCTACTTCACACAGGCGCTGGTTCACATCGAGCCGGACCCGGCGTTGGCGGCGGCGGCGCCGATTCTGGTCGAGGTGTTGGAAAGGCCATTGAAATTGTTCAGTCTGGGCGCTGGTGTCAGCACCGATCAGGGCGCGCGCGCGCAGGTGTCCTGGCTGCATCGCAATGTCCAGCAGCGTGGCTTGCGCTTGAAGCTGGAGTCGCACCTGGAAGAAAAACGCCAGGATGCATCGGCTGAGCTGGCCTGGCCGCGTGGTAGCGACGGCTACGACAACCGCGTTGGTGTGCAGGTTGAGCGGGAAGATATCGAGGGCCAGGAAACATTGACCACGCTGGCGGTCGTCAAGCGCAGCCGCATCCGGGGGAAAAACAGCAGAACCGTCGCAGGCGAGATTGAAGTGACTCAGGCGGTGCAGTACCAGAATGAGCGGCAGCGTGTCGGCAATCTGCTGACTGCGCGCAACCAGGCGTTGACGGCCAATTGGAGCTGGACGCGGCGGCAGGTGGGACGCAACTTTTATCCACGCCAAGGTAACGTGCTCAGCGCGCAGATCGGCGGTGCCAGCGCGGCCGTGCTGTCGGACACTTCCTTTTTGCGCCTGCTTGGGCGTTATACCCGCTATGTTCCGGCGGGTGAACATGGCCGCCTGATTCTGCGCGGTGAACTCGGCAGCGTGCTGGCTGACACGCTGGATGGCATTCCGACCGACTTCCTGTTCCGCGCCGGCGGCGACAACTCGGTGCGCGGCTACGCTTATCAAAGCCTTGGCCGCGCCGAGGGCGGCGGTATCGCGTCGGTACGGCATCTGGCCACCGGCAGCGTCGAATACAACTATTTCTTCCCCGGCAACTGGGGGGTGGCGCTGTTCGTCGATGCCGGCGATGCCGCTGATCGTCCGGAAAACCTGTCGCCGGTGTTCGGTTATGGCATTGGCGCGCGCTATCGTTCGCCGGTCGGGCCGATCAACCTGGACCTGGCCTATGGCGAAGCGACCGATGAACTGCGCATGCATTTCTCGCTCGGGGTGTCGTTTTGAAGCGGCTTGCCTGGACGTTGTTCGGTTTTTTTATTTTGTTGACGGCGCTGACAGCCGCCGTCGCCTGGATGACCAGCAGCCCAAGTGGCTTTCTCTGGCTGACCCGAAGCGCAAGTGCGCTAAGTCAGGATCGACTGGCATTTACTGCGGTCGAGGGCGATTTGAGTGGTTCGCTGCGCATCGGCAAATTGATCGTGGTGACCGACCGGCAGCGGATTCAGATCGACAACCTGCGGCTTGAGTGGCAACCGCAGGCGCTCTGGCAACGCCGGGTCGAGATTGATGTGCTGGCGGCGCAATCGATCCGGTTGACCCGGCTGCAGCCCGATCCAACGCCGCCCGAGTTGCCGCGCAGCTTGCGGTTGCCGTTCGACGCGCGGCTGCGAACACTGGATATTGCCAAGCTGGAAATTGTGCAGGCTGAGCAACGCTTCGAATTTCACGATCTGCGCGCCAGCCTGGAAGCGACGCAGGCGCGCTATCGGCTGACCCAGGCCAGCGTGACGACGCCCTGGGCGGACGTGCGTGGCGAGATCGAACTGGGGCAGGATGCGCCGTTCAGGTTGCAAGGCCGGCTCGATGCGGTCCGTGAACACCCATTGCCGGTGCGGGCTGGCATGCAATTGACGGGCACGCTGGAGGCGCCGGTGTTCAGCGTGCAGGCCAACGCCGACGGCATGCAGTTCATGGCCGAGGGCGAAGCCGCACCGTTTGCGAAAGTACGGTTGCCGCGTTTGCTGGTCAGCGGGCAGGGTATCAACCCACGCCATTTTTCCGCCGCCGCGCCGAATGCGGATCTGGCATTTTCCGGCTTGTTCGAGAGCAGGGTTGAAGGAGAAAACCCAGGGAATAACGCAAACGCAAGCGCAACGCAAAGCGCCGAACGCCTGTTCGGCACCTTCAGTTTGAGCAATCGGCTCGCTGGCCGCCTTGATCAACAGCGTCTGCCCTTGGCCAACCTGACCGGCTCGGTGTTGGGCGATGTCAGCCGGGCTGAATTCAGTTCCTTGTTGATCGATCTCGGCGCCGCCGGCCAATTGACCGGTGATGGCGCCTGGCGGGATGCGCGGGTGAGCTTGAATCTGACCAGCCAGAAGCTGAATCTGGCCGAACTGCATCGCGCCCTGAATGCCACGCAAATGAACACCCGTTTGCAATTCAGCGGTGACGCCGAGCGACAGCAACTCAGCGCTGAAATCAGGGGCGATGCCAACCAGGGCTGGCGCCAGGGCCGCTTTCAACTGATCCACAGCGACACCGGGCTGCGTCTGGAAGGTCTTGAATTCAGCGGCCAGGCCGGGCAAATCACGGCGAATGGAGTATTGCGGCTCGACGCCAGTCGCGCCTTTTCAGCCAGTTTCGACGCCGCTCGGATCAACCCGGCGCGGATTGGAAAATTTCCCGTCGCGCGCCTGAATGCGCGTGGCCAGATCAGCGGCGCATTCCAGCCTGACTTGCGGCTGCTGGCCGAGTTCACCTTGCCGCCGGGCGAACTCGAAGGTCGGCCGGTGAAGGGGCGCGGCCGTCTGCGTTATGAACAACAGCATCTGGTCGATGCAGATATCGATCTGGATCTGGCCGGCAATCTGGCCCGTTTCAGCGGCGCCTATGGTCGTGCCGGCGACCGCCTGACATGGAAGATTGAAGCCCCCGCGCTGGCGCGCCTCAAGCTTGGCCTGGCCGGGCGTTTGCGCAGCAGCGGCAACGCCAGCGGCGATCCGTTGAAGCCGGCAATTGAAGCCTGGCTGGATGCCGAAAAACTGCGGCTTCCAGGTGGCTTTGCCGCCGACAAGCTGAATCTTCAACTCAACCTGCAAGCCGCCGCCAACGGGGTTTTCAATACGGCCATCGAAGCGCGGGGTGTTGCGCTTGCGGAGCAGCATTTTGATCAGATCGACATCTCCGCCCAGGGTCTGCGCTCGGCGCATACGTTGTCGCTCGATGCCCGCCAGCACGATTGGCGTTTAATCGCCGGTCTGACTGGCGGTTTAGATGACCTGCCAGCCAAATTGGCTGCCTCAGCCTGGCAAAGTCTGGTCTGGCGGGGGCAATTGACGCGTGCCGAGTTGAGTGGCGAGTTGGTGTCAGATCGGCCAGTCAGATTGACCGCACCTGCTGGCCTGCTGCTATCCGGCCAACAACAGCAAGTCAACAATCTGGCGTTGAGCCTGGCCGGCGGTCAGTTGCATCTGGCGCAATTCAGCCATCAGCAAGGACGCATCGCGAGTCGCGGCACGCTGGATAATTTGCCATTGGCGCCGCTGCTGGCGCTGCTGAACAACGCAACAACAAACCTGCCGCCGTTTTCCACCGACTTGCGCCTGAACGGAGATTGGAATCTGAGCCTGGCTGAAACGCTGGATGGTCAGTTTCGGCTGCGTCGCCAATCGGGTGATCTGCGGCTGAACGACCCGGCGCTGAATGCGGGTTTGCAGAGCCTCAACCTTGAACTCAACGCGACCGCCAATCAGATCAGCGGTGAGCTCGACGCAATCAGCGGCGAGCTTGGCCATCTGCACGCTGATGCGCGTGGCACGTTGTTGCGCCAGGAAGGCAGTGGCGGCAGCGGTTTCATGGGCGGTTTCCATTTTCCACGCAGCGCGCCGCTGGCCTGGAACACGCAATTGCAGGTTGCCGATCTGCGTCTGCTGAAGCCTTACCTGCCGCTGGGCATGCGCGCCGACGCCAGAATCAATGCCCGCCTGACCGGCGCTGGCAGCCTGGCGGCGCCGAAAATCGAAGGCCGCATCGATGCCAGCCAGATTCGTTTCGCGATGCCGGAAGAGGGCATTCTGATCGCCGATGGCAATCTCAAACTGGTATTTGCGGATGACCGCATTCGTGTCCAGGAAGGCGTTCTGAATGGCGGCAGCGGTCGCGTTGTGGTCAGCGGCGAGGCGGAATGGAAGAACCCGCGCGCCGGCTTGACCTTGAGCTTCGAGAAATTCGCCGCCAACAACCGCAGCGACCGCCGCGTCATCGTGTCCGGCAATGCCAAGCTCAATCTGGATCAGAAACGCCTGCAACTCAGCGGCGAACTCAGCGCCGATCGCGCCCGTCTGGAAATGCCGGCCAGCAGCCGGCCGCAACTGTCGTCGGATGTGGTGATCGTCGGGCAACCGCCACGACCGCCGTCAGCTGGCCAGCGCTTTCCGCTGGCGCTCGATCTGAAACTGAACCTGGGCAAGGATTTCCTGTTCAAGGGCGCCGGCTTCGATGCCCGCCTGGGCGGCCAACTGCGCGTCTTCACCGTCAACAACCAGTTGCGCGGCGACGGCAGCATCCGGGTCGAGGAGGGCCGCTACGCCGCCTATGGCCAGACGCTGAACATCGAGCGCGGCGAGCTGCGCTTCATCGGCCCGATCGACAATCCGGGGCTGGATGTGCTCGCCGTGCGCAAGACCGCCACGGTGACCGCCGGCGTGCAGGTTCGCGGCACGGTGCAACGGCCGCTGGCGACGCTGTATTCCGACCCGGCGCTGCCGGATACCGAAAAGCTGTCCTGGCTGGTGCTTGGGCACGGCTTGAGCAACGGCGGCCAGCAGGATTTTGCGTTGCTGCAAATTGCCGCCGGCACCTTGTTGAGCCAGGCTGATTCGGTGAACTTCCAGGCGCAACTGGCGGAGGCGCTGAATATCGATACCTTCGGCGTGCGTGCCGGCGACAGCCAGGATCTCGCCAGCAGCGTGGTCAGCGTCGGCAAACGGTTGTCATCGCGCACGCTGCTCAGTTACGAGCAAAGCCTGGACGGACTCAGCCAGGTGGTGAAAGTGATTTACCAGCTGACGTCGCGGGTGCGGCTGGAAGCGCAGGCGGGAGGGGTGAGCAGCAGTTTCGATACCTTCTACAACATTGAATATGATTGATTTGGCGGGCTGAACGATGTCATTGCCGATCCGCCAGGCTTGCCGATTCAGCAAGCTTGCTGCATGGTTCGCCCAATAAATATTTCTGGAGAGGTTGATGACCTGGTTGATTCCCCTGTTTCTGGTTCTGCACCTGTTGGCCGCCATTGGCTGGGTGGGTGGCATGTTGTTCGCGCATATGGCGTTGCGGCCGAGTGTGATGGCGTTGGAACCCCCTGTGCGGCTGGCCTTGTGGCAACGCGTCTTTTCCCGCTTTTTCCCCCTCGTCTGGGTCTGCATTGTGACCTTGCTGGTCAGTGGACATGGCCTCACCGGCCTCGGCGCCGGGCGCGGTTCGCACAGCGTGCTGACGATGACGGTGATCGGCTGGGTGATGGCGGTGTTGTTCGCCTACCTCTACTTCAAGCCTTACGCCGCGCTTCGCGCCAATCTGGCGGCAGGAGACATCCCGGCGGCGGCGGCGGCGCAGAACCGGATTCGGCAGATTGTCGCGATCAATCTGACCTTGGGCTTGATCACCTGCACGTTGGGCGTGCTGGCGCGGTTTTTTGGCTGAATTTGGGTTGCCAGCGCGCTTTTCTGGGTGCGGGATGGAATAAAAAGGAAACAGTCCACGTCCTACAACCCGAATGGCATTTCATTCGTGCTGTTTTATTCCACTTGTTTCGCAACTTTCAAAACTTTCCCTACTTTCCCTACACCCGAGGAGATTTCAATGAAAAAAATGCACACCATCGCCGGTATTCTGTTGAGCGGCGCTCTCATGTTTGGCGCCATGGCCGCCCCAGCGCTGGCAGAGGAGAAATCAAGAATGGTGATCCAGGTCAGCGACAACGATTCCGGCAAATGGAATCTGGCGCTGAACAATGCCAAGAACATCCAGAAAGACCTTGGCAACGCCAATGTGGACCTGGAAATCGTCGCTTACGGCCCCGGTATCAACATGCTGAAAGCTGAATCGGAAGTCGGTAACAGGATCAATGAAGCGGTTGCATCCGGCGTCAAGGTTCTGGCCTGCCAGAACACCATGCGCAACCAGAAACTGAACAAGGAAGACATGCTGTCCAGCATCAGCTACGTCCCCGCCGGCGTCATCCAGATCATGCAGCAGGGCATGCCCGGCTTTTTGTTTTTACAGCGTCGCTGGCCTGTGGTTTGTGGTCAATGCGCCCTGCCAGCCGCCGCCAATGCTTCGTGCACGCGTTCGATCGCCCCGACCAGGATGCGCACATCATTGCTGGCGAGTTGCGGGTAATGCTCATGAATGATGCGATGCGCCAGATAGTCGATCGGGCTGCCGGCCCAGTCCTGCCGATTGTGGAAAACATGATCGATATGCAGTCGCGCATCCGGATAAATCGCCCGCAAATGCGGATAAAGACGGCGTTCAGGATGTGCGCGTTCGGTGTGTTGTTTATCACCGTGGGCATTGGATTCGGTATTCATGGGGTCTCCTCGATGGTGGTTGCCGGGCAGTGGTTTGATGTCGTAGCTATGCCGGTTTTTTATGCTAGACGCTTTCCCGGAAACAGAAAGTCATGACTTATCAATAGGTTGATCTGAAGCAATTTCCTTCGTATCAGGCTTGGCGGCTGCCCGCGTCGTCATGCCACAACCACGCCGCGCCGCGCACGCCGCTGGAATCGCCATGCATCGGCGCGACCAGGCGGGTGGCGACGTGGTCGGAGAAGACGTAACGCGTCCACAGGCGCGGAACGTTCTCGTACAGGCGCTGGATGTTGGACAGCCCGCCGCCGAGCACGATGACATCCGGGTCAAGCAGGTTGATGACATGCGCCAGGCCGCGCGCGAGGCGGTCTTCGTAGCGCGCCAGGCTGGCCTGGCAGGCGGGGTCGTTTTGGTTGGCAAAGCTGGCGATGGCATTGGCAGTCAGCGTCTGGCCGCTGTGGGCGAGGTGGTCGCGCGCCAGGCCGGGGCCGGACAGCCAGGTTTCAATGCAGCCATGCTTGCCGCAGTAGCAGGCAGGTCCGGGGCGTTCGGCGTCGCTCGGCCAGGGCAGCGGGTTGTGGCCCCATTCGCCGCTGATGGCGTTGGCGCCGGTCAGCACCTGGCCGCGCACGACAATGCCGCCGCCGCAGCCGGTGCCGAGAATGACGCCGAACACCACTTCAGCGCCGGCGGCGGCGCCATCGACGGCTTCCGACAAGGCAAAACAGTTGGCGTCGTTGCTCAGCCGCACTTCGCGCTGCAGGCGCTGTTCCAGGTCGTGTCGCAGCGGTTGGCCGATCAAACAGGTCGAGTTGGCGTTCTTGATCAGGCCGCTGACACGCGATTCGGCACCGGGCATGCCGATGCCGACCGTGCCGCGCGCCTGCAATTCGCTTTCTGTGTTTTCAACCAGCCTGGCGACGCTTTCGACAGTGGCGCGGTAATCGCCTTTTGGCGTGGCGACCCGGCGGCGCAGGCATTCGCGTCCGCCGGCATCAAGGGCGGCGATCTCGATCTTGCTGCCGCCCAGGTCGATACCGAGTCTGAGCATGGTTTCTCCTTGATGTAGATAGGGTGTTGCGGCCGTTTCCGGGGCGCGGGGGCGGTGGTATCCTGCCCGTTCTTCCGCATTGCAGCACATCCCATGAACGCTATCACCGCCCGTAATGAAGTTGAACGCCTTCTTTCCGAAATGGAGCAGGGCAGTCTTGACCCGGAAACCTTTGCCCGCCAGCTGCTCGATCATCAGGTTTTCATGCCGATCAAGGATGAAAAACATCAGATCGCCGGTTTCCAGCTCTCCACCAAGGCGGACCCGCTGGTGATCGAGGACGAGGAGGGCAATCGCGTCTTCATCGTCTTTTCGTCGCCCGAGCGCGCCAAGGAATTCACCAACGAATTCCCAGGTTACAGCGGTGGTCTGCTGACCGAGGTGTCCTGGATTGTGCAGCGCATGGGTGCCGACATGGGTTTGTCGATCAACCCCGGCCAGGATCCCGGCTTCGATTTCGATGTCGACATGGTGGCGATGCTGGCTTCCTTGCTGCCGGAGCAGGATCAATGACGACTCGACAGGTGGGCGAGGTCTACAGCCCGGAACATGCCCGTTACGATGAAGGCGCGCGCTATACCTACACCGGCGGCGCGCACGAACTGGTGTTGTTCTGGAGCAGCCCGACGCCAGGTGAAGTCGAAGGTTTTCGCTTGCAGCCGATGGATGTCGGCCTCTTCACGCACGGCCCGGCGGCGTTTCTGCTGTACAAGATCAAGGATGTTTGCGAATGGTCGGACGTGGCCTTCAACATCCACATGATCCCGGAAGCGCAGCGCGAATTGCCGAACGAAACAGCGGGTGATCGGGCGCGTCTGCGGATGATTCTGGTCGATGCTGAAGACGGCGTGATCCGCGCCAAACGCATCGTTTCTCTCGACAAGGTGATGACCCAGGCGGTCAAGCACACCATGGCCGATCAGGCCAGTTCGGCGTTCAACCGGATCATCTACGAAGCCGCCGTGCAGGAGGTTTACAGCCGCTATGCCGACAGCGATGCGCTGGCCAGCGTTGCCGAAGTGGTCGAGCCGGCGCTTGGTTAGGATTAGCCTCTCATGCTGAATGCCGCCATCCTGGCTGAATTCGAGGCGTTGCTGGGTGTCGACCGGGTATTTGCCGATGACGAAACCCTGGCGTTGTATGCCAGCGATGAAACACCGAGATCCTGCCTGCCGGATGCGGTGCTGTTTCCGACCAGTCATGACGATGTCGTTGCCATCGTCAAACTGGCCAACCAGCATCGGCTGGCGCTGGTGGCGCGTGGTGCGGGTTCCGGCAATGTCGGTGGTGCGATGCCGGTGACGGGCAGTCTGGTGGTCAGCTTCGAATGCATGAGCCGCATCGTCGAGTTCGATGCCGCCAACCGGTTGGTGGTGGTTGAACCTGGCGTAGTGACCGACCATATCGATGCAATGGCGGCGACGGTCGGCCTGATGTATGCGCCTGACCCCGGTTCCGGCGCCTATTGCCGCATCGGCGGCAACCTGGCGATGAACGCCGCCGGGCCGCGTTGCGTGAAATACGGCGCGACGCGTGACCATGTGCTGGGTCTGCGCGCGGTGACCGGAGACGGGCGCGAGATTCGCGTCGGCGGCCGCACCACGAAATATGCCACCGCCTACGATCTGACCCGTTTGCTGGTCGGTTCCGAGGGCACGCTGGCATTGATTACCGAAGCCACGTTGAAGCTGGTTCCAGCGCCCGAAAGCGTCGCCACCCTGCGCGTCTGTTATGCCAGCAACGCCTCGGCTTGTGCGGCGGTGAGCCGGATCATGGGCAAGTCGATGCCGCATCCGGTGCTGCCCAGCGCGCTCGAATTCATGGATCGCCGCGCGATTGATGCCATCCGTGAATATGGCGCGGCGGAAGGTCTGCCGGCTGGCACCCAGGCGGTGTTGATGGTGGAGGCCGACGGCGATGCCGACGATCTGCCACGCCAGATTGCGGCGCTGGAACAGGCGCTGGCAGGCGAGGGCTTGCTCGAGATTCAGAGCGGCTTCACCGCCGAAACCATTGCCACGCTTTGGGTGGCGCGCAAGTCGCTGTCCTTCGCGGTGAAGAAGATCGCACCGCTGAAGATCAATGAAGACGTGGTGGTGCCGGTGGCGCGGCTGGCCAATCTGGTCAACGCCATCGACGCGCTCGGCCAGCGACATGACGTTCCCATCGTCAGCTTCGGCCATGCCGGCAACGGCAATCTGCACGTCAATCTGATGGTGCATGCCGACGACGCCGACGAAATGGCGCGCGCCCGTGCCTGCCGCGATGCCTTGATCGAAGCCGTGCTCGGTCTCGGCGGCAGCTTGTCCGGCGAACACGGCATCGGCAGCGAGAAGCGGCATTACGTCGGCCGCGAGCTGGATGCCTCGACGCTGGCGATGATGCGCGACGTGAAAAAACTGTTCGACCCGCTCGGTCTGCTCAATCCGGGCAAGAAACTGCCCGACGCCTGATTCGATCGGTCCGCGAGCGTACCCCCTACATGGCGGCCATCAAACGCGCCAGCGTGCCCTGAATTCTTCGGCTGGTAGCGGGCGGTCGAACAGATAGCCCTGGAACACGTTGCAACCGCGCGACTGCAGGAAAGTGAACTGGGCCTCGGTTTCAACGCCTTCGGCAACCACCGACAGATTCAGGTGTCTGGCGACTGACAGGATGGTTTCTACCAGGGCGACATCGTTGGGATCGTGCGGTACGTCCTGCACGAAGGTGCGGTCGACCTTCAGTTCATGCAGCGGCATGCGCTTCAGGTAGGCGAGAGAGGAATAGCCGGTGCCGAAGTCGTCGATCGAAAAATGGATGCCGAGCTTGTTGAGTTCCTCCATCTTGGCGATGGTGTCGTGGATGTCCTCGATCACCAGGCCCTCGGTCACTTCCAGCACCAGATGCGTCGGGTCGGCGCCGGCGTCGCGCAGAATCTGGCTGACTTGAGCGACAAAGCCGGTGTGGCGGAACTGGCGCGGGCTGACATTCACCGCCAGACGCAACGGTCGGCCAAGGTCGTCGCACTGCTTCAGCAGGTGCGCGGCGGCGCGCAACACCCATTCGCCCAAGGCGAGAATCTGGCCGGATTCCTCCGCCACCGGGATGAAGGCCAGCGGTGAAATCAGGCCTTTCGTCGGGTGATGCCAACGCAACAGCGCTTCGGCGCCGACCAGGGTGCGCTGGCCATCAACCTGGGGTTGCAGATACAGACCCAGTTCGTTCTGGCTGATCGCCTGATGAAGATCCTGTTCCAGCGCCAAGCGGGCGCGCACGTTTTCCTCCATCGCGGCTTCGAAATAGACCACCGCATTGCGGCCGGCATCCTTGGCGCGATACATCGCGGTATCGGCTTCGCGCAGCAGGTCGTCCTCGTTTTCATCGCCTTTCGGAAACACCGTGATACCGATGCTGGCGCCAATATGAAAATCGGAGCCTTCAACCTGAAACGGGGTTTCCATCACGCCGCGTATCTTTTCCGATACGCCCATCGCCAGCCGCGCGGCGGCTTCCGGTGAATTGGCCAGGTTGATCAACAGCACGACAAATTCATCGCCGCCCAGTCGCGCCACCGTATCCTCATCGCGCAGAAAACGTGTCAGGCGGCCGCCCACCTGCTGCAACAGGGCATCGCCGATGCCGTGTCCGCGCGCGTCGTTGACACGTTTGAACTGGTCGAGGTCGATGAACAACAGGGCGCCGACATGGCCACTGCGCCGCGCTGCCGCCAGCGCCTGGCTGAGCCGGTCGATGAACAGGCGCCGATTCGCCAGGCCGGTGAGTTCGTCGTAATAAGCCAGGCGGCGGATGTCCGCCTCCGCCTGGCGTTGGTCGGTAATGTCCAGGCAGTGGCCAATGTAGCCGAGGAAATCGCCCTGTGTGTCGTAGCGCGGTTTGCCTTCGTCGATCAGCCAGCGGTATTCGCCATCATGTCGCCGCAAGCGATACACCATGCTGAAAGCCTGGCGTTGATCAAATGCCTGGATGTAGGTGTCGAGGCAGTGCTGGTAGTCGTCGGGATGCACGCCTTGCGTCCAGCCGTTGCCGAGTTCGTGTTCCAGCGCGCGGCCGGTGAAGTCCAGCCAGACCTGATTGAAGAAGTCGCAATGCTTGTCCAGGCCGGAGGTCCAGATCAGGGCCTGGCCGGCATTCGCCAGGGTACGGAAATGCTGTTCACTTTCGGCCAGTGCGGCATTCAGGCGGTATTCCTCGTCAACCGTGTGGAACACCATGACGACACCGCTCAGATGGCCGCTGCTATCGCGGATCGGCGCCGCGCTGTCGGCGATGTGGTAGCGCTGGCCGGCGCGCGAAATCAGCACGGTATGGTTGGCCAGTCCGACCACCAGGCCTTCCGCCAGCACCCGGTCGATGGGGATTTCGGCGGCATTGCCGGTTTGTGCATTCTCGATGCGGAAAATCTCGCTGATCGGCCTGCCGCGCGCTTCCGTCAGCGTCCAGCCGGTGAGTTGCTCGGCGACCGGATTCATCATCGTGATCTGGCCGGCAAGGTCGGTGGAAATCAACGCATCACCGATCGATTGCAGGGTCACCGTCAGTTGCTCTTCGCTGGCCTGCAGGTTTTCGACGGCGTTTTGCAGTCGTTCGCTCATCCGGTTGAAAGTGTCGGCCAGATCGGCGACCTCGCGCGGACCGGCTACTGGCATGTGGCTGCTGAAATCACCGCCGGCAATCCGCTGGCTGCCGCGCATCAGGGCGCTCAGCGGCTGGCTGACCTGGCGGTGCAACAACCAGATCAACAGCAGGGTCAGGATCAGCGCGGCAAAGAACTGCGGCGCATGCTCCCGCATCACATCGGTTCTTGCCTGGCGCTGACGCTCGCTCAGGTCGTATTCCAGATACACCGCGCCTTGTTCCAGGTTGCGCACTGCCGGGCCAGCGGTAGGCGGTGTGAACCCCATCATCGCCGATGGATGCAGGCTGTCGGTTGCCGGTGTCAGGTCGGGCAGTCGGCGGTGCGCGTTGCGTTGAAAACGGGCCTGATCAAAGCCCGGAATGACCTCCACCGCCAGCTTGCCTTTCCAGGCCAGATGGTTGGCGAAAAGGACGCGCCCATCTGCATCGAGAACGGCGGCAATGGTGACCAGTCGATTCGCGCCAGCGTGGGTGATGTCGGCCTCGACCAGATGCGGCGCATCCAGCAGGCCGCGTTCCGCCAGGCGTGCCAGCGCCGAGCTCTCGCTCAATAATTCCGCCCGCGCGCGACTGAATTCGAACGTGCTGCGCTGCCACAGCGTGACGCTGACCGAAAGCGCGATGATGACTAGCCACAAGGCCAGCAAGCCGAGCGGAAGCGCGGTTCTTAAAGGCCATCTGGTCATGTTCTCGGGCCGGGTCATGATTCCAGCTCAGGCAGGCTGTCGGCAACAATGAACTGCCTGACGTCGATGTCCCTGGCGAGCAGGTTTTCACGCCGCATCACGGCGGCCAGTTGCGCCGCAGTCGTCGCCAGCGGTGCCGGCGCGCCACCAAGCAGTCGATGGTTCTCGGCCAGGTCGGGCAGGATCAGGTTGGCATAACTGGCTTGCACACCGGCTGGCGTCAGGCCGAGACGGGGCGCCATGCGGCGGCTGGCATCGTCCGGTTGCCGCCGCAGATAACTGAGGGCGTTGAAATAACGGGTCAGCAAGGTGCGCAGCGTGTTCGGGTTGTCGGCCAACGCCTGGCCGGTAATCGCCAGCACATCGACGATGCCGCCTGGAATGGCGCGGCTGTCGAACAGCGGTTGCCCGCCGGCCGCGAGGATCTGGGAGGCGAACGGCTCAAAGGTGACCAGGGCATCCACCTTGGCTTCTTTGAATGCGGCCAAGTGCTGG
>JFJP01000332.1_pt1 | contig 13588 bp, 15 predicted proteins | sample 431651 | NCBI WGS metagenome assembly JFJP01 (sample SAMN02602958, study PRJNA72255) | Microbial mat metagenome, whole genome shotgun sequencing project. | biome: fresh water; feature: sink hole; material: water; isolation source: purple microbial (photo- and chemosynthetic) mats found in...
GAAGCCCACGCCGACCAGGGAGGTCAGCAGTCCAGCGGCCATGGCCCTGGCCAGCCCTGGGTGCAGGGAAGTCGTTGTGCAAATGAACATATGGGTTCTCCTTGGGTGATTCCCCCGTAGTATGCCCGGTCGGGGGAGTCCGGGGTAATAGCAATCTGTGAGGAGCTCATTCACCTTGGATATGCCTCAGGATCCCTTGCAGGGCACGGTGGCGTCGGAGAGCAGAGGATAGGCGAGGGCCTCCGGGAGTTCGTAGTGCCACCATTCGGATTCGATCCGCTTGAAGCCGGCCTGGGTCATGATGGCCAGGAGCCAGAGCCGATTGCGCTGCGCCGGGACTGGCAGCTTTGGATTGAAATGGTGGGAGAGTTCAATCATGGCGTCGAAAGAGGTGCCCATGTCCAGTGCCTGCCCCTGCTCATCCACCAGGGTGAGGTCCAGGGCCACCCCTCGACTGTGGTTGGACCCCTGCACGATGTCGGCGACATAGCGGGGATCCGGCAGGTGCTTCCAGAAGATCTCCTGGGCTTCGGGAGGGCGGTAGGCGTCGAAGACCTTGAGCCTCAAACCCGCCAGGGCGGCGATTTCCACGGCCTTTTTCAGGTGGGGTTCCGCTTCCCGGTGCAGGAGGCAGCGGGCTGTCGCATAGACAGCTTTGCCGATCAGGTTGTTGGGGCTTGCGTAGACCAGGTCGATGAGCACCCTGTGCTTCTTGGCGGTGATCTCGATGAGGGGATTGGGGGTGTTCATGGGCGGTTTCACGGAGAGGCTCCGGGGGCGATGAGGGGTTCAGAGCTCGAACTGGCCGAGCTCCCGTTGCAGTTCCTTGTTCAGGGCCAGGCGGGTGTCCAGGCTGGCGCCAAGGCGCTCCACCACGGCGGAGAGGAGCAGGTTCTGCAGGCAGGCCAAGGGGGACCAGGCGTCCCAGAACTGCTGGATATCGGTCTTCACCTGCAGCAGGTCGATGGGGTAGTCCCGGGCCCAGGGGCAGTAGAAGTCCGTGATCAGGAGCAGCGGCAGGTTGCGCTTGCTGGCGGCCTCGCAGTAGCGCCGCGTCATGCTGGCGTAGGCGCGGAAGTCCGAAAGAATCAGGTAGGGCGCTGCGCATTCGGAGTTGAGGGACTCGACGTAGGCGCCGGAGGCGCCGTCGGCGTAGGTGACCCTGGGACGGATGTACTCCAACTGGCTGAAGAAGGATGTGGCCAGGCCCCGGTGGGACTGGATGCCGAGGATGAACACGGCGTCGGCTCCGGCGATTTGGTCCGCGATCCGTGCGAACTCCGCCGTGGTGGCAAGGCCGTAGACATGCTGGATGGCCTCCATCTCCAGGGCCAGGGAGCGTTGCAATACATCCTGTCCCCCCTTGCGGTGCCGGAAGGACTCCAGCCGGTCCGTCTGCATCCAGGGACGGGCCGCCTCGGCGCGGAGGGACTGCTTCAGATCTTCCAGGTTCTGGAAGCCGATCTGGCGGAGGAAGCGCCCCACGGAGATGCCGGTGGTGCCCGTGGTGCGGGCGATGCTGTCCGCGGTCTCGAAGGGCAGGTGGTGCAGGTTCGCCAGCATGTAGCTAGCGATCTTCTTCCCCGTGGGGGTGTAGCCAGGGAAGCCCTTCTTCAGGGCCTGGGAGATCAGGGGTTCGCTCATGGCGGGGACCGCAAAGTTGATATATTGTCATTGATTTGGAATATGTTAGAAACTTAACATTCCGGTGCGGGTTGTCAAGGGAGAAGTTTTCGAGCACAACTTCCTGCCTGTGACATTCAAGAAGACGACCCTCGGGACCCTGGTCCAGCTATCACCGGCTCCAACACCGGTTCGTGGACAGGGACCGGGACCCCTACACGATCAAGAAGAGTTTCTGCCACGCCCACTGGATCGGTACCCGCCCCTGCACGGACGCCAACACGGCCCGGGGGCTACCGCAACGGCGTCCGCTGATACCAGTTCGACAGCACCAAGTGGCTCCTGATGGGCCTCTCCTGGTTAGGGATGGCGAAGAGCCTGCGGGCCTGCCTGGCTGCGGCCCATGGGAGACTGGACCAGGCCCTGGCCGCCTGGAGCGAATGGAAGGACGCCCGGGTCCTGGTGAAGCGGCTGGCCTGACTTGCTGCTGATTTTGGGGTCGTGTCATGATCGAGACTGCAAGACCACAGGATGTTCGTGAAGCAGGTTTGAAGCCTGCGCTGCCCCGCAACGGTATGTGCCCCAGGGAAGCCTGGGAGACCGAATCCAGTCCACTGGAGCGCTGCTCTGGGAAGGACCAGGAGGCTTTCGAGCCGGTCGCGCACGAGCCCGGAGACCGGTCCCGTGGACAGAGTCCCCCGCCGAGGGAGCGGGAAGGCACCTGATTCCAGGACGGCCCGAGCCCTCGACGCGAACCCCTTCGCGCAAGGAGCTTCCATGACCACTCAGATCCAGGCCGTCCGGCAAGGTCTCGTCAAGCGAGGCGAGGGTCGCGATGTCGTCTGACCCTGAACGCCATCAAGACCGGATGGCCAAGCTGAACGAGGTGGTCCAGGGCCGGATCGCCCAGGCCACCCGCGAGCAGGGTCTGCTGGTGGTCCACACGGGCAGTGGCAAGGGCAAGACCACTGCGGCTCTGGGGATGCTGGTGCGGGCCCTGGGCCATGGATTTTCCTGTGCGGTGGTGCAATTCATCAAGGGGGACCAGGCTACCGCCGAGGTGATCCTCTCCCAGGTGGCGGCAGCGGGGGGTGGAGCCCTCCGCTGGGATCGTTGTGGCCAGGGCTTCTCCTGGAAGACCCAGGACCGGGAGGCGGACCGCCTCCACGCGGAGGAAGGCTGGACCCTTGCCCGCAGGCACCTGGCTGACCCTAGCCTGCGCTTTCTCCTCCTGGACGAGCTGAACATTGTCCTGCGCTACGGACTCCTGGACACGGGCCGGGTGCTCGCGGAACTCCAGGCCCGCTGCCCGGAGCTTCATGTGGTGCTCACGGGACGTGGTGCGCCTGAGGCCCTGCTGGAAGCCGCAGATCTGGTCACCGAGATGAAGGAGCACAAGCACCCGTTCAAAGCGGGCATCAAGGCCCAGCCAGGGATCGAGTTCTGATGCTGCATGCCTTGATCTACGCAGGAGCTGGGTGTCTGGACGAGATCCTTGGGGATCCCGAGGGGTGGCCCCATCCGGTGCGGGCCTTCGGATGGCTCATCGCCCGGATCGATCGGAGCCGGGCAGGTATTCAGAAGATCTGGTTGCTCCGCGGCCTGGGCGTGTTCCTCGCCCTGGGCCTGCCCACGGCAGTTGGGCTCTTTGCCTGGGGGATCATGCACGCCTGCGGATGCTGGGGCTGGCTCCCGGAGCTGCTGCTGGGGTCGTGGATGCTGGCGGGGCGGAGTCTTCGGGATGCGGTCAGGCCCATAATGGAAGCCCTGGAGAGGAGCGATCTGCAGGGCGCGCGGCGGGTTCTCTCCATGGTTGTGGGCCGGGACACCATCGCCCTGGATGAGGACGGCGTGGTGCGTGCGGGGCTGGAGACCTTGGCCGAGAGCCTTTGCGATGGCGTGGTGGCTCCCCTCTTCTGGTTCGCCCTGGGCGGTCTGCCCGCGCTGTGGGCCTTCAAGGCGGTCTCCACCCTGGACTCCATGGTGGGGCACCGGGAGGCTCCCTGGACCCACTTCGGCTGGGCCTCCGCCCGGCTGGACGATCTCCTGAACCTGGTCCCGGCCCGGATTACGGTGCTGCTTATCGCAGCAGCAGCGGTTTCCACGGCCTCTCTCCGCCTGTCTTGGCGGGACGGATCCCGGACCAGCAGCCCCAACGCGGGGTGGGTGGAGGCGGCTTTCGCCGGGGCCCTGGGCGTGGAGCTGGGTGGCACCAACCACTACGATGGGGTCCCCAAAGAGGGGCCAAGACTGGGTGACGCACATCGAAACCGGGATGTGGCCGTGCTCCAGGAAGGTCTGGCGTTGACTCGGCGCGTGAATCTCTGGGCCCTGGCCAGCGGGGCCTGCCTCCTGGGGGTGGTCCATGCCTTCTGAATCCCTTCACGGCGGAAGGGTCCATGCCATGGCCCGGGAGATGGGAGTGGATCCCTGCGCCATTCTCGACTTCAGCGCCAACCTCAACCCTCTGGGGCCACCTGCATCTGTCGTAGAGGCGCTTCGAGGCGCGATACCCTCGGCCCTGGAAGCCTATCCCGACTCCGAGGCGCCCAGCTTGCGCCGAAGGCTCTGTGAGCGCCATGGTGCCCAGGACGCGAACCTGGTGGTGGGCAACGGCGGCGCAGCCCTGCTCCAGCTGGCGCTGCGGGCCCTGGCCCCTCGCCGCATCCTGCTCCCCGAGCCCTGTTTCCGGGAACAACCCCGAGCGATCGCCGCAGTGGGGGCCCAAGCGGTCTTCCACCCCATGTCCGGACTGCATCTGGATCTGGATGTCTTGGACGCCGATTCCTGCGATGCCGTCCTGCTCACCAACCCCCACAACCCCACGGGTCAGCTCCTGCCCCGGGGACCCCTAATGCGGTGGATCGAGGCCCATCCCGGCCTCGCTGTAGTGCTGGACGAGGCCTTCATGGACTATCACCCAGGCCAGAGCCTAGTGCCCGATCTGCTCCAGCGGCCCCGGACTGTGATCCTGCGCAGTCTGACGAAGTTCTACAGCCTGCCTGGGCTCCGAGTAGGATACGCCTTCGCGGATCCCAATACTGCCCGACGCATGGCGGACCTGCAGGAGGCCTGGCCCATAGGGCAGCTCGAACTGGTAGCGGCCTATGCCGCGCTGCAGGATGACGCCTATGAAACTATGAGCCGAAGTGCGTTCCAGGCTGATGCGGACCGCTTCCTTACTGCTCTGACCAACCTGGGGGGTCTCGAAGTCCTGCCCGGAGCAGCGCCCTTCGTCCTGGTCCGTCTCCACCGTCATTCTGGTACCGCCCTGGCTCAGGAGCTACAGAAGAGTGGTCTCCTGGTGCGCACCTGCGCCCAGTGGCCTGGGTTGGGGGATGCATACCTGCGCTTGGCCGTGCGTCGCTCAGGGGATCAAGATCGTCTCCTTCGGGCCATGACCTTGGCCATGGCCTTGGAGGTCAGTGGCACTGTATGAAGCATGCTCGGAAGTGAGCGTTCACCCTCCCATTCAGCATTCAGCATTAAACATCCAGACTCACAGATACCACCTCGTGGCCTCTTGTTTCAAGCGTTCCAGCTCAATCCCGGCCAGTTCCCTCTCATGCTGAACGGAGAATCTCATCGATTGGCGCACGATTACCTCTCCCCCAGCATCCCGGGCCAGCATTCCGCTTAAACTCATGGTTATGCGCCATCCTGATGAACCCCTGCGTGCCAGTGTCTATGCCCGGGTCCGCTTCGAAGACGCCCTGGATCTCATGAAGCAGGGACATGCTCTGACTGCCTTCGTCGAGCAGAAGGGGTGGACGGCGGTCCTCACCGAACACGAGGTGACTGCTGAGAACGCGCTGCGCCTGAATGCCAGGGGGCGCCTCCTTCAGGCTGCCAAGAATGGTGAGCTGGATGTCATTGTGGCCTGGAAGCTGGACCGCATCGTCCGGAGCCTCCCGGAGCTGGTATCCCTCATCGATGGCCTGCACGCCCATGGTGTGACCCTAGCCGCTCTGGCCGACGACTTCGACTTCACCTCGGACAAGGACCCGGAGCCGACACACATCATTCGAGTGCTATCGACCCTCCAGCGCGCGACCCACCGCGCCCAAGTCCGCTCCGGCCTGGCCCGGTCGGAGAATCCCACGGGGCGACCCTCCTCTGCCGGAGTGCACCTCCAGGAAGCGCTTGCCCTGCCCGCCCAGGGCCACAGCTAGAGGGAGATCACCCGCTGTCTAGAAGTCCATCCGCGCACCGTGGCTCGCACGCTGGTGGACCTCAAGAACTGAGCCGGATCATTCCCTTGACGGGCAACATTTCGAAGTCTGGCGGAGGTCAATACTCAGGATCATGGAGGTGTCACCCCGGCCGTTTGAGGTTGCCAGAATGTTGGACGTTGGAAGGCTTGCCTCCAGGCGTAGGGAGAGGTTTTATTGGGCGTTGCTGGAACCAATACTCACAAACCCGTTTGGCAATGGGAGCCGCGCTGCTGGCGCCGAACCCCCCGTTCTCTACCACGAACGCGAAGGCGATTTGAGGATTCTCGCGGGGCGCGTATCCGGCGAAAAGTGCGTTGTCCTTCAGACGCTTCGCCAACTGGCTGTAGTGCGCCTTGTCCACAAAGGTGGTTACATGGCTCGTGCCTGTCTTCCCACACATGTCCAGACCTTCGATCCTGCTGGCCTGGGCGGTCCCACTCTGCACGACCTGATATAGCCCTTCGTCTATCGCAGCCCAGATCTTGGGATCCAAGTCTGTGTCGCGCGATGCGGGAGGGTGGAACAGGTCCAGATGGCCATCTGATTCGTTGCGCGTGCCGTAGTACAAGTGCGGGGTCAGCAATTTGCCCTTGGTCGCAAGCATGGCGTAGAAGCGCGCCAGGCTGATGGGCGTGAGGCCTACGGCCCCCTGGCCGATGGCGACGCTGATGGTTTCTCCGGCGTACCACTTGGGGTCCTTGGGCTTGGCCCGTTTCTTCCATTCTCTGCTAGGGACCCGCGAGATATTCTCATGGGGCAGATCCACGCCGGTGCGTTCGGTGAGACCGTATTTCTTGGCCATGTTGTAGATGTCATCAACGTCCAGGCGCGCACCCAGTTCGTAGAAATAGATATCCGAACTCTTGGCTATGGCCTGGATCAGATTCAGGGTCCCGAACACCGCGTCATCGCGGAAGTCCCGGCCATAGAAGACTTTGTGGCCGTTGCAGGCAAAGGCAGTGGCCGGGGTGATGATCCCCTTTTCCAACGCAGCGATGGCCACCAGCGGCTTGAAGGTTGATCCAGGAGAATAAAGCCCCTGAGTGACCCGGTTCAACATGGGGCGGGAGGGATTCTGGTAATACTTTTTAACGTCTTCCTGGCTCAGCCGGTTGAGGAAAATGTTGGGATCCAGCGAAGGACTGGAATACATGGCCAGGATTCCTCCATCCCTCAGGTCGATGACGACGCCAGCCCCTTGCTCCGTGCCGAACGACTCCTTCAGCGCTTGCTGAAGACCCGTATCTATCGTGAGGTAGACACTATTCCCTGGCCTGGGTTCCTGGATTCCGAACAGGGCCATTTCGCGCCCCAGGTTATCCACCAGGATCTGACGCTTTCCATCCTGACCCTTCAATTGGTCATTGTCCGCCGCCTCGAATCCGTTCCGACCGATGACCTCGCCGATCTCATACTTGGCTGGTTCCCTCTCCAGCAGTGCCGGTGGCACCTCACCCACAAAACCCAGGGCGTGGCCTGCCAGATCGTTGCCTAGGTAGACGCGCCGGGGGGCCACTTCGATGCTCAGGAACGGAAAGCGGGCTCTCAGCATCTCCGCTTTCGCTAGCTCCGCTTCATCCAGATTATCCTGCAATACGAAAAGTCGGCTTCCCTTTGGCTGGCGGCTGGCGTTGATCCTCCGCTTCAACGGCTCTGGATCCAATTGCAGCGCTGCGGCTACGGCTTCGATTTGCTGCATATCCCTGGGCAGATCCTCGTTCTGGATTACCAGGTGCAGGGCCCGGCGATTGTCCACCAGCTTGCTGCCGTTGCGATCGTAGATAATGCCCCTGGGGGCTGGCGTCGTGCGGGTCTTCAGGGCCTGCCTTTGAGCGGCATCCTGCATCTTCCCCCCCATGACGATCTGGACCCAGCCATAGGCAACCGCCAACAGCGCGATCATCAACCAGGCAGTTCCCTGGGCGAACCCGATGCGCTTCTGAAGCAGGGTACGGTGGCGGAGATCCACGCTTCACGCCTTGGGAAGAGGAAGGTCGCGCTCGGAGACAACGGCCGTCCGGCCGCTCCGGACAAACAGCACGCTGCTCAGCATGGCGAATCCCAGAAGGCCCATCTGAAGGGCAGTCATCCCTGCCCAGACCGTGGCCTCCCGATCGCCGTGGAGGAACTCCAGGCCGAAGCGCAGCAGCGAATATCCCCCCAGGTGCAGCCAGAAGATCTTCGACCGGGATCCGTCTTGCTTGCTCAAGGACTGCGCGAGCAGGATCACCATCCCTGCCAGGAGCAGATCCCCCAGAGATTCGTAAAGCTGGGTGGGATGCAACGGAACTGTGGAAAGGTCCGAAGAACTGTTATAGCCCTGATTCACGCTCCAGATCCATGCCCAGCTAGGGACCTGGTGGTCAGGGAGGAAGCTGGGAACGAAGGTGCCGAATTTCGGTTCGGAAATGCCCCAGGGCAGGCTTGTGGGAATGCCCCAGGCATCGCCGTTCAAGAAACACCCCACCCGGCCGATGGCTTGCCCGAGAAGCACAGCTGGGCTGGCGGCGGCGAAATACGCGAAGAAATCCACATGCCTCCGCCGGAAGTAGATGAATCCTCCGAGAGCGCCGCCCGCTAGACCGCCCGTGATCGACACTCCCCCTTCCCAGAATCGGAAGAAAGTCCAGGGATCGGAAAGAAAGGAACTCCAATCCCAGAACAGGAAGTGGAAGACCCTGGCGCCGAGAAAGGCCCCCAGCAAGGCCCAGACAAGGCCGTCTGTGAATGCCTCAACATCGAGACCCGCCTTCCTTACTCGACGGAGAGCGACAAGCGTGGCGACCGAAATGGCGATGAGGAAATAGAACCCCTCGTAAAAATAGATAACCTTGAATCCGAGGTTCAGATGGATGGGGAACATGCCACTTCCTTCACAAGAATAACGTCCTTACTCCAAAAGATGATGGTCCGCGTCAGGTTGAAGCGACTGAAAAACGGATCACGGTTGTGATTCCTCGCGAGCGCTTGCGCTCACATAACGCACCTCATCAGCTCGGTGATCAAGGCATGCCCTGGCATGCCGGGCACAGGCCGAACAACTGGAACTGGTGGCGCGTGATCTGCTATCCGGAGCGGGATGCCATGGTGTCGAGGGCCTTCTGGATTTCGCACCCCTCTACCTCTGCCATCCGGCCACACCGCTCGCACTGTATGTGGTGATGATGCTTCGATGAGCGTCAGCGAACATATCGTATCGCTTGATCGGGACCGATGATGGGCTCGATCCAGCCCTGATCCGTGAACTGTTGTAGATTGCGGTAGACGGTGGGAACTCCGGATCGGTATCCCTCCAGCCGCGCAAGGATGTCGCCCACGTTGAGGGGCCGGTCAGAGGCTTCCAGCATCTGGAGGATCGCCTGACGCTGGGGTGTGACGCGGTACCCGACCGAACGAAGAGTTTCAACAGGTTGTGAGGATGGGGTCTTGGAACTCATTTCCATTCAGCTCCGATTCTGGGTGTGCTCATGATGTTGATGGGACAGGACGGATGCGGGGATTTCCTGGTCCTCACCGCACTCCTCATGTCCATGCTCCCGCCCTACGATGATCACTCGACCTTCCTTGTAACCGTCCGCAATACCGAAGGTGGAAAGGAGTGTCTCAGGGGTGAGGATTTCGTCCATGTGTCCATACGCCACGACGCGGTGGGCGAGCAGCATGGTCCAGTCGTAATCCGCAGCCTCATCGATGTCGTGGGTGGCGACGATGACCGACCGCCCCGTGTTCGCCTGCTCCCGTGCCAAGCGGCGATAGGTATAACGAACCGGGGTGCCCAGGTTGGCCGCAGGTTCATCGAGGGGGGGCAGGTCAGCCTCCCGGGCGAAGGCTTGGGCCGGGAACACCTTCTGGCGCTGGCCGCTCGAAAGCGTGTTGAGGGGTTCCTTTGCGAGGAAGGATACTCCCATCCGTTCCATGGCCTCGCGCACAGCCTGCTCGTCGCTGTTCGTCATGCGGCCCAGCAGTCCATGCGCTGCGAAGCGGGCCATCCGCGCCACGTCGATGGCGCGAAGGGGAAGCATGAAACTGGAGGGGTGGGATTGGCCCATGTAGGCGACCTGGCTAGGCTTGGCGAGGGGTGCGCCGCCCAGGACCTCGATCGCCCCTGAAATCGGTGGCAGCAACTTCGCGATGGTCTTGAGCAGGGTCGTCTTTCCGGAGCTATTGGAGCCGACGAGGGCGAGCACCTTCCCCCGATCCAGCCTGAAGTCGATATCGGCCACCACGGTTTCGCCGCCGTAACCTACTGAAAGAGCCTGGAACCTCACGACCGCTTCAGCGGTGTGGTACATCGGAATGCCAGCTGCAGGGCTCATCGCGCCATCCCCTGGCCGAAGCCAAGGTTGTGGTAAAGGTGGTGGGCAGTGGCGCAAGCGCTCACGCCCGCCACTCATAGAGTTCCATCTTGGCATTGTCGCAGCCGCAGCCCGGGCACTCACGACCGCAAGCCCCGCGCAGATCGTACCGGGTAACCCGGCCCTTCTGGATCCAGTGATCCAGCATGCTCTGCATGGCTTCGCGGTCCGTGTCAAAATGATAGATCAGGTCGCTTAGAGTGGCCTGCTTCCGGTCCTGGAGGTAGTGCTTGATGTCCGAGAGGACCATGGGGTGCTCCGTGATCAGGGCTGGCTCAGGCCTGGGTTCCGTCCAGCAGGGGCGGGACCATGCCGCTATCCTTCTGCCCTAGGTAGCGCAGGGTGGCGATTACCGCAGTCAGAATTACGGCGAAGGTAAGGAGCCAGGCCAGGGAATTGGCGGGGTGCCGCTGGAAGGTGGCGGCTTGGTAGAACGCGACGGAGGCCACATAGGCCAGCCCGGTGGTCCAGGCCCCCACGAAGACGGTCCAGCGCAGGTTCGTCTCGCGGTAGACTGCGGCGATGGCCGCCACGCAGGGGAAGTAGAGCAGGATGAACAGCAGGTAGGCGAACGCGCCGACTTTGCCATCGAAGAGGCTCACCATGGCCCCGAAGGTGCCCGTGGACACGGCCTGTTCCTCGGCCGCGGTCTCCAGGCTGCTGACATCGCCGATGGAGAGGCCCAGCGGGTCGCTGACGGTGTCCATGACGCCCTTGAGGTTCTCGGGGATGGTGGCGAAAGCTGCCGAGATCCCGCCCCAGAGGCTGAAGGGCTCGGCCTCCGCGCCCTCTTCCGCCGGGGCTTCCATCTGGCTGTAGGCGGCGTCCAGGGTGCCCACCACCGCCTCCTTGGCGAAGATGCCAGTGAAGATGCCCACGGTGGCGGGCCAGTTCTCTTGCTTGATGCCCATGGGGGAGAAGGCGGGGGTGATGGAGCGGCCGATGGCGCTCAGCACGGACTTGCCGTTGTTCTCGTTGCCGTAGGTGCCATCGGTGCCCACGGAGTTGAGGAAGCTCAGGACCATGACCACGGGCATCAGCAGCTTGCCGGCGCGGAAGAGGAAAACCTTGAGGCGGTCCCAGGTGTGGAGCAGGATGCCGCGCACAGTGGGGATGTGGTAGGGCGGAAGCTCCATGACGAAGGGAGTGATCTCGCCCTTGAGCAGCGTGTTCTTCAGGATGAGGCCCGTGAACACCGCGAAGAGGATGCCCAGCAGGTAGAGGCTGAAGACCATGTTCTGGCCCCCCACGGCGAAGAAGGCCGCCGCGAAGAGGGCGTAGACCGGCAGTCGGGCGCCGCAGGACATGAAGGGGATCATCATGATGGTCAGTGTGCGGTCCCGCTGGTTCTCGAGCGTTCGCGTGGCCATGATGGCCGGGACGTTGCAGCCGAAGCCCACGAGCATGGGTACGAAGGCCTTGCCGGGTAGGCCGATCACACGCATGAAGCGGTCCATGACGAAGGCGGCCCGCGCCATGTAGCCCGAGTCCTCCAGCAGGCAGAGGCACAGGAACATGAAGCCGATGGGCGGAATGAAGGTGGCCATGGTCTGGATGCCGCCGCCGAGGCCCGTGGCCAGCAGGGTCTTGAGCCACTCGGGGGTGCCGATGGCGCCCAGCAGGTTGCCGAAGCCGTCCACGAAGATGGCCGCGGCAAATTGGTCGAAGAAGTCGATGAAGGCGCCGCCCAGGTTGATGGTCACCATGAAGGTCAGGTACATGGCGGCCAGGAAGATGGGAATGCCCAGGAAGCGATTCAGCACCACGCGGTCGATGCGCTCGGAGAGGCTGCGGTTGAGGCGGGCCTCGCGCTTCACGGAATCGCGCACGATGCGGCCAATGGCGCCGTAGCGGCTGTCCGCCACCAGGATGTCGGCCTCCTCGCCCAGCGTGTCCTCGATGGACTTCAGGTGCTGGTCCAGGACGGTCCGGGCCTGTGGCCCCGCCAGGCTCATCACCCATGGATCGGACTCCAGGAGCTTCACGGCGCCCCAGCGGGGGTCCATCTTCGCGTTCCGCATGGCTTCCTGGATCACCGGCACCAGCGCCTCCACGGCCGCCTGCAGCTCGGCGGGGTATTCCACCGGCGCGGGCGCGGCCTTGCGCAGGATCATGGCGTCGGCGACGGCGGACTTCAGGGCGGGGAGGCCCTCGCCCTTGGCGGCCACGAGGGGGACCACGGGGCAGCCCAGCTGTTGGGAGAGGGCCTTCACGTCGACCTTCACGCGGTTGGCTTCCGCTAGGTCCATCATGTTGAGCGCCACCACCAAAGGCACGCGCATCTCCAGGAGCTGTACGGTCAGGTAGAGGTTCCGCTCCAGGTTGGAGGCGTCAATGATGTTGACCACCACGCCCGCTTCGCCCGAGAGCAGGTAGTCCCGGGCCACCTTCTCGTCCAGCGAGGCCGCCGAGAGGGAGTAGATGCCCGGGAGGTCCACGACCTCGACGGTCCTGCCCTCATGGACGTACGTGCCGGACTTGCGTTCGACGGTGACGCCCGGCCAGTTGCCCACATGCTGGCGGGCGCCGGTGCAGGCGTTGAAGAGGGTCGTCTTGCCGCAGTTGGGGTTCCCAACGAGGCCGATCATAAGCTCACTCATGAGTGGTTCCCCTTTCCACGAACAGGGCCGAAGCCTCGTCCTTGCGCAGCGTCAGCGCGAAGCCCCGGAGTTGGATCTCCACGGGATCACCCATGGGCGCGACCCGCTCCACCTTGAGGGCTGTGCCGCGGGTGAGCCCCATGGACAGCAGCTTCTCGCGGTAGGCGGTGGCTCCCTTGGCATAACCAGAGACGATGCCGGTCTCGCCGGCCTTCATGTCGCGCAGTGTCGTGTTCATTCGGTCATTCCTTTCGTGATGACGACCTGGATCTTCTGGGCCATGCCCCCGCCCAGGAACAGCCGTGTGCCCTCGAGGCAGACGATCAGTTTTCCGTCCATGGGGTTGCACAGGACCTGCAGCTCGGCGCCGACGTGGAGTCCCATCCCCGCCAGGCGGTCATGGAAGCCGGGGCCGCCGTTCATGGCCGCCACCCGCACCCACTCGCCCTCCCGGGCCAGTCGCAGAGGGAAGGAACCCGTGCGGAGGGATGGGACCGTTCCGCCCTCCAGGGCGATATCAAGGCACATGGCGGGTTCGCTGAGAGACATGGCGTGTTCCATGGTTTCCTCGCGGGTGAGGAGTGGCTCTGCATCAGGGCGTGTCCGGCACCGTGGTCTGGTCGGAACAGGAGCGCTTCTGAAATGCGCAGGGCGTATGGGGGGTGTAAGGCGTTCCTGGCGATTGATATCGCGTCTCATTATCAACATGGCCGATCCACTCGGGCAAGTTCCTGTTCCAGGCTTGTGATGGTCATCACGGGACCTGTGATTGAGCCAGGACAGAAGACATGGATGC
>JFJP01012289.1_pt1 | contig 13587 bp, 13 predicted proteins | sample 431651 | NCBI WGS metagenome assembly JFJP01 (sample SAMN02602958, study PRJNA72255) | Microbial mat metagenome, whole genome shotgun sequencing project. | biome: fresh water; feature: sink hole; material: water; isolation source: purple microbial (photo- and chemosynthetic) mats found in...
ACATCCCGCCCCAGATCGAGGCGGCGGCCAGACCGGCGAACAAACCTGCTAATGTGTGGTGTTTTTTCATGGTCTCCCGATTATATAATACACACAGTCACAAGATGCGCTTTTCGCAATCCATAAAGCTAATCTTGTGACTGCCATGGGGATAACGAGGATGGTAAATTGCCGATCCGGCTATACAGGCACATCGGGTGAGTTGATCATCCAGTCTGTCTTGAAACCGGCTGCGTCACGGAGCAGAATGGCGCTGCCATCCTCCTGACGCCCGTATATTTTGTGCCCGTATAATTCATACTCAACCACTGTTGTGCCATCGGTGAGCGTAAATGGCAGGTCGGGCCACATCTCCAGATAGTCGGAGCGGATCCACATGTCACCATTATTCACAGAGGGGTCTGTGATGAAGGGCGTGTAACAGTCCACACCTTTTGCAAGTTTGATCATGGTGCTTTTCATGGTAAAGGCATTGAATTTATGGATCACCAGGCGCATATCCCGGTCAAAGAAGGTGCCGCTCAGGTCAGTTGCATGGCAATTGGAGGCGTAGACGTTGCAATATTCAACCCCAAGTTCCATGCGGGTTTCTTTTACTATGACATGATTTGCCGCCCAGGTTATCCTTTCAACTGTTGGCGGGATGGTCGGATTGTTGACCCAACCTGCGTTGGGGACGAGGATTCCATCCCGGGTCTTTTCCCCGTTCAGACTGCCGAGATATTCCATAACAGGCTCGGTCAAGGGGATGCGGGGACCTTTTCTGCTATCACGAACTGCGTTGAAAGTGACGGTATGCGGGTAGGCATTTAGGAGGCCAACATTGCGCGGGGCAAATTTCCACTTTGGATTTTGCCAATCCACCAGCAGGGTGGCGATCCTGCCCATGCGTTTTATTTCGGTGACCAGGCTTGGGGTGGCAGGAAGGGGTGGGATGCCCGGCTCGGGGTCGATCGGAGCGGGGGGCTGGACCGGGTTTGGTACGAACTGCCATTTGATATATTGCTGATGCGCGCCGGCATTCACCCATCCGCCGTTTATCAGGTGGAGCATCTGCAGATGATTTTCAATGGCAATGATCTCGACGTTGGCGCCAATGATCCCGATGACCTTTTCACTGCCCAACTTATCGTAGACCTCACGATTTATAAGGGTTCTGCCCCTGATCACATTTACTTTTGGTTCAGGTTCGATCGGGGAGGGCAGCGCCGGGGACTCGATCGGGTCGGATACGAACTGCCATTTGATGTATTGCTGACGCGTACCGGCGTTCACCCATCCGCCATTCGCGAGATGAAGCATCTGAAAATAATTTTCAGTGGCGATGATGTCAACCAGGGCACCCACGAAACCGATGACCTTTTCACTGCCCGGTTTATCATAGATCTCGCGTTTTAGCAGGGTTTTTCCTTTAATCATGATTGCTCCTGTGCCATATTAACCATCCGGTGATTTACTTCCGGATTTATTATCTTTTGTATCACTTTTTTGGGCAATGGTCAAAAATACACAGAATCGACCCGCCTATTTAGTTCCAAGAGAACCCACCTGCCCTGCCTTGCCGTAATCAGCGTGAGATTTGCAATGGTTCGCGGCATTGCGCTTCACCGGGACAATACTATTCGAAAGTGTTCCCTGAACTTCCGCGATTCTTTTTTATGTCGCCCCTCTTCTTTTTTCCCTTCAACCTTTCCTCTTTCGATGCCAGGGTCGGTTTTGTTTTGTGCCGCGGTTTTGGTCTTTCGCCGGCTTTTTTGACCAGGTCAGCGAGCCGCCTGAGGGCGTCCTCGCGATTCTTTTCCTGTGTGCGAAATATTTTTGCTTCAATAATAAGAATGCCAGTGTCTGTCATGCGTTTGCCTGCCAGCTTCATCAGGCGCATCTTAACATCTGTAGTCAGGGATGGGGAGTTCAACACATCAAACCGCAATTGCACCGCGGTGGCAACCTTGTTGACGTTCTGCCCACCCGGTCCGCCCGCGCGAATATAATCCAGTTGAATTTCCTGCTCAAGGGATTTCATGTCTTGAATTATAAAGCGTGGGCGGGTGAACGGGTAGATAAGGCGGCAGGGAAACAGGCAGGCTGGACAAGGCGTATAAGAAAATCGTGGATATGCACTTCGCATATCCACGATTTTTTGAATTTCTTTGTGGCCCTTTGCTAAATTAGAACATCAACGCATTGACCTTGTCGATCATCGCGCGTTCCGGTCTCAGGTCGACTTCCGTCAGGCGATTGAGCGGGGTATCCACCAGATCGAACATTTCAGTCAGGGTCGGCTTTCTGGTATCCAGATAAAGGAGACCGGTCACCAGCCAGTTATTTTGCTGCGCCTCTTCCATCACGCGCATTGCTTCGATGCGGCTGGATGGGTCATAACCTTTTTCAAGGTTTTTCAGGATAATGATCGAACCATCGTGCATGGCAACCTCGCACGTTCCACCCTCCTCCAGTTCGCGTTCAAGCATGATCTCGTTGCGCGGCGCAATGTAGGAAATTTCATGCAAAGGCTCTTCATGATCCTTGCCCCAGGCATAGGAGTGGTAGGCATTATCCTGATTGTTAAAGGTGACGCAGGGACTGATGATGTCCAGCACTGCAATGCCATCATGTGCAAGCGCGGCCTTGAGCAATTCCTTGACCTGTTTGGGGTTGCCCGCAAATGAGCGCGCAATAAAGGTCGCGTTGGATGCAAGCGCCTCCATGCAGATATCAACCGGCAGGTACAGGTTTTCGCCCTGTTTTTTAAGCTGCAGTCCCTTTTCAGCGGTTGCTGAAAATTGACCCTTGGTGAGTCCGTACACGCCGTTGTTCTCAACGATATACAGCATGTTCACATTGCGCCGCATGATATGTTTGAATTGTCCCATACCAATGCTGGCGGAGTCGCCGTCGCCGGAAACCCCAATGCCTTTGAGGTGATGATCGGCAAATAAAGCGCCGGTTGCAATGGATGGCATGCGTCCGTGCAGGCTGTTGAAACCGAAGGAACGATTCAGGAAATATGTGGGTGATTTGGACGAACAGCCGATGCCGCTGAATTTCACAATGTCTTCCGGCACGATGTTCATTTCATATAAGGCGCTGACGATCTGGTTCGAGATCGAGTTGTGTCCGCAGCCCTGGCATAAGGTGGTCGGGGCGCCGCGATAATCATTTTTGGTGAGACCGGCGAGATTGACATTCGCGGCTGCGCCAGCCATGGGAAGAGTTTCAGTCATTTTGTTTTGCTCCTATTCTTTACCGACTACTTTCGGTTCGCCTTCTTGACCGTTTTGCCTGCGACGGCTTTCTTCCCCTTCACGGGTGAAGTTGTCACCTTCTTCGTTGACGTTTTTTTCGCAGTGGGTTTGTTGGCGGGGGCGGCTTTCGTTACCGCTTTCTTTGACACCCCTGCTGCCCGGGGTTTCTTATACTTTGCCAAAATTCCTTTGCGGATCCATTCTGCGGAAGCCGGCATGCCATCACCAAATGCCACGGACTTGAATTTTGGAGCAAACTCAGCATATTCCGTTTTTAGAATTTGATCCATTTGTCCATCCCGATTCATTTCGACGATGAATATCTGATCATGTTTTGCCAGGAATGCATCCACCTCGCGGGTGAAGGGCAGGGCGCGGATCCGCAGGAAGTCGGTTTTGATGCCATGTTCTGTGTTCAACTGGTGCCGTGCTTCGTTGACCGCCGCTTCAGTTGAACCATAGGCAATGATGCCAGCCGTTGCGCCTTTCATGGTGTGAAGAACAGGCGCAGGGATGTATTGTTTGGCGGTTTCCTGCTTTTGCTTCAGGCGGTTCATATTCGCTTCGTAGACGACTGATTCCTCGCTGTATTTGGCATATTCGTCATGACCGGTGCCGCGGGTGAGGTAAGCGCTGGCCGGGTGTTTGTTTCCAGGGAAGGTGCGGTACCCAATGCCATCGCCGTCCTTGTTCAGATAGCGCCCCCAGTTCCCTGAAAGGTCCTGGATATCCTTTTCGGTCAACACCTTGCCGCGGTCCATTGGCTCTTCAGGATATTCAAAGGGCTTGCTGATCCATTGGTTGGTGCCCATATCGAGATCGATCAAAACGAAAATGGGGGTCTGCATTCTTTCAGCGATATCGAAGGAGCGCCAGCCGAATTCAAAACATTCATATACATCCCCGGGCAGCAAAATGATGGACTGGGAATCTCCATGTCCGATGAAATAGGAAAAAGTCAGGTCGCCCTGTGAAGTGCGGGTGGGCAGGCCAGTGCTGGGTCCGATGCGCTGCACATCCCAGATCACAACTGGAACTTCTGCATAGTAAGCCAGCCCCGCGAACTCGGTCATGAGCGATAGTCCGGGACCCGAGGTGTTTGTCATGGAGCGCAGACCCGCCCAGCCAGCCCCGATGCACATGCCCAGCGCGGCAAGCTCATCTTCCGCCTGCACGACGGCATAGGTCTTTTTTCCATCTGCGCGTTTACGAAGCTGGGGTAAATATTCGTTCAATGATTCTGCGATGGAGGTTGCGGGTGTAATTGGATACCACGCCGCAAATTGGACGCCGCCGAAAATGGAGCCAAGCGCAGCAGCGGTATTCCCGTCTGCCATGATCAGCCCATCTGTTTTATTCATGGGTTCAACGTAGAAGGGGTCTTTCTTCTCCAGGTTGGCTTTTGTCCATTCGGCACCAGCCTTAAGAGCGTTGAAGTTCATCTCAATGGGCTTTTGCTTCCCTTTAAAGTGGAAGGTCAAGGCGGCGAGGATCTTCTCCATATCCAGGTTGATCATTTGCGCCAGCACACCGACATAAACCATGTTACCAACGAGATCGCGGAAATTTGACGGTATGTTGGGGTCGTTGCGTAAGATCGCCTTTACCGGCATGGGGTAGACGGCAATATCTGTGCGGGTGATGGACTGCTTGATATCATCCGCATAGTAAAATGCTCCGCCGGGCGCAACAGATGCCAGGTCGCGCGCGAACGATGCGGGGTTCATGGCAATGACGATATCGCGTCGTTCATGGTGGGCAATAAATCCGTCCTTATTGGCGCGGATGGTGTACCAGGTCGGCAAGCCCTGGATGTTGGAGGGAAAAAGATTTTTACCTGAAACCGGGATGCCCATCTTGAAGATGGCGCGCAGGATGGTGTTGTTGGCGGTTGAACTGCCCGAGCCGTTCACTGTGCCGACTGTAATTGAGAAATCGTTGATGATCTTGTTCATGTGACTCCTTGTTTTATAACGGGCGATGCGCAAACAGGTCTATGTGAGCGACCAATGCCTTGCGTCCCGCCGCGTAATTACCGCTGCAAATGCTTTCCACTATTACTTTATGATAGCCCCATACTTTCTCAAGATAATCCATGCCGCCCGCATACATGTTCAACCCGACAGATTCATAGGCTTCCCAATATGCCTCCAGCAGTCCGGTGACAAAGGGATTGTTGAGGCGGCTATAGATCAACAGGTGCATCCTGCGATGTTCTTCATTGGGTACCTGGATGGGGTTGCCGTGTAATTTATCAAAAGCGAGCGTGATGATGTTTTCCAGTTCGCGCTTATCCTCCCCGGTCAGCAAGGTGACCGCTTCATCCCAGTACGCGGTTTCAATATGAACACGGAGTTCCGAATATTTGTTGAAATGAGTTTGACTTAGTGCCAGTGCATACGCCAGGCTTTGCTTGACGGCAGGGGCGAAGGAATATGCAAGCCGTCTGGTCCCTGTGCGCGGGCGGACTTCAACCAGTCCAAGCGCGCGTGCCACCTCAAGCTGTTCACGTAACCCAGCCACACTGATGCCGAGTTCACGGCTTAACTCATTCAAGGTGGGCAGACTGTTTTCTGCTTCAGGGTGCGATGCCAGGTAGCGCAGGAATTCAGAAATATCAGGGGAAGTTCGTTCTCTTTGTATCATCATAGTTATCCGATTAATCAGATTAATATGATTTTACGCCGGAGAAGATGGAAAGTCAAGGAAAAAACACTTCCCGCAGGTTGGAGTTAGCCAAACCTGCGGGAAGTGTTGTGCCTTTTGCGGCTTTAGTTTTGTGGAATTAGCGTTTGAGCATTCCAGTAATTGCCTGCCAGATCGGACAGCGGTCATAAACGCCCATGAAGGCAATGACCCCGCCAATGCCTGCCACAAGCCAGTTGCTGGTGGCAATGCCCACCATGATAAATAATGTACCTGCTCCCAGGCGGAGGAACCGGTCAAATTGAGTGGGGGGCACTTTTATCTCCCTGCCTTCGGATAAAGCCTCGAACATGGCGCGGTAATTGGTCTCGTTCTGTGCGCCTGTCACACGCCCGATCTCCTTTCCGCCGCGCAGGGTGATGACGGTGGGAATGCCCATGACACGGAATTTTTCAAGCACTTCGCGTGAGTCATCTGCGTTGATCGGCATGAACTCGACTTTTTCGGAATACTCCTTTCCGAGTTTTTCGAGGACGGGTTTTGTCATCATACAAGGACCACACCAGGTCGCCCAAAAATCAATGACGACCGGTTTGTCTGATGCAGATATCTTTTGTTGGAATTCTGAGATGTTCATATTGGATAATTTTGGAGTGGACGAGAGATCGTCCACTCCATTATCTATTTGTAGGTACTGATCTTGAAAGGCGCATACAAGGGACAGAAGGCGATAACCGCCGTAAGCAGGAATACCGCGCCAAGAACGACAAGCACGATTCCGAGCGACCCGGTGACAATTCCGCCAAAATACAAATAAGCGAAGACGGCGGCGAGCACGACACGGACAATGCGGTCAATGTTGGACATATTGCGTTTCATAATAATAAATCTCCTTTGTTTTGTTTGATGCACAAAGTATAGGAGATGTTACACATTTTGTCTGTGACAATGTCACATAAGCGAGCGGGATTCCAGGAGTTTAAAGTCCAACACTTCAACTGTGCCGCGCCCCGCCCGAATACCGCCTTCGCTGGCGAAGTCTTCGAGCAGGCGGCTGATGACCTCACGCGAACTCCCCAGTTCGGCCGCAATTTCCTGGTGGGTGATCCGCAGCGGGTTTTGGATCCTGGCTCGATCCAGTAATAATGATGCAACACGGCGATCCATGCGGCGGAATGCTACTTCATCTATAACCGCCATGACCGTTGAGAGTCTTTGTGAGAGCAGATCGAAGACAAACTCACGCCACAAGTCGTAGCGCTTCACCCAATTGCGGAATGTCTCAGCGGGGACCATAACCGCTTCAGCCTCCTGCTCAACTGTTGCAACGGCTGGAAAGGTTTTTTGACTTAGGATGGCATTGGCTGTCAGGATGCAGGATGACCCGTTCCCAAAACGATACAGGGTGATCTCCCGGCCAGTCTCGCCGACCTTGTAAACACGCACCACGCCCGAGATCAACAGGGCAATCGCCTCGATCTGGTCACCTTCCAGGAATACATCGCGATTAGCGGGAATGCGGGCTAAAAAAGCAGCGCCAAGAAATTCACGGGTAAACGAGGCATCCGCTTTCTGAAGGAAAGGCAATGCGTTGGAAATGCGTTCAAGCTGGGAGGGGTCAATCATGGAGTCATCAATGGTTAATCAAAACTATATGCAAGTCCCACTGTGCCGGGTCCGGTATGGGTGCCGATCACCGGGCTGACCTCGGTAAAAATAGTTTCCACGGGGTTTAGTCTTTGCGCCGCGCGGTCGAGCATGGCTTTTGCATCCTCGCCCGCATTCGCATGTAATGTGGCAAGCCGGATATTGGATTTACCCTTCACTTTTTCTGCCACCAGGTCGATCACACGGTCATGGGCTTTTGATTTGGTTCGGATCCTCTCCACGCCTTCCACTTTGCCATCTTTAAGGGTCAGGATCGGTTTGAGATTCAGGGCTGAGCCGATGAAGCGTTGTGCACCTCCAATGCGCCCGCCGCGATGTAAAAACTCAAGGGTATCGACGGCGAAGAATATACCGGAGTTTTCGCGTACTTTTTCGACCACCGCAAGACATTCGGCCAGGCTCGCTCCGCTTTCAAGGGCACGGACCACGGCCAAAACAATGAACCCCATGCTCATCGAAGTGGCAAAACTATCCACAATGGTTACTTTTTCTCCCGCAGCGCCCATCATGTCCTTGGCCTGCATTGCCGATTGCACGGTACCTGAGAGTTTTGATGATATGAAAATTCCCAGTACGTCATATCCCTGGTCAACAAGTCCTTGAAAGGCGGCGTGCATGTTGCCTACGGATACCTGTGAGGTGGAGGGCATTGTTTTTGAAGTTTTGAGGCGGGTGTAAAAATCCGTTGAACGGATGTCGATCCCATCCTCGAAGTTCTTTTCATCCCAAATAACGATCAGGGGGACGATCGTGATGGCGTGTTGTTTTACCAACTCTACCGGAATAAAAGCAGTACTATCGGAAACAATTGCAATTTTTGACACGTTAGCTCCTTTGACAATAATGAAATTGATGCCCGCTATTTTACCCCCTGAGGTGGATTGCGTATATAAAAAGGATTTGGCGTTTGGGTTATCATTGAAATCTCTCACATCTGCGCAGCGAGGGATCGTGCTGGAAATAGATGAAAAAGCGGTAGGAAGCCTGCCCAGGGCAACTTTTTAGGCTTGGATTGACCTGCAGTCTCCTCTGTTTCGGAACCTTAGGACCTTTGGGCCATCAGATTTTTCAAAAAAAGTGACATCCACCCCCCAAAATTGAATGAGCGATGGTTTTTCAATGCTCATGGTATAATTTCGACTGGTATTTATGAATAAACAAAGCAAATTTCTTAGGAGCCTGGTTTGGCCTTCAACCCGATCAATTGGCTGTTAGGCCTTTTCTCACTTGATATCGCCATAGACCTTGGGACTGCGAACACTCTGGTACACGTTCGCGGTAAGGGGATTGTTATTAATGAGCCTTCGTGGGTGGCTGTTGACAAGAAACTGCGTCAACCCCTGGCGATCGGCCTTGAAGCCAAGGAGATGGTTGGACGTACGCCGAGCAATGTGGTGGTGGTACGCCCTATTCGTGATGGTGTGATCTCCGAGTTTGACGTTACCCAGGTGATGCTTGAGTATTTTATTGGCAAGGTGCATGAACAAAGCATGGTGCCTTTGCCGCGTCCACGCGTGATCGTGGGCTTGCCGACAGGCGTAACTGAGGTGGAGAAGCGCGCGGTCTATGATGCTGTCATGGCATCGGGGGCGCGTCAAGCGATGTTGATCGAAGAACCCATCGCAGCGGCACTTGGAGCGGGGCTGCCGATCGGAGAGATCCGCGGCTCGATGGTGGTCGATATCGGCGGGGGAACAACCGAAGTGGCTGTTTTGTCGATGAGCGGCGTAGTTGCCTCCCGTTCTTTACGTGTTGCAGGTGACGAGATGGACCAGGATATCGTTCAATACCTGCGTAACAAATATAACTTGTTGATCGGTGAAGGAAATGCCGAGCAGATCAAGTGGCAGATCGGTTCTGCATATCCATTACAGCCGGAAAAGATGATGGAAGTGCGCGGGCGTAATCTGGTAACAGGCCTGCCCGAAACCATTGAAGTCTCTTCCATCGAGATCCGTGAAGCGATTTCTGCTTCTGTCCAGGTGATCATTGATACGGTCCGCGATGCGCTGGACGAAATCCCACCGGAAATTGTGGCTGACCTGATGGACATTGGCATTTGTCTTGCGGGCGGCGGGGCGCTTTTACAAGGTCTGGCTGAACGTCTTACCGATGAGTTAAAACTTCGTGTATGGGTGGCTGAAGACCCGCTGACCTGTGTGGCACGCGGCGCGGCGATGATCTTTGAAGAGTTTGACATCCTTGGTCGATATTTGGTTGGTTTGGAGCGCGGCAGTACGCGCCATATCCTTGGATGATCGGTACCCTGACCGATCTTATGCGCGATATGGAGCCTGCCGGCATACGTGCTGGATCGGCATTGGGTTAACTGACCCTCCTTGCAATCCTGCCAGGTTATTAATAATATGAACTCCCGTTCTTTACAAACGACGATCATCTTTCTGGTCATAGGTGGGATCCTTGCCCTGGCGCTTGGCGGTTTTTTTGGATCCGCCTCCAGGCAGTTTAGTTCCGTACTGGTCGAAATTCAAACATGGTTTTCCTCACGCTATCTGGGCGCTCAGGACTTTTTTACCGCGCCGCGTGATATTGTTTCCTTGCGTGCGCGGAATGATGAATTGGAAGCCCAGGTATCGCAGCTGCAGGCGCAGGTGATCGAACTACAACAGCGGGTCAATGAGACCGATATTCTGGCTGCTTTGGTGGCTTTCTCCCGCACCAATCCCGAAAGCACCTACAAAGCAGCGGCAGTCATTGGGCGCGACCCAAGCCCGTTTTTACATTATGTGATTATTAACCGCGGTTCAAATGATGATATCCGGCGCGGCATGCCCGTTGTGACCAATCAGGGTCTGGTGGGACGCGTGGATTCGGTTATAGCAGACGCCGCACGGGTGCAGCTCATCACGGATCCTGCCTCAGCAATTAATGTTTATCTTCAAAATGCAGAGACGGATGCGGTCTTATTCGGTTCGGTGACCGGTGACGTATCCTTAAATATGATCTCGCAGGATGTCTCTGTCGAACCAGGCGATCTCATCCTGACTTCGGGCTTGGGCGGCGGGTATCCCTCAGATCTGATCATTGGGCAGGTGGTTACACTGCGCAGCCTTGAATTTGAATTATTTCAGCAAGCAACGGTTCAACCCGCAGTGGATTTCACCCGGCTGGAGATCGTCCTTGTCATCACCAACTTTCGCGCGGTGGACATCACTCCACTTGTGCCTTAATATTCCCCATCCATTCATTTGACATGCGCAATATAGTTGCCTTCCCTTTGCTTTTGGTGGCGGTTATTCTTCAATCCTCCATTGTCAGTCAGGTAAAACTGATCTCTGGTCATGCAGATCTGCCCCTGTTGATGCTGGGGGCTTGGGCGTTGCAGAAACGGGTGAAGTCGGCCTGGCTCTGGGCTGCCCTGGCCTGCGCCATGCTTGCATTTATTTCCCACATGCCGTGGATTGTTGTGGTGATCGGGTATTTTGCAGTGGTTTACATCGCACAAACCCTGCAAAGACGTGTCTGGCAGGCGCCCATGCTCGCGATGTTTACCGTCACCTTCGTTGGTACCATTTTTCTGCATTTATTATCCTTTTTGGTATTACTCGCTTTGGGTACACCATTCCTATTTGGGGATGTGATAGGATTAATTACCCTGCCAAGTCTGCTGCTTAACATGTTATTTTCGATCCCAATTTACACCTTCATGCGCGATCTTGCGCGTTGGGTCTATCCTTCCGAGGAGTACGAATGAGTTCTGGTTCCATGCCCCGCCCCGTCCGATTTGAAACATGGCGGTTGGTTGCAGTTTATATTGTGGTTGCCCTGGCATTCACCGGGCTTTTGTTCAGGCTGATCAACCTTCAGGTAATTGAGGGGGCGGCGTGGAGCATTAGCGCGGTTGACAATTACACCAATCAAGTCAGCATACCGGCCCCGCGCGGCATTATCTATGACCGCAACGGATACATCCTTGCCCGTAATCTTGCCTCCTACAATGTTGTGATCACGCCCGCTGACCTTCCTGACGATGATTCGGATATTCAAAGGATATATCGTGAACTGTCTGAGTTGATCGATACCCCTGTTGGCGGACCTGTAACGGATGAATCGCTGGCGGAAGCCAAATTGTTTGCGGCTTGTGTGCCGGGTCCTGGTATTGGCCAACTTGTGGCATTGCAGGATACTCTTGCCCCCTATAGCCCGGTAAAAGTAAAATGTAATGTTGCCGAGGAAATTGCCCGGGTGGTGGAGGAAAAATCGGTGGACTGGCCCGGCGTAACGGTCGAGATCGACCCGATACGCGATTATCCAACCAGTTCATTGACCTCCAGCCTGGTCGGTTTTCTTGGTCCGATCCCTGCCTCGCTTGAGGAAGAGTTGAGAGCGCAAGGTTTTATCCCTAACCGCGACAAGATCGGGTATTCAGGTGTGGAGGCATCCCTGCAGGATGTACTTGCCGGCAGGAATGGTCAGCGTGTGGTGCAAATTGACGTGGCTGGTCAGGAACTGCGCAATCTCGAACCACCCATTCCGACTGTTCCCGGAAATAACGTCTACCTGACGATCGATACCCGTTTACAGGCGGCGGCTGAAGCTTCCCTGGTGCAGGAGATCAACTTTTGGAATACTTATTTTGGCACCATTCGCATTTCCAGCGGGGTGGTGATCGCCATGAATCCCAAGACCGGCGAAATCCTTGCCATGGTTTCGTATCCCTCTTATGAGAATAACCGTTTTGCGCGCATTATTCCCGCATATTATTACGAACAATTGAGCCAGGATCCGCGCAATCCTTTACTGAATAATGCCATTTCGGCAGAGTTCCCGCCTGGATCGGTATTTAAGTTATCGACTGCCACCGGGGCCATTAATGAAGGTGTGGTTGAACTGACGGATATCATCGATGCCCCAGGTCAATTGCTGCTTTGTGAAAAGTTCAATCCCAATGATGTGTGTACCGATTTCAACACGCGCCCCTTTGTCGATCATATTTTTGAAAAGAAACCTGAAGGTTTTGGACAAATAGATTTTTTGCGTTGCATTGCCTATTCCAGTAATGTCTGTTTTTATAAACTGGGTGGCGGTTATGAAGATGAAATTGTTCAAGGGCTTGGGATCGAGCGCCTGGGTGAGTATGCCCGTGCGCTTGGGTATGACCAGGAATCGGGAATTGAACTGCTGGGTGAGGCTAATGGTCTGATCCCTTCCCCCCAGTGGAAGCGTATCAATACCGGCGAAAACTGGTCAACCGGTGATACTTATATTGCGAGTGTTGGGCAGGGTTACGTCCTTGCCACGCCTTTGCAAATATTAATGTCTGGTGCCACAGTTGCCAATAGCGGAAAACTTATGCAGCCGACCATCGTGCGTGACATCACCGATGGTGATGGTAAATCGGTGGACACCTGGTTCAATCCTGAGGATTTTACGGTGACAAATTTTGAAACGCCGGGCAGTTATCAAATTTCGCCTTTCACACCCAACCTAAAATGGGATGTGACTGTCACACCCATGATCAAAGGTTATTCCTGTGAAGGCGGTTATTGCAGTTTGACCGAGGATTTGAAAATCATCAAACCCGAATCGGTGGCGGCTGTACGCGCCGGCACACGCATGGCAGTGACCGATCCATTGTTCGGGACGTTGTATGATGTGTTTAATGAATTTCCCATTGCGGTGGCTGGCAAGACAGGAACGGCAGAATATTGCGATGATGTAGCCCGCGCCGCCAATCAATGTGATTTTGGAAAGTGGCCCACACACTCATGGACCCTGGCTTATGCACCCTATGAAGATCCGGAGATCATTGTGGCGGCGTTTGCTTATCATGGCGGTGAAGGCGCGAGTGTTGCCGCTCCGATCGTGGCGCGGGTCATTGAAGCTTATTTTGAGTTGAAAGCCATTGACATTTCACAGGGGAGCCCAGGGTTGGGGCAATAATCCGTTTTGGGGGTTTTCTGGTCAATCAGGCAGCGTTTGGGTTTGAGATACTCGCTCGTGGGCGGCGCTTTGGCATCCGGGTTGCGTGGATAATTTTGACTGTGCATTGAGCGTGTTGTCAACA
>JFJP01011528.1_pt1 | contig 13586 bp, 9 predicted proteins | sample 431651 | NCBI WGS metagenome assembly JFJP01 (sample SAMN02602958, study PRJNA72255) | Microbial mat metagenome, whole genome shotgun sequencing project. | biome: fresh water; feature: sink hole; material: water; isolation source: purple microbial (photo- and chemosynthetic) mats found in...
AGGAGTTAGCACGCCCTCGTGCTAACTCGTGATACACGAGGGCGTGTATCACTCCTCAAGATTTGGGACGATTTAAATCTTGGAATGGCCTTACCCCACCACCTTCGCCATGGCCGCAAACTCACTGGCTAAGGCGGGATATAACGCCCGATAACGGGGATAATAATCGTTATACATTGCAACCGCCGCGCTCGGCCTGGTTTGCCCCGTCAACTTCACCGTTTGCCGACAGGCCGCATCCACATCAGGATAAACGCCCGCGCCCACACTCGCCAACAACGCCGCACCATAAGCCGCGCCCTCAGTCGTGTTCACCGTCACCAATTCCACGCCTAACACATCGGCCAGAATTTGCCGCCATAACGGGCTTTTCGCCCCGCCACCAGAGACGCGCACCTGCTTAATATCCGTTAAGCCCGCGCCCTTCATTAATTCAAAACCATCTCGCAAACCAAAGGCCACCCCTTCCAACACCGCGCGGGTCAGGTGGGCTTGCGTATGACGCAACGTTAAGCCAATGAAACCGCCGCGCGCCAATGAGTCAGGGTGTGGAGTGCGCTCTCCCGTTAGATAGGGTAAGAATAATAGCCCTTCGCTGCCAACGGGAACAGTTGCCGCCGCATTAACCAATGTGTCAAAATCTATCTGCGGGGCTATCGTGTCCCGATACCAGCGCAAACTGCCCGCCGCCGAGAGCATCACGCCCATCATGTGCCACCGATTGGGCATGGCGTGGCAAAAGGCGTGCATCCGTCCTTCGGCTTCGATAAAGGGCTTATCGGTACTGGCAAAAATTACGCCCGATGTTCCCAACGTTAAGGCGATAATGCCCGACTCGACTGCACCCACGCCAACGGCCTGCGCTGCTTGGTCGCCGCCGCCACCGACAACGGGCGTACCTGCCTTAAGACCCGTCGCCGCCGCCGCGAGTGCAGAAACGCTTCCTGTAACTGCCGTACCTTCGTAGACTTTAGGCATCCACGCTAACGGAATTTCTAACGCCTTCAAGACCTCCGTTGACCACTGGCGATTTTTAACATCAAGTAATAATGTGCCTGACGCATCCGATAAATCGGTGGCATAATCACCCGTTAAACGGTAGCGAACGTAATCTTTGGGCAAAAGAACATGATGCGTTTTAGTAAAAACTTCTGGCTCATGCTCCCGCACCCACAAAATTTTGGGGGCGGTAAAGCCCGTCAGCGCATCATTGCCCGTTAATTGAATCAATCGTTCCCGCCCGATAAACCAACGAATTTCATCACATTGCGAGGCCGTGCGTTGGTCATTCCATAAAATTGCGGGGCGTAATACTTCACCATTTTTATCCAACATGGTCAGGCCATGCATCTGCCCCGTCAGGCCAATCGCCGCAATTTCGTCACCTTTCGTATTAGTCTGCGCCAACAGTTGGCGAATACTACTCACCGTCGCGTCCCACCAATCATGCGGATTTTGCTCACTCCACAACGGTTTGGGGGTGGATAGTGACAATTCAGTTAAGGTCGTGCCAATCACCTGACCTTGTTCATCGGCTAACAAAGCCTTCACGCTGGTGGTTGAGGAGTCAATTCCTAAAAATTTAGCCATAATTTGAGTGATGAGTGATGAGTGAAAAAACAAAGCCCCCCCTCAGTCCCCCCCAAAGGGAGGGAAGTTTTGCTCCCTCGCCCTATGGGAGAGGGTCGGGGTGAGGGTTCTGTGTAGTAAACTCATCACTCATAATTACTAACGTACTCCCATGAGCAGTTCAAAAACGAGTTGGTCTAATTTTTCGTAAGGTTGACCTTTGGCCGCAATTTCCGCCCGATTAAATGAATGGGCTTTGAGGGCTTTGGCCTTCTCGCTGGAATATTTGCCGCCAATGTATTGCGTCATCGAGCCGTCATCCGCCGTAATTTGGGCTAATAGGGCTTGAATCTCGCTATCAGCGTTAAATTTCGCGACCTTTTCTTTTAAGATTAAGTAAGTTTTAATACAACCCTTCGCAAATTCCTTCACATCGGCCAAATCGGAGGAACGATAGGCATGGGCATCAAAATGACGACTGCCGTCATAACCCACATCTTCTAAGAACTTAACAATATAGAAGGCTTGCTTAATTGACTCTGAACCAAAACGGAAATCTTGGTCATAACGCCCGCCCCTTTGGTCATTGAGGTCAATGTGGAATAATTTACCCGCATCCCACGCCTGCGCGATGGCGTGCATGAAATTCAGCCCCGCCATTTGTTCATGCGCCACTTCGGGATTAACGCCGACCATTTCGGGGTGGTCAAGCGTAGCGATGAAGCCGAGGGCCGAACCAACGGTGGGCAGATAAATATCGCCGCGTGGCTCATTGGGTTTCGGCTCAAGAGCAAAACGATAACCGTAACCTTGCTCCATATTATATTCGCACAAAAAGTTCAGCGCATCACGAAACCACTTGCCCGCATCTAATGCACTCTTACCCGCGTCGGTTTCCGTGCCTTCACGTCCGCCCCAAAAGACATAGGTTTTCGCCCCAAATTCTGCCCCCAAATCCATGGCGTTCATGGTTTTTTGAATGGCAAAAGCACGCACTTTCGGGTCATTGCTGGTAAATGCGCCGTCACGGAAAATCGGTTCACGGAATAAATCGGTGGTCGCCATCGGCACAACCACATTATTATCAGCTAACGCTTTCTTAAAATCGCTGATGATTTGCGCTTTTTGGGCGGGCGTGGCATCAATCGGCACTAAATCGTTATCATGGAAATTCACGCCCCATGCGCCAATTTCGCCTAACATTTCAACAACTTCAAGGGGCGAAATCGCCCGACGGACAGGATAGCCAAAGGGGTCGCCGCCAGGATTGCCGACAGTCCACAGGCCAAAGGTAAATTTGTGTTCAGCTTTTGGTTGATACATGATGAATGATGAGTTATGAATGATGAATGATGAGTGAAAAACGACACTCGTAAATTTTCGAGTGATAGCGTCTAGTCATCAGGTGACTTGAAGTCACCTGATGACTAAATCCCCAATCACTCAACACTCATAACTAATTTAGGGTTACTTCGCTAAAAAATCGTTTAGTTTGACTAATATCCGTGACTGCACCGATGAGTTCAATATCAGCTTGTAATTGAATGTCTTCGGATGAACTGCCTAACATCAATTGAATGGTACCTGGCTCAACCACAAATTGCATGGCTTGATTGTAAAAGCCGAGTTGTTGGGTAAAGAGTTTGAAGGTAATGGTTTGGGTTTCTTGCGGCTCTAGGGTAATACGCTTAAAACCTTTCAATTCCTTAACGGGACGGGTTACGCCCGCTAAAACGTCCCGCAGGTAAAGTTGTACGACTTCGTCACCCGCATAATGGCCCGTGTTGGTCACATCTAGGCTAATTTCCACCGCATCCCCAATGTTAACCTCAGTTTGGCTTAAGCGTAAATTGCTAAATTGAAAGGTGGTGTAACTTAGGCCATAACCGAAGGGGTATAAAGGTTTATTGCTTAAGGCGACATATTCCCCTTTCCAATGAGAACGTCCACCTGATGGCTTGTGGTTGTAATAAACGGGAATTTGCCCGACCGCACGGGGGAAGGTGATGGGCAACTTGCCGCCAGGATTATACTCCCCAAATAGCACCTCCGCCACTGCCGCCGCGCCCTCTTCACCAGGCAACCACACTTCTAAAATGGCGGGCAGATGCTCCTCCATCCAGGTGACGGAAAGCGGGCGACCATTCACCAACACCGCAATAACGGGAGTCCCCGTTTCATAAATCGCCTGAATTAAGGCTTGTTGCACGCCAGGCAATTCCAAATCAGAACGGTCACGCGCCTCGCCGCAAGTGGCCGAGTCGGTCAAGCCTGATTTTTCGCCCACCATCACAATGGCAATTTCGGATTGTTTCGCTAGAGCAATCGCCTCCGCAAAACCAGAGGTATCCTGACTATTGACCTCGCAACCTTGAACATAACGTAAGACGGTTTCGGGGGAAACTTTGGCTTGCAAGCCTTCAAAGAGAGATTTAATCGCCACAAAATTATCTTCTAAGGCCATGTTATCAGGAATCGGCATGTTAAAAACATTATGATCCCCCTCCAGCATTTCCTGCAATGTTTCGATATGACTAGGATAGGTATAATCGCCAATGAGATGACGGACGGTATGAGCATTGGGGCCAATGACAGCAATCGAACCGATATTTTTCTTAAGAGGCAACGTTTGCCCCTCATTTTTGAGCAACACAATCGATTTTCGGGCAATGTCTAAGGCCAATTGGCGTTGAACAGGCGTATCAAAAACATCTTGGGCAGTCGCCTCATTCACATACGGATTTTCAAATAGCCCGACCATGAACTTCATTTCTAACACTCGGCTCACGCTGCGGTCAATCAGGGACTCGCTGATTAAGCCTTTGGTCACGGCCTCATGCAACGGCGAACCGTAACAATCGGTACTCGGTAGCTCCACATCAATGCCCGCGTCTAGGGCTAAAATGGCCGCGTCTTGGCGATTATCCGTAATTTTGTGGGTATCTTGCACCTGCTTAATCGCAAAATAATCTGAAACGACAATGCCCTTAAAGCCCCATTCATTCCGTAAAATATCGGTTAATAGTTCTTTAGAAATGGCACATGGTACGCCATCCAATTCATGATAGGCGTTCATAACGGACATGAGGTTGGCTTCCTTAACGGCGGCCTCAAAGGGTGTCAGGAACATTTCATGGAGTTCACGTTTGGGCAAATGAACGGGAGCCCAATTCATGCCGCCTTCGGGCAAGCCATACGCCACGAGGTGTTTGGCGGTGGCGATAACACCCTCAGACCAATTTTTGCCCTGTAAGCCCTTCACAAAAGACACGCCCATCGTGGAAACTAAATAGGTATCTTCGCCAAAAGTTTCCTCCACCCGCCCCCAACGCGGGTCACGGGTAATGTCAATGACGGGAGAAAGCCCTTGTTGCGCCCCGCCCGCCCGCATTTGCAGGCGCACCACATCGGCCATGGCCTCGGTCAGTTCAGGTTGCCAGGTGCTGGCGAGGCCGATAATCTGCGGAAAACAGGTAGCTTTACGGGCCATATAGCCACTGCAACATTCCTCATGCACCAGCACGGGGATGCCTAAACGGGTATTTTCAACCAGATATTTTTGGATAGCATTGGCAACTTTGGCCCCGTCATTGGGGTCTAGGCTACTCGCCCCAGCCACACGGGTGATTTGACCAAGACCATGTGACATAATTGGGGCGGCTTTTTCGGGCGAAAAGGTTAAATTATCTAACAATTCGAACACCCAACAACTACCAAGTTGGGCAATTTTTTCGGCGAGCGTCATGCGAGAAAGTAAGTCACTGACGCGATTTTCTGTGGGTTGTTGCGGATTTTTGTAAATGGGTTGAGTCATGAGATTAACCTTAATAATTCCTTTTCAATAAAATAAAATTTAGTTATCACCATTTTATATGGCTGTATTTTTTGCAAGCGTTTGCGGTTTTTGACCAAAAAATAACATTAGACTTGACTGAATAGGTGGCTTTATATGTTACTACTGTCTCGTCAAACGTGATGGAAGGGATTTATGTTCTAGATATTCGAGGTCTTAAAGACATTGCATGCCTAAGATACAAACATCAATTCCATCATTTTACGCTTGACGAGACGCTACAGCTTTGACCGTTTTATTTTGAGACGATTCAATCAGCTAAAATCATCATTGTTTTCTGCAAGCGTTTGCAAAATTATAACATAGAAATTCTGGTTTGTCAAGAGGCAATTTATAGCAAATATTTTACCTGTAAAATTAGGTTCTTTGAGGTTCTGGTTAGTGTTTGCCCTACCTACCTAAAGTAAAGTGACAAGCACTGGTTAGATGTGGTATAGTAGTACTAACAAAATAAAAGTTAAGCAACTCATGGTAAGCCCAAAGAAATATAAATTCTTGTGGGTTTACCATCTTGAGGTCACATTGCCATGAAATGTCTTCGTTGTCAAACACCGTTATATTTACCTCATACCATTTGTCCTATACTGGATTTTAAATGAGAATTACACTTTCCCCATGTCACTCTGAGCGAAGCGAAGAGTCCCTGCAACTTTGACTTAAAAGTGAGGGGATTCTTCACTGCGCTTCGCTCCGTTCAGAATGACATGAAAAAGTGTAAGTCTCGAATGAAAGGCAGTATAATATTGAGGTTCAGGAGCTAAAAGCTTTGAAACGGTTAGCCCAAGAACTATTAAGTTATAATAACCAGAAATTACTACAAGCCATTAATGTAGGTGAATTAATAGAGGTGTGAACATGGAAGAGTCAATTTTAGAAGTGGTCTATGAAACAGCCAAGGGATTACATGAAGCAGGCGTGATGGATACCACAACAAATGATATGATTTGACTAATTTTTATGTTTATAGTTCATAACCCCTGAACAAATCAAACGGCTGAGAATTAAGTATAACTTAAATCAAATAGTTTTTGCCACATATCTAAATATTAGCCCATCTACGATTCAAAAATGGGAGAGTGGTTTGCTAGAACCCAAAGGAGCTTCTCTCAAGTTGTTAAATTTAGTGGAACAAAAAGGGCTTGAAATACTGGTTTGACTTTGCCCATGTTTATTCAACCTAAAGTCTTTGCCACCCAACCCCCTGTGCTATACTGCATTTCGTTTGAGACTTACACTTTTATGATGACCATTAGGAGTCCGCAATCCTTTGCGGACAGCCCGCAAATAATTGCGGAGGAGTCCGCAATCCTTTGCGGACAGCCCGCAAATAATTGCGGACTCCTATGCCAAAAGTGTAGTTTTCATTTAAAACGCAGTATAGTACAATACAGGGGGTTTTTATTTCCTTTTTAACCATCTTAGATTAAAATTCAACCATGCAACCTCTTCGTTTAGCCTTAATTCAAACTCACTGGCCTGGGGAACGTCAGGCCATGAACGCAACTTATCGTTATTTAGTCCAGCAGGCCGCGCAAGCAGGCGCGCAATTGGTCTGCTTGCCTGAATTTTCCATTTCGCCTTATTTTCCTGGTACGACTGACCCGCGCGGCTTTGCCTGGGGCGAAGCCTTGCCTGGAGGCGAATCGGAACAATTTTTTAGTGAATTAGCCCGCGAAAATAACATTTTCGTCGTCGGCAGTTTATATGAACGGCTGACCACCGCCGCACCCGATAGCACCAACCTAACGGATTATCGCGACACCGCTACGATTCATGCTCCCAATGGGCAAATGCTTGGCTACACCCGCAAAGTTCATATTCCGTCAGGCAAGGGGTATAATGAAACCCATTTTTTCATGGGCGAGTCGGCCTATCCCGTCCACAATTTAGGTCATATTCAGTTAGCTGTGCCGACATGTTACGACCAATGGTTTCCTGAAATGGCGCGAATTTGCGCCCTCAACGGGGCGGAGTTGATTTTTTACCCCACCGCCATCGGCTCTGAGCCGACTGCGCCAGAGGTGGATAGCATGGAAAGTTGGCAAACGGTGATGCGCGGCCATGCCATTGCCAACGGCGTTTTTATCGCCGCCGCCAATCGCATCGGCCAGGAAAACGGCGTTACATTTTATGGCAGCAGTTTCATCTGCGACCCCACAGGCCGCATGTTAGCCCAAGCCAGCCGTAATCAAACCGAAATCATCATGGCCGATTTAGACCCCCAAACCCTCACCCAATGGCGAAAGTTATTCCCCCTGCTCCAACAACGCCGCCCAGAAACGTACTTAGCAATCAGTCAGTCAACTAGTCAGCCATCAGCTTTTTAGCTGAAAGACTGACTAGCTGAACGCTGAAAGACTTTTTCAAAGGATACTTACAACGATGTCAATCATTAACTTAATCACCAATATCCCCGGCCCTAAAAGCCTAGAACTCGTGGCGAGACGTGAAGCCGCAACCGCGCGTGGCGCGGCCAAATTAACCCAACTCGCCGTCGTGTCGGCGCAGGGCGCAACCGTCACTGATGTGGACGGCAATACCCTGCTTGATTTTGCGGGCGGCATTGGCGTGTTAGCGGTGGGACATTGCCCGCCAAATATCGTCGAGGCACTCAAAGCGCAAGCCGAACGATTGATTCATCTCAGCGCGATTGTCGGCACGTATGAGTCTTATGTCCAAACCGCCGAGCTATTAAATGAAGTTGCCCCTGGCACTCATGCCAAAAAAACGGTCATGCTCAACAGTGGCGCGGAGGCGGTGGAGACGGCGGTGAAAATTGCCCGTAGCTACACGGGACGGGGCGCGGTGATTGTCTTTGAGGGCGGCTATCATGGCCGCACCAATTTGACCCTCGCCATGACCAGCAAATATGCGCTGTTCAAAAAAGGGTTTGGCCCCTTCGCCCCCGAAGTGTACCGCTTGCCCTTCCCCAATATTTACCGCCGTCCCGCAGGGCTGACCGAAGAGGAATTTGTGGATTATAGCATTAGCCAATTGGAAAATGCCATGATTGCTCAAGTTGACCCTAGCATGGTGGCCGCAATTGTGATTGAACCCGTGCAGGGCGAAGGCGGATTTATCCCCACGCCGCCGCGATTTTTGCAACGGATTCGGGAACTTTGCACCCAACATGGCATGATGATGATTGCTGACGAAATTCAATGCGGCTTTGCCCGTACGGGCAAACTTTTCGCTACAGAACATTACGGCATTGTGCCAGATTTGATGACCACCGCCAAATCACTCGCGGCGGGGATGCCTCTCGCGGCGGTTACGGGGCGCGCCGAGGTGATGGACGGGCCACACCCTGGCGGACTCGGCGGGACATATAGCGGTAATCCGTTGGCCTGTGTCGCGGCGGTAGAGGCGATTCAGATGATGCGCCAACCCGCCTTTTTAGCGCGAGCGACGGAAATCGGGCAGCGGATGCGCGGCCATTTGGAGTCGTTCCAAACGAAATATGACATTATTGGCGACGTGCGCGGCCTCGGCCCCATGTTGGCGATGGAGTTGGTGCGTGACCGTGTGAAGAAAACACCTGCGATGGAAGAGACCAACAAATTAACCCAAGAAACCCTCAAACGAGGTCTCATTACCTTACGAGCAGGTTTATACAGCAATTGTGTCCGTTTCTTACCACCGTTAAATCTCACCGATGCGGAAATTGATGAGGGCATGGGCATTGTCGGCGAGGCGTTAAAACAATTATGAATGATGTAATGTAGAGACAAGGCATGCCTTGTCTCTACATTACATCACTCATCACTCCATAACTTAATATGTATCAATTCAAACAATTGATTAACGGAGAATGGGTTTCGGCTCATAACGGTGGGACATGGGATTTAATCAATCCCGCCACAGAGGAGGTGATTGCGGCCATGCCCTTTGGCAACGCGACGGACGCGGCAGCGGCAATTGACGCGGCGCATGTGGCCTTCAAAACATGGTCGCGCACCACGCCCTATCAACGGGCGGAGGTTTTAATGAAGGCCGCCGATTGGGTGTTGCAACAGGCCGAAAATTGCGCTCGTATTACAACAGAGGAGTCGGGCAAACCTTACGGCGAATCTTTGGCCGAGTGGCGCAGCGCGGCCAATTATCTCATCTGGTTTGCGGAGGAGGCCAAACGTGCCTACGGGCGCACCATTCCCGCCCGCGTGGCCTCCCGCCGTATCAGCGTGACGCAACAACCGTTGGGCGTGGTTGGCACAATTACGGCTTGGAATTTTCCGATATATAATGTCGTGCGGGCATGGGGCGCGGCGGTGGCCGCAGGTTGTACCGTTGTGGGGCGACCTTCGGAATATACGCCGCGCACGGCCATGTTGTTAGCCAATGCGTTTGTGGCGGCGGGTGTGCCGCGCGGCGTGGTCAATGTGATTAACGGCGACGCGGCCAGCATGGGGCAGGCCATGTTAGATGACCCGCGCTGCCGCAAAATCAGCTTCACGGGCAGTACCCGCGTGGGCAAATTGCTCATGGCGGGCGCGGCTAAAACGGTAACGCGCCTATCGTTAGAGTTAGGCGGCAATGCCCCGTTGATTATCTTTCCTGACGTAATGGATGTTAAGGCTGTGGCGCAAAAATCGGTGGAGTGGAAATTTCGTAATTGTGGGCAAGTCTGTGTCGCGCCGCAACGCTTTTTTGTCCATGCCAATATTGTCGAAGAATTTACCGAACACGCGCTTGCCTTCACGAAACAAATCGTTATCGGCAATGGGTTGGAAAGTGCAACCATGCTTGGCCCGTTAATCAATGCGCAGCAACGAGAACGGGTGGAGGGTTTAGTGAAAGAAACCGTAACACAAGGAGCGCAATTGCTAACGGGTGGGGCGCGGCCTAGTCATTTAGCGAAAGGTTATTTTTATGAGCCGACTGTCATGAGCCAAGTGAAATCAACCATGCCCGTTTATCAGGAGGAGATTTTCGGCCCCGTCATGCCGATTATTCCCTTTACGGAAACGGAAGAAGTTTTAACTATGGCGAATGATACAGAATATGGCTTAACGGCCTTTGTGCAAACCAATGACCTGAACACCAGCATTTTGATGTCTGAGGCGTTAGAATATGGCATGATTTGCATTAACGATTGGCTGCCCGCAACGGCGGAAGCCCCGTTTGGCGGGGTGAAGCAAAGCGGCGTCGGGCGGGAGTGTGGCTTGGAAGGGTTGGCGGATTATATGGAAACGAAAACGACCTTTATTGGAGGGGTTAGCTAGTCTATCAGTCTGTCAGCGTGTCAGTCTGTCAGCGTTCAGCTAGTCAGCTTACAGTTTTTAGCTGACCGACTGACTAGCTGACTAGCTGATTGCTGACAGACTGACAGACTGACTAGCTCAAAATAACATGCAAACACTCAATACAACCCCTAAAGCAGATGGTTTTTGGATGCCAGGTGAGTTTGAACCCCATGCAGGTTGTTGGATGTTATGGCCTGAACGCCCCGATGTGTGGCGCAATGGGGGCAAACCCGCGCAACGTGCCTACGCGCAAGTGGCAATGGCGATTGCTGAATTTGAACCTGTGACGATGGGCGTATCGGCGACGCAATATGAACATGCCCGCCACATGTTGCCAGAGTCTATTCGTATTGTTGAGATTTCTTACGATGATGCGTGGCTGCGTGATGTCGGGCCAACAATGGTGATTAATGCCCAGGGTGAGGTGCGCGGGGTGGATTGGTATTTTAATGCGTGGGGTGGCTTACATAGTGGGCAATATTTTCCCTGGGATAAAGATGAGTTGGTGGCGCAGAAACTGTTAGAAATGGAACGTTTTGACCGTTATCGCGCCCCGTTGATTTTGGAAGGGGGTTCGATTCACGTTGACGGCGAGGGGACATTATTGGTGACGGAGCAATGTTTATTACACCCAAACCGTAATCCAAAGTTACGTCAAGCCGATATTGAGGCGTATCTGAAAGATTATCTTAATGTTGAGGTCGTGATTTGGCTAGGGGAAGGCGTTCATAACGATGAAACCAATGGGCATGTGGATAATTTGTGTTGTTTTATCCGCCCTGGTGAGGTGGCTTTAACCTGGACAGATGATGAACGTGACCCACAACATGAGATTTCAATGGACGCGTATCAGCGTTTGTTGGCGGCGGTGGACGCTAAGGGGCGCAAATTAGCGATTCATAAAATTCACCAACCCGACCCGATGTTCATTACGGATAAGGAGGCGCGGGGTATTGACATTATGCCAACCTCAAGTTTACGTAATGCCAGCAAACCGTTAGCGGGGTCATATATCAATTTTTACATTGCCAATGGGGGCATTATTGCGCCGCAATTTAATGACCACCGTGACCAAAAGGCCCTAGAAACCTTACGGGTATTGTTCCCGCAACATAAAATTGTGGGGATTCCCCTCGCCCGTGATATTTTGTTAGGCGGTGGTAATATTCATTGTATTACGCAACAAATTCCGTTAGGAAAAAATAGCTAGTCAGTCGGTCAGCTTGTCAGCTAAAAAGCTGATTGCTGACCGACTGACTAGCTGCTTAAACCATGAGCCGATTACGTGTACTAGAATTAAGCGGTAGCCCTTACGAAATGGGCTATCAGCATGGGCAAGCCTATCGCGAGGAAATTCGCCTGTTTGCCGAGGAACGGGTGCGCCTGTGTAGCGACCCCCATTGGACGGGCAATAATTTGTCACGTGAGCATGTATTGGATTTGGCGGAGGCATGTTTAGCGAAACATACCCGTTACGCGCCCGAATTGGTGGAGGAGTTGCGCGGCATGGCGGCGGCCACCGATTTGAGTCTGGCCGAGTTAATTATTGCTAATGGGTTTACTGATTTTATTGATTTGGTCTATGCCACCCCGCCTGCTGTACCGCCGTTGAATCATCAGCCTTTAATCCAATTCGCCCCGCTGAACGCGGGGGAAACCCACCCCGCTGAGTCAGGGTATACCCCCCCCCTACCCCCCCCTGAGTCAGGGGGGGGAGATGGGGGGGGTTGCACCGCGTTTATTGTGCCAGACCAGGCCACCGCTGACGGACAGGGCTTTTTTGGGCAAACGTGGGACATGCACAACACCGCCACGCCATATATCATTTTATTGCGCTGCCGTCCTACAGATGGCCCCGCCTCGTTGGTCTTTACCATTACGGGCTGTGTCGGCATGATTGGTCTGAATGATGCGGGCATTGCAGTGGGTATCAATAATTTGTTAGGCGGAGATGGGCAAATTGGCGTAACCTGGCCGTTTGTGGTGCGCCAAATATTACGCCAAACCAACTTAGAGGACGCGCTCAATTGTATCATGGAGGCCAAACTCGCGGGCGCACATAACTATATGTTATTTGATAAAACGGGACGAGGTTATAATGTGGAGGCCATGTCCAGCCGTTATCAAGTGACCGAGTTGCGTGATGACTGTTTGGTGCATACGAATCACTGTTTAATTCCCCGTAACTGTTTGGTGCATACGAATCACTGTTTAATTCCCCGTAATAATGAGGTCGCCCGCCCACGTACCGCCGAGTCCCAGGCCAGTTCTGAGGCGCGCCAAAGTATGGCTGAACAATTATTAAGCCAACGCCCCATTACGGTGGAGAACCTCATGGAACTAACCCGCGAGCCTGAAGCCATTTGTGTGCGCGCCACGCCCCCGTTACATATAGAAACCTGCGGCGCGGTCATCACTCGCCCCGCCAGTGGTGAACTTTGGGCGGTGTGGGGTTTGCCGTCAGAGAATGAGTACGAAAAGTTTACTATTTAGTTATTTTGCTATATAATGCTGTAATGAATAGACGCGGACAAATGTCCGCGTCTGTCATATTCCCTTAACCCATATTGTAAAAACTTAGTTTCTAAAATAAAGGAGTTTAACATGGCGATAGATAAACAGAACGCAAAAGCACTATTAGAGGGTTTTAATGATTTATTTGACATTACAATTTCTTCGGTACCAAATATATCACCACAAATTAGTGATAAGGTAAAGGAGATAATTATAGGCGAAACATTTAAAGAAATTGATCGCTTAATTATTAATGGTAGGGGTCCCAGGATTTACTTGCTTGGACGTAGTGGACATGGAAAATCCTCAGTTATTAATCGTTTATCAAATCAAAATTTGGCTGAAATAGGCGGGGTTGCAGGCCCAACAACTTCTAAAGCTGAGTTATATAACATTAGATTTGAAGA
>JFJP01039398.1_pt1 | contig 13586 bp, 3 predicted proteins | sample 431651 | NCBI WGS metagenome assembly JFJP01 (sample SAMN02602958, study PRJNA72255) | Microbial mat metagenome, whole genome shotgun sequencing project. | biome: fresh water; feature: sink hole; material: water; isolation source: purple microbial (photo- and chemosynthetic) mats found in...
CCGCCGCTATTGATTTTGCAGCCGCAGGCTCGCCCGGCCCGTCTTCGGCGGACTGAAGTCCGCCGCTATTGATTTTGCCCGTCCTTCCCCCCATTTCAGGGGGTTGGGGGGTCCTGCGGGTACCCGGCGACAGGATTCCGAGACGGCCGCGCCGCGCGGAAACCCCTCCCCATGCCTGGCGCCGCATCGGCCCAAAAACAAGAAAGCCTCCCCGCTGGGGGAGGCTTTCTTGGCGATTCGGGGCCGAAGCCCGGTGGAGGATGCCTTCGGGGGCCCTTAGCGGACCACGACCAGGCGGGCGGTGCTGACCTCGCCGCCGCGGCTGACGCGGACCATGTAGGTGCCGCTGTTCAGGCCGTCGAGCGAAAGGACGTGGCTCTGCTGGGCGTTGTTGACGCTCAGGACGCGCTGGCCGAGCAGGTTGAACAGCTCGATGTTGGCACCGGCCACGTTGGCGAAGTTGACCTCGTGCGTGGCAGGGTTGGGGAACATGCGGATGCCCAGCTCGTTGAGCGAGCTCACGGCCACGATGTTGCCGTTGTTGTAAACATCGTTGACGATGTTGGGGCTGGCTTCCGTAACCGTGTAGTCGCGGTTGGGGCCTCCGTTGGGGAACTCGGACGTGTCCCAGTTTCCGTTCAAGCGGTACTTGTAGGAGACCAGGGCGCCAGGGACGAATCCGGCGACGGTGGCGGTATAGACGCCATCGCCGTCCTCGTCGGCCAGGACGATGGCATCGCCGCTGCCCCAGTTGTTCAGGGTGCCGGCCATGTCGAGGAAGTCCGCCTCGGGGTCGAAGGCTCCGCCGTCAATCTGTGCGTTCATGTCGCAGTTGAACACGATGGAGACGGTGGATTGGCCCGGGGTCATGGTAACATGCTCCTCAATGTCGGCGCCGTCCACGGTGATCGTGCCAGACTCGGTCTCGTAACCCGTGAGGGTGACGGTGTAGTCGTAATCGCCGTCGAGGATGCCTTCGAAGGTGGCCCATCCGTCGGCGCCGCTGGTCGCGGACCAGTCGCCGAAGTTGACGGTGGCGCCCTCGATGCCGTCCATGTCGGCGTCCATGACGTGGATGCTGACCGTGTAGGTCGGCTCCTCGATGGTGAACTCAACTTCGGCGGTGTCGGAATTGCCAGAAGAGTAGGCGGCAAAGACGCCGGCGGTGTGGGTGCCGGCGGGCAGGTCGGAGAAGTTGTGCTCGGTCGCGGTCAGCCCTGTGGCGGCAACTGCGTCATTGAGCAGGACGGTGAAGCCGTTGAAGGCCTTGTCGGCGCTGGCGGAAGCCAGTTGGGTCATGCTGGCCGAGCGCTTGGCGTTTTGGGGCATGCCCGTCAGGCCGATGGCGCGCGAGCCGAAGGCCTTGGCGTATCCCACTTCCACGTCGTCCATATAGACGTCGGCGTTGTCGTCGCCCACCACGTGGAACGAGAAGTGCATGGGCAGCCCGGCGAAGTCGCTCAGGTCCAAGGTGGTCTCGTACCAGGTGTAATTCGCGAACACGCCAGCGTCCTCCTCGGTCCAAGCGGTGGTCCAGCTTTGGCCTCCGTCGGTGGAGACCTCCACCGAAAGGTCGGAATTGTCGTACGGATCGACAAACCAGTAGTAGCTGGTAGCCCAGGCGAAAGTCAGGGAAGCTCCATCGTTGACGGTCATTTCCGGGGAGATGATCCGGGTGTCGATGTCAAAGCCCCAGTTGACGTCGAGTTGCTCTAGCTCCGTGTTGATGTGGAAGTAGGGAATGCCTGTAGCTTCGCCAGGAGTCGCGTCGCCCTCAACCACGTCGAGCCACTGGTCGAGGTTGCCCGCGCTGAAATCGTCCATGAACTCCCCTTCGGTGAACTCCCCTTCGGGGTTCCAGGTGAAATGTGCGCTGGTGCCTTCGACCGTGATGCCGGGGCCGTAGGGATGCTCGATGATGTCCATCATGTTGGCCGTCAGCTCCAGGTCTTGGTCAACGACCACGACCTCCTGGCTGAAAGTCTCGTAGCCCTCGGCCGAGATCGAAAGTGCGTAGGTTCCCGGCTCGACGCCCTCGAAGCTGGCCGCTCCGGTGGCATCGGTGGTGGCCTCCATGGTGCCGAAGGCGACGGCGGCGCCCTCGATCGCGTTCTCTTCGCCATCCACGACCGTCAGATCGACCACGTAGGTGGGTATAGGCTCCAGGGTGATGGGCACCGCGACGTCGGCGTCCACGATGGTGAAGCTGCCTTCCGCGGGGAAGTAGCCCGCCATGGTAACGGTGTAGGAGTAATCGCCCGGCTCAAGGGCCGCGACGACGGCCTCTCCGGCGGCGTCGGTGGCGATGGCGCGGGCCGCGGCCATGACCTCGGCTCCCTCGATGGGCGTCCCGCTCTGGTCTTCGACCAAGAAGGTCGCGCCGTAGAGCTCAAGATCCTCGAACTGGAAGCGAGTGTTCGGGATGTAGGCCCTCAGGCCAGCCGTGGGCGGGCTGTCCGGGTTGGGGTTGTTGCTATCGGAGAAGAACACCGCGCTCCGGTTGCCTTCGACAGCGCTGGCGATGAACTCGTGGCTGGTCGAATGGTAACCGCTCTCATCCTCTTCCACCGAGACCAGCAGGTTCCCCACGGCGTCATCATAGAGGTAGGGGTAGTCGAACTCGAGATAGACCCAGGTATCCGCCTCGGTGATGTTGATCTGGTGGCTGAACACCTTGACAGACTCTCCCAGCGGCGCGAAGCCCGTCAGGGTCTCCAGCTCGGTCACCGAGAGGTAAACCGTAACCGAGTCGGTGAAGGGCGTGAAGGCGTCGGTGGAGTTGAAGATGAAATGGTACCACATGCCGGTGATGTACTCGCCCGCCGCAGAGGCGAACTCCGCGCTTTTGTAGATGCTCTGCGAGTAGCTGTACCCATAGTAAGGCTCGTAGGGCAGGCTGGTGCCGATGAAGTTGCCGAAGCCTACCTGGACCACTCCTTCATCCAGTTCGAAGGCCTCGCCGAAGAGGCTGGTCTCGTCGGAGGCCATGTCGCCCGTAACGGTGAAGCTGCCCAAATGCTCGCCGGCGGTCTGGGGCTCGTAGCTCAGCCAATAGACGAGCTTCTGCCCAGGGCCCAGGGTCACCGGGTAGCTGCCGCCACTGTCCATGAGGCTGTCGCGGACGGCGAACTCGCCCGTCAGGACGATGTCGTTGAGCTCGATTTCCAGGTCGGCCGTCCCGGTGTTGGAAAGGACGAGCTTCTGCTCGGGGCTGGCCATGCCGACGGCCATTTGGCCGAAGTTGATGCTCTCGGCGCTCAGCGAAGGCACGCCGTAGGGAGGAATCTCCTCGACGGTCAGGTCGTCCACGAAGAAGTCGATGTCGGGCGTGATGCCGGTGGGGCGCGAGGCGTAGAAGCCCAGGCGGACCATGCCCGAGTAGTCGGTCAGGTCGGCCGTGTAGGTCGAGCCGTTGGTGACCGGCGCGGCGCTGTTGAAGGCCATGATGATGTTCTCGCGGGGCCATGTCGCGCCGTTGTCGGTCGAAACCACCACGTAAACCGTGTCGGTGGCGCCAAAGGTGGCCGCCGAAGGGTTGTTGTAAAGCGTCAGGGCCGCCCTGAAGCTCATGCGGTAGTCCAAGGAGCCGTCACCCAAGGCGATGGGCGGGGTGATGATCCAGTCCTGCGTCGTGCCGTAGATGTTGACCCTGATGGCTCCCGTCGTTCCGGCGTTGCCGAAGCCGTCGGCCCCCCAGGCCGTCGGGACGAGCCAGGTGGAGGTCGGCTGGTTGATGTTGCCCTCGGCTCCCCGCCAGAAGGCCGTCGGCGGAAATGTGCTGAAGGTCTCCGTGAAGGGCGGGTAGAGCGCCGGATCGACCACGTTGGCCATCAAGGCGGCCGAGAAGTCGCCCAGGGTGGTCGTGCTGACGGTCAATTGGGCGTCATTGATGGCCATGGCCGTCATAGGGGCGGTGAAGACCACCGTGTAGGCGACCGACTGGCCCGCGGCGAGCACGACGGGATAGGCCCCGCCATCGTCGCCCACGGTGTCGATGATGCTGAAGTGGCTGGCCTGCGTTCCGGCCAGGGCCACGGAGCTGGCGGAGGCCAGGCTGATCGTGCTCACTCCGGCGTTGGTGATGGTGAACTTCTGCTGGGCGCTGGCCCCTGTGGCCACCGTGCCGAAGTCCTTGGTCGTGGGGCTGATGGCGAAGACCGGCTCGGTGGGCAGGTACTCCAGGGCGAAGTTGTCGATGTAGCCCGTGCGGTAGGTTCCGACGGCTTCGCCCGGCACCGCGGGCACGAAGCGGATGGCCACGCGGTTGCCCGTTCCGGTGTAGCTGGCCAGGCTGACCTCCTGGTCCTGGAACGAGTAGCCGTTGCTCAGGGTCTGGATGACCTGGAAGGCCTTGTCGGGGGTATAGACGCCCACCTCGAAGCTGTAGGAGCCCGCGTACATCTTGAACTTGACCTTGAGCAGGTTGAGGTCCTCAGCGATGGGAGGCGAGACCAGCATCAGGCTGGCGTTGGCGTCGGCGCCCGAGGTGAACTTGACATAGTTGGGCGAGGAGGCCGGCGCGGGTGATGTGCTGTTGCTAATCTGCACCAGGGCGCTGGTGGGCGATGTGGTGGTCACCATGGGCTCCCAGCCCAAGGGGAAGGCAGGAGCCGTTACGCCGTCGAAGTTCTGCGCGTGCGGGATCGCCATGATGGTGGGATCGGCGCAGGATCCGGTCAGGGCCACCGACTGGGCCCCAAGCTGTACCGTGTTGATGTCCAGGCTGGCCGCATGCGAGCCTTCGGCCGTGGGGGCGTAGGTGACCTGGCAGGCTACCGACTGGCCCAAGCCCAATACGATGGGGTAGGTCTGCCCGACCGTGCCCACTTGGGAGATGCTGAAGAAAGAGGCGTTGGCTCCCGTGATGCTCAGGGAGCTGGCGTCGCTGATCGTCAGGCTTCCGCCGCCCGTGTTGGTGATGGTGGTGCTCATGGTCCTGCTATTGCCGAGCAGGGTCTGGCCGAAGGCCAGGCTGGCCGGGTTGGCGCTGAAGACCGGATTGGTTGGAATCTCCTCCACGACCACGTCGTCCACGAAAAAGTTGATGTCGGGCGTGGTACCGCTAGGACGCGAGGCATAGAAGCCCAGGCGGACCTGGCCCTCAAAGTTGGTCAGGTAGGCCGTGTAGGTCGAGCCGTTGGTAACCGGCGCGGCGCTGTTGAAGGTCATGATGATGTTCTGGCGGGGCCAGGTCGCGCCTCCATCGGTCGAGACCACCACGTAAACCGTGTCGGTCGTGCCAAAAGAGGCCTGGCTGGTAGTGGAATAGCCCGTCAAGGCGGCCTTGAAAACTAACCGGTAGTCCATGGAACCAGCCCCCAGGTCGATGGACGGGGAAATCAGCCAGTCCCTTGTCAGGTTGTAGAGGTTGATCCTGGCCGCGCCACTTGTTCCCGCGTTGCCAAAACCATCTGATTCCCAATCGGAACTTACGGACGAGGTCCAAGAGGAAACAGGCTGGTTGATGTTGCCATCGGCCTCCGTCCAGCCCGTGGGCGGGTAGGTGGCGAAGTTCTGGCTCAGGAGCTGCGCCCAGCTCTGCCCAGGCACAAGCCCGGCGAGCAGCAGCAGCAGCAGCATGGCCCTGAAAAGTCGTTTTTGTCTGTTCATATTTGCATTTTTTGGTTAAAAAACGGTGGAAATTTACGCGTTTTTTTTTATTTCGCTTAACTTTCAGATCACAGAAGAAAGACTTCATCCTACGAAACCCATCATTCAGCAATAGGATTAGCAATTTAGCCCAGCCAGGGGCCCCAAGCCACCGTCCGACTGCGAAAAAAGGAAGGCCTCCCCCTGGCGGGGGAGGCCTTCTTTTTTGGACAAGGCCCGAGGGCCGCGGTCGGGTGGACGCTTAGCGGACCACGTTCAGGCGGGCGCTGCTGAGCTCGCCGCCCTTGGTCACGCGGACCAGGTAGCTGCCGGAGGGCAGTTGGCCCAGGTCGATCGCGTGGTTCTGCTGGGCGTTGTTCACCCTCAGGACGCGCTGGCCGAGCAGGTTGAACAGCTCGATGTCCGCCCCGGCCACGTTGGTGAAGTTCACCTGCTGGCTGGCGGGGTTGGGGAACATGTTGATGCCCATGCTGCCAATGGCCTCGACGGCCACGATGTTGCCGTTGTTGTAAACGTCGTTCAGCACGTTCGGGTCAACCGCGATCACGGTGTGCATGCGGTTGGCACCGCCGCCGGGGAACTCGGAGGTTTCCCAGTTGCCGTTCATGCGGTACTTGTACTCGATGGCGTCGCCAGGCAGGAAGCCCTCGACCGTCGCGGTGTAGATGCCGTCGCCGTTGTCGTCCGTCAGGACGATGGCGTCACCGTTGCCCCAGTTGTTCAGGGAGCCGGCGATGTCCAGGAAGTCAACCTCCGGATCGAAGGCGCCGCCGTCGATCTGCACGTTCATGTTGCAGTTGAAGCGGACCGCGTAAGTGGTCAGCGTCAGGGTAACTTGCGTCTCGACGTCGGCTCCGTCCACCGTGACGGTGCCGGTCTCGGTGTCGTAGCCAGCCATCATGACCATGTAGTCGTAGTCGCCATCGACCATGTTGTGGAAGTGGGCCCATCCGTCGGCGCCAGACATTTGCATGTGCTCGCCCATGTGGACTTCTGCTCCTTCGAGGCTTGCCATGTCCGCGTCCATGACGTGGATGCTGGCGGTGTAGTTGTCGAAAATCTCGAACTCAATCTCCTGGGTAGCGGAAGAGCCGGAGGTGTAGTCGGCCCGGACGCCAGCGGTATAGACTCCGGCAGCCAGGTCTTCGAACATGTACTCGGTCTCCATGACGCCCTCGGCCACCATCGTCCCGTCAAGGTAAACGGTGTAGCCTTCGAAGGCCTTGTCAGCCGAGCCGAGCAGTTCGTAGTCGAACTTGGGCGCCGTCTTGGCTTTGGGGTCGTAGCTCAGGTCGTGGTTGGAGATGGCGCGGGTGCCAGCGGCCTTGCCCATGGCGCCAAACGAGACGTTCTCCATCTGGACCTGCGAGTTGTCGTCGGCCACGAGGTTGTAGGCGAAGTGGATGCTCATGCCTTCGTAGTCGCTCATGTCGAGGATGGTCTCGTACCAGACGAAGTTCTCGAACACGCCGATTTCGCCGAAGGTCCAGACGCTCTCCCAGGTCTGGCCACCGTCGGTGGAGACCTTCACGAAGAGGTCGCCGTTGTCGTTGGGATCGACGTGCCAGTAGTAGCTGGCGTTCCACCAGAAGGCAAGCTCGGTGCCGGGGGCCACGAACAGCTCGGGCGAGATCATCCAGGTGTCGATGTCGTAACCCCAGTCGGCGTTGGCGTAGTAGGGGCTCTCGTCAAAGAGAGAAGGGCCCGCGATGTGGAAGTAAGGCATTCCGCCTTCGCCGGGGGTTCCGTCACCTTCTTCGATGGCAAACCACTTGTCGAAGCTGCCCTCGTTGAAGTCGTCGTAGAAGTCGGAGGCCTGGTTCCAGGCGAAGTGGGCGTCATAGCCCATGACCTCGACCGCGAGGCCGAAAGGCTCCTCGATGGTCTCTTCCAGGCTGATGGTCGTCTGGACGGCGGCGTCGACCACAGTCAGGGTGCCTTCGTAGATCTCGTAGTTCTCGAGCACGACCATGACGTCGTAGGTGCCGACCCATGCCTCGTCGAAGAGGAAAGGTTCGGTTCCGTAGAAGCCTTCGTAGCTGTGCTCGGGGTCGCCGTCTTGGTTCATCATCGCGATCCAGGCGCCCTCGGGACTGTCGCCGCCGTTGGTCTCCAGGGTGATGGTAACGTCGTAGTCCATGCCCTTGGGCACGTCGTTCGAGAACTTCCAGCCAGAGTCGAAGGTGTATTCGGACTCGAGGGCGAAGCGGTAAACGCCAGCATCCAGGCTGGCCCAGTCGGCATAGGTGGTGCTGGTCTGGGTAGTCGGGAACGAGCCGATGGAAGTCCATGAGTCCATCATCTCCTCTTGTCCGGCCTCAAGCAGGTAGAGGCGGTACGACTCGAGGACCTTTTGTCCGCCTTGGCTCAGGTTGGCGATGCCTTGTGAGGGCACGTCGGAGCGCAGGGTGTATTCGTGGGCCTCGACGCCTTTGAAGTCGCCTCCGAGGCGCTGTCCGGCCACGGCGGGGAACTCGGGCAGGGTGGCCTTGGTCACGTAAGGAGCGAGCATGACGTAGTTGAAGGCCACCTCGTCGTCGGCGCTGGGGTTGTCATAGACAACGATGCCGCTGGCGCCGGCCTCGAAGCTGTCGTCCTGGAAGAGGAACGTCGGCTCGCCGTTGATCATCATGCCAACTTCGCCGCCGACAGCCATGATGCTGATGGTGTTGAAGGCGCCCAGCTCGGTGTTGAAGGCCTCGGACTCGATCCAGTCGCCCGTCAGGGAGACCAGGTCGCCGGTGGCCATGTCGTTCACGGCGAAGATATGGAAGAAGCCGCTCTGCGTGGTCACGAAAAGGTAGCCGCTTTCGAATCCGTCCTCGGCGGAGGCGTCCGCACGGAGGAAGGCGCCCATCGAAGAGTTCACGTTGCCGCCGATCCGGGCCACCTCGTACTCGAAGAGCAGGTCTCCGTAAGTGCCAGGATAGGTGGCGCCTTGGAAGTCGTCGATGCCTTCGCCCTCGAACATGCCCAGTCCATTGTCGGCGTAGAATCCGCCCGTCTGTTCCCAGCCGGGAGCGTCGGTGTCGAAGAACTCCATGTAGCCGGCCTCGCCCGCGAAGGGACCCCACTCGATGGTGGCCACGGTCTCTTCCTCGTTGCTCTCGCCATAGACGTAGTCAACCGGGTAGGGGATCTCGAACAGTTCGACAAAACCGGTCAGGACATCCTGGCTAACATAAAGGGATTCGAAATAGTCCTGGTATCCCTCCTGCGAGATGGTGGCATCGTATTCGCCCTCATAGACACCACTGATGGTGTACTCTCCATTGGCGTTGGTCATGGTGTAGTAAAAGTCGTAGCCGCTCAGCCAGATTTCCGCTCCCTCGATGGGCTCGTCCGTGGAGGCGTCAACAACAATGCCGCCGAAGGTGTAGGTGGGGATGGGATCGAGCTCGAAGTCGATGGTGTAGGAAGTCTGGGCCTCGATGGTGGTGGTGCCGCTCTGGCTGAAGTAGCCGAAGGCCTCGACTTCCCAATCGACCGCGCCTTCGACGACGTAGTCGAATTGGTATTCGCCCATGGCGTCGGTCTCGGTTGAGGCCGGGCCCATGTGTACGATGGCTCCCTCGATGGGCTCGTCCGTGACGTCGTCCGTCACGACGCCCATGACCTCGCTGGAGGTCGCGGGATCGATGAGCAGGATGGCGTAGTCCTCAACCTCGCCCCAGAGCTGCGGGCCGCAGGCCAAGGGGGCCGTGTTCCAGGTCACGCGGATGCGCATGCGGACGGTGTGTCCCCAAGCGGCGTCCGCGGGGACGACGATGGTGGAGGTGTAAGGCCCGACGCCCGGAGAGCCGGCCATGGTGAGGGCCTCCTCGGGAGCGAAGGTGCCGTCGGCGTTCCAGTCGATCCAGACGCCGCACTGGTCGGACGTGTAGGGGTTCTGGTTCTCGATGGTCAGGGAGTGCTGCGCACCCGGGACCATCATCAGGCCCGTCTCTTCGTAGAAGGCGTAGTTGTCGCACTCGGAGGGGTTCTCGAAGATGTCGTCGATGATGACGTTGCCGATGTACTCGTCGCAGGTCTGGCCAGTGGCTTCGCAATACTCGCCGAAGGTGTTCCGCACGGTGAGCTCGCCGCAGTTGTTGTCCTCGTCCTGGTCAACATCCGACGTCACGCAGGCATTGAAGGTGTAGTCGGTGGCGGGGGTCGAAAGGTCGAAGGTGGTGCTGAAGGTGAAGGCACCCACCTCGCCGAAGGCCAGGGGCTCGGTCAGGGTAACCTGCTCGGTGGCCAGCTCGTCGCCGTCCGCGTCGGTCAGGGTGGCCGTGAAGCCCACGATGTCGTTGGTGCCGCCGTTGCGGACATGGATCGTGACCTCCTCGGTCGCGCCCAGGCCAGGGCCGGTCATGGGAGCCTCGAATCCGGCGAACTGGATGTCGTCGGCGGGAGGCGGGCCCAGCAGGCAGTAGGCGATGGGAAGGTCCTGGACCGCGGCCCCATCGGCGGAGATCTGCATGGCCATGCTGCCCGGCTCGAACTCGGCCGTGTTGACCAGCAGCGACCAGCAGCTCACGTCAGAACCGCCCAGGGCGAACCAGCCGGATTGCAGGTCAACGGGCTCCTCAAAATAGACGGTGCCTTTGTAAACCGGGAAGTTGTTGAAGAACTCGCCGGTGGGCTCGGCGGAGATCTCAGCCTCGAACTCGGCGTAGGGGTTATCCACGTCCGGCATTCCGCCATTGTCGGCCATGAAGGCGATCTGCGTGGGCATGGGGTCGAGGCCGCAAGCATCCCAACCTGCACCGTTCCACTGGAGCTGGAGGAACCAGAAGCTCATCCCGACGAAATCCTCCGTGGCCTCGTAGTTCTGGAACACGACGAAACCGCCCTCCACCGAGCTGAGGTAGGCGGTGGTGGCGTCAACCGGAGGCTGGCCAAAAATGGCGTTGGCCTCGCAGTCCATCGACTTGAGCGCCTTGCCCGCGATGCTTCCGGCGACGTGGTCGCGGAACACCGGCGGCAAGCTCTTCTCGTGCCCACGCAGGGCGCGGGTCTGAGCCGAGACAGTCCCGCCCAAGACCATCAAGGCCAAGAGCAGACTGATCCGGTTCAAAAACTTAAAGTTTTGCATGATAATGGAAATTAAGGGGTTAGAAAAAAAGGAATGAAATCGGTGTCGAATTGACTTTTTCAAGATAGACAAAAAAACGCTTCCCTTCCAAAAAAACTTTTGAACAAGCGCGAAAAAAGCAACCAGGGGAAGCCCTCGGAGGCCTTTGGCTACCCTCCGAAGTTCGAAAAAAAGGAAGGCCTCCCCAGACGGGGAGGCCTTCCTTTTTTGGACAAGGCCCGAGGGCCGCGGTCAGGTGGACGCTTAGCGGACCACGTTCAGGCGGGCGCTGCTGAGCTCGCCGCCCTTGGTCACGCGGACCAGGTAGCTGCCGGCGGGCAGTTGGCCCAGGTCGATCGCGTGGTTCTGCTGGGCGTTGTTCACGCTCAGGACGCGCTGGCCGAGCAGGTTGAACAGCTCGATGCTGGCGCCTGCCACGTTGCTGAAGTTCACCACTTGGGCGGCGGGGTTGGGGAACATGTTGATGCCCATGCTGCCAATGGCCTCGACGGCCACGATGTCGCCATTGTTGTACTCGTCGTTGATCACGTTCGGATCGGCGTAGATCACGGTGTACATGCGGTTGGGTCCGCCGTTGGGGAACTCGGAGGTTTCCCAGTTGCCGTTCATGCGGTACTTGTACTCGACGTCGCTGCCGGGCAGGAATCCTTCGACGGTGGCGGTGTAAACTCCGTCGCCGTCCTCGTCCACCAGGCGGATCTCATCGGCGCCCCAGTTGTTCAGGGTGCCGCCGATGTCCAGGAAGTCAACCTCCGGATCGAAGGCGCCGACCTCGATCTGCACGGTCATGTCGCAGTTGAACTCGATGGCGTAGGTCGTCATCGTCAGGGTAACGTTCTCCTCGACGTCGGCGCCGTCCACCGTGAGGGTGCCGGTCTCGGTGTCGTAGCCAGCCAGCGTTACGGTGTAGTCGTACTCGCCTTCAGCGACTCCGAAGAAATCAGCCCAGCCGTCGGCGTCGGTGGTGGCTTCCCACTCGCCGAACTCGACCGTAGCTCCTTCGAAGCCGATCATGTCGGCGTTCATGACGTGGAAGCTGACCATGTAGTTCGGGATCCACACCAGCTCGATGGCGTCTTGGCCGTCGGCATCAACGATGGTGAAAGAGCCCGTGGCTCCGATGTGGTCCTCGGCCTCGATAGAATACGCGTACTCGCCGGGCAGCAGGTACACGAAGGTGGCCATGCCGCTGGCGTCGGTGGTGAGGGTGTGGCCGGGGATGTTGATGGTGGCGCCTTCGATGGGAGAGCCATCCTCCGAGCTCGTGATCGTGAAGGTGTATTCGTACAGCACAGGCTCGATGTCGATGGAGCCGAAGGGCAGGAAGTAGAGGCTGTTGACGTTGGCGACGCCAATGTCGCCGAAGGCGTACCACTCGTCATCGAGTTCGAAGGCGCCCATGCGGTCGCGCAGGTGCGCGGAGTTGGCGTCGTCGTTGCTGAAGGCGTACCAGTTCCAGCGGGCCTGGGTGAAAGCGGTGGCCGTGGCGTAGTTGGCCCAGACGCTCAACCAGTAGGTGCCAGGGGCTAAGGTGATGGGCGTTTCCATCTCAAATAGCTGGTTGCTCTGGTCGGTGGCGTTCTCGTAAACATGAGAGAACATGGTCTCGCCGGGGGCGCCATTGTCGTTGTAGTAGATCTCGACGGTGAAGCTGCTGGGCGGCAGGGAAGTGGACTGCGAGAAGCCGGCCGTGGCGATCTCGCTGATGGTCCAGGTGGTCCCGGCGGGCACGATGAAGTCGTCGGCCGACTGGACGAGGCCGTCGGGGTCGAGGCCTTGCAGCATCGAAGAGATCAGGCCCGTGGTGGCGGTGGGGGCGTAGTTGTCCGTGCTGATGGGCGCGTCCTCGAAGCGGATGCGGGCCAGGGTGCTGGCCGTGTCGTTGTCCATGTCGGCGTCATCGGCGTTGATGACGATGGCCTCGAGGCTGTAGAGGCCAGTCGCGGTCGGAGACCACATGTCGGCCATGTCGTACCACATGTCGGCCAGGGGCTCCAGGGCCTCCGTGACATCGAGGGTGGAGCTGTAAACCTCCGTCTCGGCCTCGTCCGTGATGGTCAGGCTGATGCTGAAGGTCTGCGCGACAGAGCCCTGGTTGGCGATGTGTACCGACGGGGTGAAGTCGCCCGCCCAGGGAGTGTTGTTGGCGCGTGCGGCGGCGGCCTGGAGGTCATCGGCGAAATCGGGGGACCAGAGGATGACGTTGTCGATGGCCCAGTACCACTCGAAGGTGGCGTTCTTGTAGTGGAAGCGCACCTGGAAGTCATCGTTGATGTACTCGGTAACGTTGATTTCCTTGAGCGCCGGAGCGGTGAAGGTGCCTTCGTCGGTGGTGCTGGTGTAAACGGACTGCCATTCCGTGCCGTCCCAGACCAGCACCTCGGCCTCGTCGGCGCCGGTGTAGGTCCGATAGACCTGGTGCCACTTGAGCACGACCAGCGACTGGCCGGTCAGGTCCACAGCGGGCGACTGCAGGATCTCGTCCATCAGGACGTTGCCCGCTTCGTCGCTGTCGGCCATGATGAAGGGAGTGCCATCCAGGGTGCTGGCGCCGTCGTAGTTTTCGACAAACATCCAGGTGTTGTCCGAGCCGCCGCCGTCGGTGATGGTCCAGGCACCCAGCTCGCCGGCGTCGAAATCCTCGGCGAAGAGGTCGAGGTGGATGCCCTTGTGGGCGCTGGCCGCGAAAGCAGGCCGCCCATGCTGGACCTGGCTCAGGCCCATGTCCTTCTGCGCGAAGGCGTTGCCACCCAGCAGGAGGGCGGCGGCAAGGGCCAAGGTTTTTGAAGAATGCTTCATTGAGTATGTAAGTAAATTTCTAAAATTAGTTTTTGCTATTATTTTGGCCTCAACAAACACATAAGCACATAGTTTTTCCATCTGTCTATGTGTTTTA